>ERZ856578.2813-NODE-2813-length-27593-cov-5.326501_pt1 | contig 27593 bp, 25 predicted proteins | sample MGYA00514384_ERZ856578 | MGnify/ENA primary metagenome ERZ856578 (study PRJEB29103, sample SAMN06111958) | human gut metagenome | biome: human gut; feature: ankylosing spondylitis patient; material: healthy_person | host: Homo sapiens | place: China:Hangzhou... | reverse complement strand
CTCCGGAAGCCAGAGCGCGCAGGACGGGGAGAAGGTCCGGGTGGGCCTGGCCTGGCTGGCGGATTTTGAAAACGGCCAGGTGGACGAGGACACCCAGGCCTATATCGACGCGGTGACCCAGGCCGGGGGCGAGCCCGTCCTGCTGGAGCAGGCCACCGACCTGGACAGCGCCAAGGCGGCCCTGGACACGGTGGACGCCCTGATCCTCACCGGGGGCGAGGACGTGGACCCCAGCTATTACAACGAGGCGCCCGACCCCATGCTGGAGGAGCCCAACCCCGCCCGGGACACCTCGGACTATTGGATGATGACCGCCGCCCTGGACGAGGATTTCCCCACCCTGGCCACCTGCCGGGGGATGCAGGTGATGAACGTGGTGTGCGGCGGGACGCTGTATCAGGATCTGCCCACCCAGTTTGACAGCGACGTCCAGCACCGGGACCCGGAGCTGGTGGACTTCACCTATCACGACGTGACCATCGAGGATGGCAGCCTGCTCGCCCAGATCATGGGCGCGGGCAAGCTGAACGTGAACTCCTGGCACCACCAGGGGGTGAAGACCGTGGGGGAGGGCCTCACCGTCACCGCCCGCTCTGACGACGGCCTGGTGGAGGCCCTGGAGATGCAGGACAAGACCTTTATGCTGGGCGTCCAGTTCCACCCCGAGTGGCGGGTAGTGGAGGGGGACGACTCCTTCCTGCCCTTCTTCACCGCCCTGATGGACGCGGCCAAGTAAACAGACCCGAAATAAAGCCAAAATAAATCCAAAACAAGGCCCGGCGCGCAGTGTGTTTCTGCGCGCCGGGCTTGCTTATGCCTGGGTCATATCCTGCTCTGTGCGGCCAGGGCCTTCGCCCGGTCCAGGGGGAGCTTTTTGTCCAGATAGTCCTGATACAGCCCACAGAGCGGCTGAGTCTCGCCAAAGGCGATCTGCCGCCCCTTCTCCAGCCAGAGCACCTTGGTACACAGCTGGCGGATCTGCTCCAGGGAGTGGGACACCAGAATGGTGGTGGCGCCCCCGGCGATGATCTCCCGCATCTTCTTTTCGCTCTTTTTCTTAAAGGCCCCGTCGCCCACGGATAGCACCTCGTCCAAAATCAGAATGTCCGGCTGGACCAGGCTGGCGATGGAGAAGGCCAGGCGGCTCTTCATGCCGGAGGAGAGCTGCTTAAAGGGCCGGTCCTGAAAGTCACGCAGCTCCGCAAATTCGATGATCTGGTCATAGGTCTGGTCCATGAATCTGCGGGTGTAGCCCAGCATGGCTCCCCGGAGATAGGCGTTCTCCCGCACGGTCAGGTCGCCGTCGAAGCCGCTGGCCAGCTCCAGCAGGGCGGCGATGCTCCCCCGGCGGGTGACACGGCCCTGGGTGGGCTCCATGATGCCCGAGATGGCCTTCAGCAGGGTGGACTTGCCCGCGCCGTTTGTCCCGATGATGCCCAGCATGTCCCCCTTTTCCAGGGAAAAGGTCACGTCCCGGTCCGCCCAGAACTCCGTCACGTGATAGTTGCGCTTGATGCGCCGCAGGACGTATTCCTTCAGACCGATCTCCTTAAAATCCCCGGTGATATAGCGGATGGACACGTGATCTAACTCTAAAATACTCATGACGCGCCTCCGTTACACATAGTACAAAAACCGGTGGTTGTACTTCTTATACATCCAGCACCCGATCCCCAGCACAATGGCCACGTCCGCCGCCATGAGCAGGTGGAACCAGAGGGTGGGCACCGTGGCCTCGATAACGATCTTGCGGAAATAGCGGATGAACAGGTAGACCGGGTTCAGGAGGAAGAGGCACTGCATTTTGTAGCTGTACCCGTCGATGGTGTAGAAGATGGCCGACATGTACATCAGCAGCTGGGTGAACACGGACCACAGATATTGAATGTCCCGGAAAAAGACAAATAGGGCCGACAGGATCAAACCAACGCCGATGTTGAACAGCACCAGACAGGCGATGGGGTACAGAAGGAAGATCAGCTTCCAGGTGAAGGTGATGTTGTCCAGAACGCAGAAGACGAAAAAGACGCATAGAGTCAGGCAGAAGTTGATGAGCGTCTGCACGTTTTTGGAGAACAGAAACAGGTATTTGGGCACGTTGACCTTGGTGAAGATCCTGGCGTTGCTCATGAGGGAGGACATGCCCTCCCGGGTCGACTCGTTGAAGTAGGAGAAGACCAGGTTGCCGCAGAACAGATAGGTGGTGTAGTGGGGCGTGCCGCGTCCGAAGAATTGCGTAAAGACTAAACGCATGACCAGCAGTGTGAGCAGGGGAGACAGGATGCTCCACAGCATGCCCAGCACCGTTCGTTTGTATTTTTTCTTGAAATCGCGTTTGACCAGTTCTTCGAAGAGAAATTGGTGTTTTTTTAGCTTTTGAATCATAGCCGCTCCTCGTCAGTCCCGGAAATAGAGGTCCCGGGTATATACCTTGTCCATCACCGGCTCCAGCTCCGGGCTGTAGCGGTTGGCGATGATGACCTGGCTGACGCGCTTGAACTCCTCCCAGTCCCGCAGGACCCGGCTGCCGAAGAACACGTCCTCCTTCAGGGCAGGCTCATAGATGACTACTTGAGCCCCCTTGGCTTTGATCCGCTTCATCACGCCCTGGATGCTGGACTGGCGGAAGTTGTCGGAGTCGGCCTTCATGGTCAGGCGGTACACGCCGATGACGCAGGGGTTCCCGGAGGAGCCGTTCCGCCCCTGGCCGTCGGGGCCGTAATACCCCGCCTTCTCCAGTACCCGCTCGGCAATAAAATCCTTGCGGGTGCGGTTGGCCGCCACGATGGCGCCGATGATCTCGTTGGGCACCTGGTCATAGTTGGCCAAAAGCTGCTTGGTGTCCTTGGGCAGGCAGTAGCCGCCATAGCCGAAGGAGGGGTTGTTGTAATAATTTCCAATCCGGGGGTCATAGCCCACGCCCTCGATGATCTGGCGGGTATTCAGGCCGCGCACCTCGGCATAGGTGTCCAGCTCGTTGAAGAAGGACACCCGCAGGGCCAGATATGTATTGGCGAACAGCTTCACCGCCTCCGCCTCGGTGGCCCCCATCCGCAGGACGGGCACGTCCTCCTTCAGCGCCCCCGCCCGCAGCAGCTCAGCAAAGGTCTCTGCCGTCGCCACCAGGGGCTTGTCCTCCGTGGGCGTGCCCACGATGATCCGGGAGGGATAGAGATTGTCATACAGCGCCCGCCCCTCCCGCAGAAATTCCGGGGAGAAGAGGATGTTTTCACAGCCGTATTTCTCCCGCAGCGATGCGGTATAGCCCACGGGCACGGTGGATTTAATGACTATCACAGCGTTGGGATTCACCGCCATGACCTGGCGGATCACCGCCTCCACCGAGGAGGTGTCAAAGTAGTTTTTCACCGGGTCATAGTTGGTGGGCGTGGAGATGATGACATAGTCCGCCCCGCGATAGGCCGCCTCTCCGTCTGTGGTGGCGGTGAGCTGTAGGGGCTTTGTTGCCAGATATTCTTCAATTTCCCGGTCCGCCAGGGGCGACTTGCGGGCGTTGATCTGGTCCACCTTCTCCTGCACCAGGTCCACCGCCACCACGTGGTTTTTCTGACTGAGCAGCACGGCGTTGGCAAGGCCGACATAGCCGGTGCCTGCGATTGCGATTTTCATAGAATTACCTCAAAACTGTTTTTCGGGAATTGGGCTCTTGGGCGGAAGCTGAATCAAGTCACCGTAAATGCGGTTCTGCTCTTCAGAGCCCCATTTGCCTGTTCCACTTTGCGGTGTAAAGGTCATTTCGCCGAAGTAGACTTTATCTTTTATCGAATAAAAGTCCACTCGGACGAATGCAAAATCACGGCATAGGGTAGACGCTAATGCTACCATTTCTTCAAAAGTCTCCGGCTTTTCTGGTTCTGGCAGGATCGGCGGATAATTCACCTGATATGCCTGTAGATTCCAATTTATATCGTAGATATTTCGTTTATGATGCTTGGTTCCGCTCCCAATATCTACCCAAACATACCGGGGCGTTCCATTAAAACAGAAAAACCGATAATCAAAAATATCGCCATCCAAATCAGCCATATATTGTTCCGCAATAATTTTAGGCGGAATGTTCATATAGTGCAGCTCAAGTCCCCATGCGAACGCGAACCGCTTGTTCATCCATTCTGAGAATTTCTTTCGTGCCACAACTTTGTCAAATGTTTTTTTATCTTTAACAATGATATTCCACCCGCTAGCATGGTTTGCTTTCAATACAAACTGGTTTGGCAATTTATCGAAGTCGATTTTATCAAAGCTGTCCCAAACGCCAAGTAAAGGAATTAAATGCTCTTCGCCAATCTTCTCTTTTACCCAGTCCCGGACCAAATATTTGTCTGCTAGCCTTGTTTTGAGTGGGGTACTATCATAGAGTTTCAACCACTGAATTTTCTCATTGAATGTTTGCGGCTGTTCCAAATCCAGCACCTGCCCTGTTACTCGCTGATACCACAATTTCAGTTCTTCTTCGTACTGCTCTTTTGGCAGGCTCATATAATGTTGGTAATCCCTTCTGACCGGGACAGGGGCTTTTGCAGATTTGACCGGCTCGGATTTCTTCACGTCCGTCTCAGCGACTTCGGATTTAGCAGATGTCGCCGGAATGACGGGAAGTGACGGCATGGAATATGGGTCCTCTATAAGGTGCAGATGAACCAACAACCGCTGGAAGGTATAGGCTGCGCCGTGCTCTTGATAGCACCGAACACCACCTCTTAGCTTCCGGGGCAGGAAAGTAACGAACCGTCCGATTTTATAGGTGGCAGAGGAGTGAATCGCTCGAATTTCTGCCGCATTGGCATCTGCTCTGCGGCGCTGCACAGACAGCTGAATTTGTAACTGCCGTAAGTCCGTTTTCTCCACGATGCTTCCGGCTTGTTGGAGCATCATGTACTCGTAAGACAACACATCTTGTAAGATTGGATAATACCGTAAAATGTTCCGAAAATGTACAAAAAATAACTTTTCGCCCTGATCATTTTGCTTCCAGAGAGCATCTTCCTGGGAGCCGGGGACATAATGCAGACGGGGAAGATTTCCTTCTACTACGTTTACCTTATATCCATTTAACGCGCCCATCAGCCAGAACCATATATCATCGTTGGTGGGGGCTAGTCCCATAAATAATTCTTCTCTCAGAGCGTCCGGGTGTAAGCTATGGGGTGGGTAAAGACAGCCACCACAACCGGTTACTTTGTGTAAGTAAGTGGGTATAGGGTAAACTTTCGACGCATTAGGGATGATAGTAACTCCATCCAAGGATGGATAATTAAAAGTGGTACAACGATGACACTGAATGCACTCTGGATATTTCCGATAACCTCGTACCAACCGTTCCACCATTTCGGGCTGATATAAAATGTCATCGTCTACGGTGATAATAATGTCCTCAGGAAATGCTTTTAGTGCTGGAATCAACTTTTTATAAGAACGAGTGTCTCCGGTCCAACGTATTTGAAAACGTGACGAAATTAGAGATGTTAGTTGCTCTGGAAGGTCTGATTCTCGGTTTGGGAACTGACTATCCGCGAGCCAAAGAACAATCATTTTGGGTTCCAACGTTTGACACAGCAGCGTTTCAATCACTTGATTTACTGTACCAATGCGTTTTGGATATGACGTAAGTGAAACCACAATTTGTGGAAAATAGGATGTATCAAAACTTTCCTCCGCTTGTTTCCCAAGGCCTCGAATAAACTGACAGAGCGTCTTGTCCTCAACTTTGGTTTCGTCTAAATGATAAAACAGTGGCAGTCCCCAAAATACCTTGCCCATCTCTGTTAAAAACTCGGTGTATTGTGGTGAATCTTCCTTACCTGCGTGATTTTTCAATGTGAACATCAGATTATTCGCCACAAATACCTGCACGGATGGTTCTATCTCGGCATAGTGTGGGAAATGCTGAGCCTTGTAATACGTTCGACACACCGCTTGGACCATGTCGCCCAGCTTTTTTGTCTTAGTGCTGCTGATAGAATTCTTTACATTGACCCGGTAAGTTATTAGTGATTCATTTAAATATGTAATCCGTTCCGCACAAGCTGCACAAAGTGCTGAAAATGTAATGTCATTTGTTGACGATAGGGGTTCAAATGTCAAATCCCATTTCAACAAAAAATCCCGACGCAGCAGTTTGTTCCAAGGGACCGGATTGATAACTGACATAATGCGCCGCGGGTTTGTTCGGTAATTAAAAATATTACAATTGTCTGGGAGTTGGTTTAAGTTAATATCTTGCTTTTCTTCAATATGTCCGTTTTCTTCATCGCAGCGCTTGTGATTAAACACCACAATATCTGCGTCCGTCTCTTGTGCTTTGGATACAGTGTGTGCCAACAATTCAAGATTGCAATAATCGTCACTGTCCATGAAGAATACATATTCGCCAGACGCGTGACTCAAGCCGTTATTTCTAGCCACCCCTGCATACTGATTCTTTTGACACAGCACTTTCACTCGACTGTCTTTCTGCTCATACTCCCGCAGAATTTCTATCGAACCATCAGTAGACCCATCATCCACACAAATGATCTCAATATCCCGCAGCGTCTGGTTTACCACGCTGTCCAGACATTGCCGCAGATATTTCTCCGCATTATAGACCGGAATGATCACGGATACTTTGGTCTCTTTATTCACTACGCTTCCTCCTAGTTAGAACATCTCTTCTTTTAGCGCCACTTCGCATCGGCATATTATTTACAGTTCCGTTTCACCACACAGCCCCTCAGCCCCCATATCCGCAGACCGGCGACAATATGCCGCACTCGGTTTATCAGGCATTTCCGGTCTGTCAGGCTGTCCGTTCCATCGTCCCGCAGCTGCTCACAGACCTGCCGCCAGGGATAGGGAAACGGCAGTGCAGCCATGGGAGAAAAGTCCACTTCCTTCAAGAACTCTTGCAGTTGGCCCAATACCGCCGACTGTTTTTCCTCCGGCGCACTGCGCACCACACCCAGCAGGTCGATCATGCTGCAATCCATCAGCATGGCTCGCACCGCCGGCGGCTGGTCCGCTATGGCTTGTTCCGCAGACCTCCAGGCAAAAAACAAACTGTCCAGCTGCCGCCAGCGGTTATTTCCCGTCAGTGCGGCGCAGTTCTTCACCTGATAGCAGATGCCGTAGTCCATCAACAGGCTGACTGACCGGGCCGCTGCTAGCCACCGGAAGTAAAATCCCCGGTCATTCCCGCAGGGGATCTCATCAAACCGCAGTTTATTTTCTTCCACCCACCTGCGTCGATACAGTTTGTTCCACGGAGCCACCGTGTTATACACGAAAAACGCCGGTTCCTGGCAGAGGGAGGTCACCCGTTCCCGGCCATTCAGCAGACAGGGGACCAGCTTCTCCTCCCCGGTCTCCCGGTCCCGGACCCGGTATTGAAAAACGCAGACCTGCGCCCCCGTCCGCTCCAGACTGTCCGCCGCCCGCTGGTAAATACCGGGGCAAACCGTGTCGTCCGCATCCAAAAAGTGCAGATACTCCCCCTTAGCGTGGGCCATCCCGGTGTTTCTGGCCGCCCCCGCCGAGCGGTTTTTCTGGCGGATCAGCTGAATTCTGGGGTCCTCCGCCGCCATCTGTTCGATAATCGTCGTGCTGCGGTCTGTGGAACCGTCGTCCACGCAGAGTATTTCTAAATCATGTATCTCCTGCGCCTGAACGGACCGCAGGCAGCGGCTGATCGTCTCCTCGGCGTTAAACACCGGAATGACGACGGAAATCGTTGGTTTCTCCATGCTCACTCCCCATATATGTGCGCTCGATTCGCCGGGCGACGTCCGCCACATCGAATCCGCCCTGGCGGACCTGTTCTGCGCCAGACGTTTGTTCGGCTTCAGGTAATTTTAGCAGTGCGTTTGCCCACGCAGCAGCGCCCTCTGCCAGGGGCAGGCGGGTCACCAGCGGGGTGACCGCCGCCTCCGGGGGCACATGCTCCGAGCAGACCACCGGCAGTCCCGCCGCCTGGGCCTCAATGGCCACGATGCCCAGGCCCTCGAACAGACTTGGGAAGGCGAACACGTCCATGGCCCACAGCAGCCGCTCCGGGTGCTGCGTCGTGCCGTAAAACAGCACCCGGTCCGCGACGCCCAGGCGCTCCGCTTTCTCCTTCAGCGCAGCTAAGTCACCGCCCTCGCCGATCAAAAGCAGGCGCAGGCCGGGCCGCAGCTTCGCCGCCTGGGCTAAGACGTCCAGCAGAAAGCTCTGGTTTTTCTGCTGGCACAGCCGCCCGATGTTCCCAATCACAAATTGGTCCGTCAGCCCCAGCTCCCGGCGGACGTCTTCCCGAACAGCGGCATGGAAGCGGAAGCGTTCTGTGTCGATACCGTTTGGGATAAACGTGAAGCCGCACCGGGCCAACAGCTCTGTCGGGAACAGGAACCGGGCCGCCCGCTCCGAGCAGGCCCAAAGCGCCGTGGCGTCCGCCGCGCAGCGCTGACTGTACCGGCGATGGAGCCACAGCTTCAGCGGACGGGTCAGGCTCTGCCGCAGGTCGGTGTTGTGGCTGTGGGCGATTCGCACCGGGACCCCCGCCCGCTTCGCCAGGTGCGCGTAGTACAGGGACATCCCCTGGAAAATATTCAGGTGGACCACGTCATAGCGTCGCTCCCACAGAAGGGCCGCAAAGCGCCGGTGGTTCTCCGGCAGGTTCCGCTGTCTGCCCGAGAGCTCCCGAAACCGGACCCCGTGCTCCCGCAGCGCCTGGGTGAACACGCTGTCTTTCAGCTGCGCGGCGACGATGTCCACCTCCAGGCCGGTCAGGTCCATGCGGAGGAGGATGTTGTGCAGAAAGGACTCAATGCCGCCGGACTCCCAGCTCTCGCAAAAGCAGCAAATTCGCCTCATCTCACTCCCACCCCACGTACAACCGCCACAAAATGATTCATAATTATTATTACGTAACAATTTAATGCGGCATAACAACATAGATATTCTTTTATACCATAACACTTTTAGACAATAAAAACAAGGCTGAATGCGGGATATATGAGACGAAAATTAAATTATGAAAATCATTGGACCAACCCCAGCTTATCCAGCTGCCGAAGGTACTCTTTCCCCGTGGACATGAGGTAAATCCGTGTGGTCTCAATGCTGCTGTGCCCCAGCACGTCGGCCAGGCGCACCACGTCGTGGCAGGAGCCGTAGAAGGACCGGGCGAACAGACTGCGGAGGTTGTGGGGAAACACCTTGCTCCGCTCTACGCCCGCCGCCTCGCAGAGGGCTTTCATGCGAGTCCAGATAGATTGTCTTGAAACAGGTAAACCGTCTTGGGTGAGAAATAGCTTGCCCGAGGCGATTTTTTGCTGTTTGGCGTACTTTTGCAGCTTGCGGCACAGGCGGTGGGGGAGCAGGATGGTCCGAATTTTCCCTTTCAGCGCGATCTCCGCTACGCCCGCCCGAATTGCCTCTACGGTGATGTACTTTAGTTCCCCCACCCGAATTCCAGTGGCACAGATGGTCTCTAAAATCAGCTCCATCCGCAGGTCGCCCTTCTCGTGGGCCGCCTGCACTAGGCGCTGGTACTCCTCCTTGGACAGGTCCTTTTCGGATTTGCGGAACATCTGCCGCTGGAGCTTCAGATACTTCACCTTGCAATCCTCCCGGCCCATGCAGATGAAAAACTTGTTCACCGCCGCCAGCATGGCGTTCACCGAAATCGGGCGGTAGCCAGCCTCAGCCAGCGCCGCCTTCCACTCCATGGCCAGTTCTTTGGTAATAGTCCTGCCATCCGCCCATTCAGAGAAACGAGTCAGGGAGCGGAGGTAGGCTTCAATGGTGCTCTCCTCCCGCTCGTCGTGGCGCAGGTAGTCCTCAAACTGGTCAAACGCCTGCTCCGTCAGCTGTAACTTCTTTTTCATAGTAAAGTCCTCCAATATTAAGTGTTGAAACTATTGTAACAGCAGCAGGCGGAGCGGCGCTGATTTGGCCGAAAAGCACAGGATATCTTGGCAGGGGAGTGGGGCTGATCGGCTGGCTCCCAACCATTTTCCAGTTTACTTGGAAAAAGGATTGACAACCGGTAACAAAAGTGTTACAATTCAGTTACAGTTTTAAATGACGAGGAGGAATTCCATTGGCAAGCGAGAATATTCCTCTTTCCTATAAAGGGCACCCCCTGCGTCGGAAAGACAACCTGATTTATTACGGCACCATGGCCGAGAAATACATCGTGATGCTGCGGATCCTGTCCACCAAGAAGGTGGACGGCCTGGAGATGGCCGACAAAGTGGACGTTCAGCTCCAGCTCACCGACCCCGACCTGAAGAGCCGGGACCGGGTGGTCAAGAAGAGCGAGAAGGACAGCCTGTATTCCGCCATGGACGTGGCGTCTGTGTGGCTGGAACGGGCTCTGAGCTCCAAGTAACAAACCTGCCGCTTTACACAAGCTGCATCAGTAGAGAAAGGAAGGAACTCCGACATGCACTTTAATAAGACCTTTGCCGCCCGTATCCTTGCGGGCTTGATGATCGCCAGCACCATGGCTGTTCCCGCCATGGCCGTCAGCGGGACCGTGAACTCCGGCAACACCACCCTGAACCTGCGGGAGGGGGCCAACACCGAGAGCAAGGTCCTGGCTGATCTGCAAAACGGCAGCAAGGTCGAAGTGCTTGCCACCGCCGAGAACGGCTGGTATCAGATCGCCGTGGACGGTCTGACCGGCTTCGCCTTTGGCGAGTATCTCATTCTGGACGGGGCGGAGAACGCCGTCACCGCCGCCGCCTCCAGCTCCCCCGTAGAGGCCGCTGCCGCTGCGGAAGAGGTGGCCCAGGCCGCCGAGAGCGCCGTGCAGGCCACCCGCTATGGCCAGGTCATTGCCTCCAGCCTGTACATCCGCACCGGCGCCGGGACCAACTATGACAAGGCTGGCAGCCTGAAGAACGGTGCCATCGTCACCATTACCGGCCAGAGCAACGGCTGGTACAAGATCAGCTCCGGCTATGTGAGCTCTGACTACGTGTCCATCGTGGACGAGGCTACCGCCAAGGCCGCTCAGGCCGCCGCTGCCAACACCACCAGCGGCCAGAAAATGGCCGAGTTCGCCCTGAAGTATGTGGGTTACCCCTACGTTTACGGCGGCAGCAGCCCCAAGGGCTTTGACTGCTCCGGCTTTGTGAAGTATGTGTGCAACCAGTTTGGCTACAATGTCAACCGCACTGCCTCCGGCCAGATGGACAACGGTACCTCTGTGTCCCGAAATCAGCTGCAGCCTGGTGACCTGGTGTTCTTCCGCAAGTCCGGCAGTTCCAGCCGGGCCTCTCACGTGGGCATCTATGTGGGCGGCGGCAAGTTTGTCCACGCCTCCACTTCTAAGGTGGGTGTCATCGTCAGCGGCATGAACGAGGCCTATTATACCTCCGGCTTCGTGGGCGCCCGCCGCCTGGGCTGAGTTCCCCAACATTAAAGTGCATACATATAAACGCCCTGCTTCTGAAACGAGAAGCGGGGCGTTTTCGTGTCTATATGTCAGCCTGTTAGGGATAAAAGAGCTAAAAGCGGCATAGGCTTTTATCGGTGATGAAATGGTGAGACGGGTTTTACGCGTTTTGCCCTGGGTGGTGCTGACGGAGGGCGTGGGCGGGCTGTCTGCCTGGCTGACCCGGGATGGCATGGCGGAGCTTGACGCCCTGCGCCAGCCGCCCCTGACCCCGCCCAGGGCGGTCTTCCCAGTGGTGTGGGCGGCGCTGTACGCCCTGATGGGCTGGGGCGCCGCCCGGGTGGCCGCAGCGGCGTCGGGACGGGCGCGAGCGAGGGCGCTGACCGCCTTCTTCTGCCAGCTGGGGGCCAACGCCCTGTGGACCGTCCTGTTCTTCGGCCTGGGCTGGCGGGGCACGGCGCTGCTGTGGCTGGTCATCCTGTGGGAACTGATCCTGTGGATGCTCTGGGCCTTTTCACAGGTGGACCCCCTGGCCGGGCGGCTCCAGCTGCCCTATCTGCTGTGGGTGACCTTTGCGGGGTATCTGAATCTGGGAATATGGTGGCTGAATCGGTAAAAAAGCGGACCGCTGCGGGTAGATCGCAGCGGTCCGTTGTTTCGTTGGCGCTGATTTTAGTTGGCCCGGAAGGCCGGGTCGGGGTTTTCCAGCCGGGCGTAGGCGTGCTTCCTGGCGACCAGGAAGAAGATGAGGTGGGCCAGGCCGGTGATGGTCCAGGTGACGGGATAGGAAAAATAGAGGGTGGCAGGGCTGTGGAACAGGGGGAAGACGGTGGCCACCCACACCAGCCGCAGGCCGCAGGCCCCCACCAGGGAGACCACCATGGGGATGACGGAATAGCCGATGCCCCGCAGGCCGCCCACCATGGTGTCCATAAAGCCGCCCAACAGATAGGGACAGCAGATGAAGCTCATGCGGATCAGGGCCTGACGGATGACCTCCTCCTCGCCGGGGGCGTAGATGCTGACCAGGGGGCGACCAAAGAGATAGGCCAGGTTGCCCAGCACCAGGCCGGTGGTCATGGAGAAGGTGACGCACAGGAACAGCGTTTTATCTACCCGCTTGCACTTGGCCGCGCCGTAGTTCTGGCCGCAGAAGGTGAGGGCTGTCTGGTAGAAGGAGTTCATGGCGGCGTAGACAAAGTTCTCGATGTTGGAGGAGGCGGCGGAGCCGGCCACCAGGGCCGCGTCGTTAAACGAATTCAGGGAGGACTGGATGACCACGTTGGACAGGGAGAACACGATGCCCTGGAACCCGGCGGGCAGGCCCACCTGAAGGATGCGCCGGACCACGGACCACTCCAGCCGCAGCTTGCGCAGCTCCAGATGGAGGGGACCCGTCTCGCCCATGAGACAGCGGAGGACCAGGGCGGCGGAGATGTACTGAGAGATGATGGTGGCCAGAGCCACGCCGTCCACGTCCATGCCCAGGCCGATGACGAAGCACAGGTTCAGGACCACGTTGACGATGCCAGCCGCCGTGAGGAAGTACAGGGGCCGCTGGGTGTCCCCCTGGGCGCGAAGGATGGCCGCGCCGAAGTTATAGAGCATGTTGGCAGGCATCCCCAAAAAGTAGATGCGCAGATAGACGGTGGCCAGGTCGATGACGTCGGTGGGGGAGCTCATCCACTCCAGCAGCTGGCGGACCATAATAACGCCGAACACGGCCATGCCGACGCCGCTGATGAGGGCCAGGGTGATGGAGGTGTGGACGCTGCGGCTGACGTTGTCGTGCCGCCCGGCCCCCAGATCCCGGGCCACCACCACGTTGGTGCCCACGGACAGGCCCACGAACAGGTTGATCATCAGGTTGATCAGGGCGGAGTTGGAACCAACCGCTGCCAGGGCCTCCTTGCCGGCATAGCGGCCCACCACCACCACGTCGGCGGCGTTGAACAGCAGCTGAAGGATGCTGGAGGCCATGAGAGGCAGGGCAAAGAGAAGGATCTTGTTCCACAGTGGGCCATTGCACATATCAATATGATGTTGTCGGCGGATCATAGCGAGAAAATCACCTCTTCCGGGGATCTGGGCGGGGAGTTTAGCCGATCCCGCCCAGAGCAAAGCCCAGGATCAGAACAAGAATGGTCAGGGGCACATAGACATAGCGGCCCACTGCGCCGAAGGCGGCGCTGATGGGCTTTTTCCGGCCCAACTGGAGCTCCTGCCGCAGCTTGGGCCAGCCCAGCACATAATAGACGGACACCGCGCCCATCACTGCGCCGATGGGGACCACGCCGATGGTGATAAAGTCCATCCACTGGCCCACGTTGGGCTCCGCCTCCAAAAAGAGGCCCACGCCCAGCGTGATGGCGGAGCACAGTAAAACGGCCAGCTTGCGATTTAAATTGAAGTGGCTCTGCCAGCTCTCCACCACCGCCTCGAACATGTTGATGAGGGAGGTGATGCCCGCAAAGAACACGGACAGGAAGAAGAACACGGCAAACAGCTGGCCCATGGGCATCTGCTGGAACACGGCGGGCAGCGTGAGGAACATCAAAGAGGGGCCCCGGGCCACGTCCAGCCCATAGGCGAACACGGCGGGGATGATGGCCACGGCGGAGAGCATGGCGGCCAGCGTGTCGAAAAAGGCGGTGCGGAGGGAAGCACCGGGGATGTCCGCATCCTTTTTCAGATAGGCCCCGTAGACGATCATGCCGGAGCCGGTGATGGACAGGGAGAAGAATGCCTGGCCCATGGCCATGATCCAGGTCTCGGCCCGCAGCAGCTGCTCCCAGTGGGGGACGAACAGGAAGCGATAGCCCTCGCCGGCTCCGGGCAGAGTGAACACCCAGGCGGCCAGCACAAGAAACAGCAGGAAAAACAGGGGCATGAGCACCTTGCTCACCCGCTCGATGCCGGCGGACACGCCGAAAATGAGCACCAGACAGACCACGGCCACCACCACGGTATGCCATATGGGGTTGCCAAAGCTGGAGGCGGCGGCCTGGAAGAAGGGGGCGGGATCGGCGCTCATCAGCTGACCGGAGACGAAACCGGCCAGGCTGTTGAGTACCCAGCCCAGGATCACCGCATAACCGATGGCGATGCCCAGCGAGCCCATCAGGGGCAGCCAGCTGAGTGCGCCGCCCAGCTTTTTCTTTCCCCGAGCGGCAAAGCAGTATTCATAGGCCCCGATGGTGCCCGTTCCGGCCAGTCGGCCGATGCCGAACTCGGCGGACAGGCCCACCCAGCCGAAGAGAAGGACGAAGAACAGATAGGGGATGAGGAAGGCTGCGCCGCCATACTGTCCCAGACGGTAGGGGAACATCCAGATGTTGCCCAGGCCCACGGCGGAGCCTACGCAGGCGATGATAAACCCGAAGGACGAGCCGAAGCCGCCGTTGCGGTGGCCGGAATGTGAAGTTGGTTCAGACATGATAAGAAACCTCCGTTTGGTCGTATTTGGGGGAGCGCCCGGTCAGCCCTTGGCGGGGACGATCTCGATCCAATAGCCGTCGGGATCGGAGATGAAATAGATGCCCATGGCGGGATTCTCAAAGCAGATGCAGCCCATGGCCTTGTGCTTTTCATAGGTGGCCTGAAAGTCATCGGCGGTGAAGGCCAGGTGGAACTCGCACTCGCCCAAATTATAGGGCTCTTTCCGGTCCCGCAGCCAGGTCAGCTCCAGCTGAAAGGGGCTGCCTGTGGCGTCGGCCAGATAGACCAGCTTGAAGGACTGGTCCGCCGCCTCCTTCTCCCGCACGGGGGTCAGATCCAGGGCCTGCTTGTAAAAGGCCAGGCTGCGGTCTAAGTCCAGGACGTTGAAATTGAAATGATTGAATCGAAGCATACATGATCTCCTTACTCAGCGGCGTCACCGCATGATATTTGACTATGCTTATTATATCGAAGGTGTGGGAAAAAAGCAATGAAAACCGGGCATAACAGACAAAAGGCGACGGAGGACCGGCAGCAAAGGTCCTCCGTCGCGGGGATTCAGATCAAATTAGAAGGGGCGATCACAGAGATCAGCCGGTGAAGCCATGGACAAAGAACTTGATGAAGGCGATGGTCTGGGGCTGATAGATGATGTCCACCAGGAAGGCGCCCACGATGGGCACCACCATGAAGGCCCGGCGGGACATGCCATACTTCTCGGTGACGGCGGTCATGTTCACGATGGCGGAGGGAGTGGCACCCAGGCCGTGGCCGCACAGACCGGCGCACATGACGGCGGCGTCATAGTTCCGGCCCAGGACGCGGAACACCACGAAGTTGGCCACCAGGATCATGAAGATCACCTGGCACACCACGACCAGCAGCACGCCGCCCACCAGACCGGCCAGCTCCCACAGCTTCAGGGTCATCAGGGCCAGGCCTAAGTACAGGTTCAGCATTACGTCGCCGATGCCGTCCACCAGGGAGAAGCTGAAGTTGTACAGGTGGAAGCGGTCATTCAGGTTGCGGACGATGACGGCCACGAACATAGCGCCCACATAGGTGGGGAAGCTCATGTCGATCAGCTGGCCGATCTTGCCGGAGATAACGGTGCCCACGGCCATGCAGACCAGGATGACCACCACGTTCTTGATGACGTCCAGGCCGGTGAGCTTGGCGCTGCTGGCGGCGTTGACGCTCTCGATGTCGTCGTAATTCTCGTTGTTCTCCTCGGGCTTCAGGTCATACTTGACGATCAGCCGGCGGCCCACGGGGCCGCCGATGAGCACGGCGCTGATCAGGCCGAAGGTGGCGGCGGCAGCGCCCACCAGCTGGCCCTGGTCATAGCCCATCTTCACAAAGGTGCTGCCATAGGACAGAGCCGCGCCGTGTCCGCCGATCATGGAGATGGCGCTGGACAGCAGGGCATAGGGGGCGGGCAGGCCCACCGCAGTGCCCACGGCGATGCCGATGACGTTCTGGAAGATGGAGATGATGCCGGCGGTGAGCCAATAGATAATCAGCAGCACGCCGCCCTTTTTCAACAGGGAGAAGCTGGCGCCCAGGCCCACGGTGGTGAAGAAGGCCAGCATAAAGGGATCCTGGAAGGTGTTGGTGAAGTTGAAGGTGAAGGTGTTGGTGGAATATCCGGCCCAGGTGATGAACATGAACAGGAAGCCGCCCACCACGGGGGCGGGGATGCAGTATTTATCTAAGAGCGTGACCTTTTTCTTGATCCAGAAACCGATCAGCAGCAGGATACCAGCCATGGCCGTGGTCATGACGGTGTCGGTGCTGATGGTCAGGATATTGTCAACCGTTTCGAATGTCATGTTGAAATTCCTCCTCAATAACAGCGTGTTTTTGCGCGGTCTTGCCTGCCTTTGCGTCCTCCACCGGTGCTGCCAGCCTATGTATCAAAAGCATATGACTCCGGGGCGCACAAAAGCACTCTCCTTTGGGATTTTATTTTGCAGGAAAGGCGTCCTCTCCCACTTAAAATCCTTAGATTAAGTATAGCTGTTTTTTTTTCTTTTTTCAAGTGGGGGCGCGAAGGAGGGCGAGAAATGCAAGTCGCGGATCATAAGAGGGGAAGATATACCTCTTGACATCTGCACGGAGGAAAACAGAGAAAAACAAAGGGCAGCGCCCGGGCCGTCTGGCGGACGGTCCGGGCGCTGCTGGTCAGATCAAAGAGGGAGATAAGAGAGATTTTTGTGTGATGTGTTACTTGTTGTCGTTCTCGTGGAGCTTTTTGCCCGCGTGGGCGATGACCTGGAGCATGGTCAGGGCGGCCAGACGCTCGGTGCAGCCGGTGGGGTCATAGGTGGGGGCGACCTCCACCAGGTCCATGGCCACCACTTTACCGGTCTGGCAGATGGCCTTCAGCATATCCATGCTCTCGTCATAGGTGATGCCGCCGGGCAGGGGGGAGGCGGCGCCGGGGGCCAGAGGCATGTCGTAGCCGTCGATGTCGAAGGTGATGTAATAGGCCTCGGCATCGGGGATCTGGTCCAGCACCCACTGCACGCCCTTGGAGTGCAGCTCGCGGGCGGAGATCAGCTTGCTGCCATAGGCCCGGGCGTCGTCATAGTCGCTCTTCTTGCCGCTGCCCATGCCGCGCAGACCGATCTGCACCATTTCACCGATGTGGTCCATCTCAGACATGCGGCGCATGGGGCTGCCGTTGCCCTGGACCAGGGGACCCACGTGGCTGGTCCAGTCCAGGTGGGCGTCGAACTGGATGACGCAGATCTTCTTGCCATACTCCTCCAGGGCCCGGCCCACGGGGATGCTGATGGAGTGGTCGCCGCCCATGACGATGGGGATGGAACCGGCGCGGATGATGCGGCGGACGGCCCGCTCGATGCACTGGAAGGAGTAGTCCCGGTCACCCTGAAGCACGTCGGCGTCGCCGCAGTCGGCGATGGTGATGGGGGCGGCCAGCATCTGCTCGTCGGCCTCGTAATCATAATAGCCCACGTTGCCCCGGCCATACTGGGTGGAGGCCTCGCGGATACGGCGGGGACCCATGCGGGCGCCGCTGAGGAAGCCCACGCCCATGTCGAAGGGCACGCCCAGCACGCCGAAGTCGGCCTTCAGTTCGTCCAGATCCAGACAGATGGGATAGCGGCCAAAGGAACAAATGCCCGTGATGGGCTGGCTGATGAGTTCAGGACGCATGATAAATGACCCCTTTCAAAATTCTAAAATTCCTGTTTTTCACACCGAAATACGTTTCCGTTCCCCGACGGGCCCTGTTTGGCATCCGGCCCCGTCGGCGCTGCTTTGTTTATCGTTTATGCCCAAATTATACTCAAAACGCCGCCCCTTTTCAATCGCTTTTACAAAGTCAGGAGGATTTTTTGGGAAAGAAAACAAGATTCTTTTTCGGCCAACGCTTAACGATTTTAAAACCGGCCCTTTCCGGGCACACAGAAAGCTCTTTACAACGGGGGCGAGATACCGTAAAGTGAAGGAGAGATATTTTTTCCCTGCATCTGCGCTTAGCGGGTGCGGAATGAGACAAGGCGAGAAAGGAACAAAAAACATGGCAAGCAAACAGACGAAATTTGTAACGCCGGAGGAGGCCGCCGGGGCGGTGCGGTCCGGCGACTGGGTGGATTATGGCTTTGGCGCGGGCTTTCCCGAGCTGGTGGACCGGGCCCTGGCTGCCCGGAAGGGCCAGGTGAAGGACGTGAAGGTCCGGGGCGGCCTGGTCATCCGCCCCCGCATCGAGATCGTGGAGCAGGACCCGGAGCGGGAGAGCTTCTCCTATTACAGCTGGCACATCGGCGACTATGAGCGCAAGCTGCAAAAGCGGGGGCTGGTGACCTTTTTGCCGGTGGTGCTGCGCTCCCTGCCCTATCTCTATCGGGATGGGCACATCCGCTGCGACGTGGCGGTGGTCCCCGTGTCCCGGCCCGACGGGGAGGGCTATTGCGGCCTGGGCATCTCCAACTACGCCTGGCGGACCATCTTCCAGAGCGCCCGCACGGTGATCTTCGAGATCAACGAGCACTATCCCTGTCTCCAGGGGGTGGACGGCTCCCACCGGGTCCATCTCAGCGAGGCGGACTTTGTGGTGGAGGGGGTCCACGAGCCGCTGCCCCAGCGGTCCTATCGGGAGCCCAGCGCCACGGACATGGAGATCGCCCGCCGGGTGGTGGAGCTAATCCCCGACGGGGCGGTGCTGTCCCTGGGCGTGGGCGGCGTGCCCTATACCGTGGCCAAAATGCTGGCCCAGTCGGACAAGAAGGACCTGGGCTGCCACACCGGCACCATCAGCGACCCGTTTCTGGAGCTCTACAAGGCGGGCAAGCTGACCAACGCCCGGAAGGAGCTGGACGCCGGTCTGTCCGCCTGGAACCTGGCCATGGGCAGCCAGGAGCTGTATGACTGGCTTGCCGCCGAGCCGGGCCTGTTCCACCCCGGGGACCTGGACTACATCCACTCGGTGGACCGCATCAGCCGCCTGAGCAACGTCATCAGCATCAACGGCGGCGTGCAGCTGGACCTGATGGGCCAGGAGAACGCGGAGAGCGCCGGGTCCCGCCAGCTGTCCGGCATCGGCGGGCAGATGGACTTTCTGGAGGGGGCCTTCCGCTCCAAGGGCGGCAAGGGCTTCATCTGCATCAACTCCTCCCGGGTGACCAAGGAGGGGGAGCGCAAGTCCAACATCCTCCCCGCCATCCCCGCAGGCAGCACGGTGAGCGCCCCCCGGACCATGATCCAGTATGTGGCCACGGAGTACGGCGTGGTCAGCCTGCCCGGCAAGTCCCTGCGGGAGCGGGCCGAGGCCATGGCCTCCATCGCCCACCCGGACTTCCGGGAGGAACTGCTGCGGTACGCCCGGGAGCACTTCTAAGTAATAGAGAAGAGAAAGACGCGGACGGCCCAGACACACATTTATATAAAATAGTATAAATCTCGGGAAAGCTGGAAAAAATCCTTGCATTGCGGGGAAAGCTATGGTAGAATATCAAAGCATTATGCGTGGGAGTGTGGATTTTTCGCCCGGTGCCCGGCTTGCCGGGTTGGCGGGAAATATGAAGCCCCCAGAAGAATTCAACTGAAATTTAGGAGGAAACAATCATGGCAGTCGTATCTATGAAGCAGCTGCTGGAGGCCGGCGTTCACTTCGGCCACCAGACCCGTCGGTGGAACCCCAAGATGGCCACCTACATTTACACCGAGCGCAACGGTATCTATATCATCGACCTGCAGAAGACCGTGAAGAAGCTGGAGGAGGCCTATAACTTCGTCCGCGAGCTGGGCGAGAAGGGCGAGACCATCCTGTTCGTCGGCACCAAGAAGCAGGCTCAGGAGGCCATCAAGGAAGAGGCCAGCCGCGTGGGCATGTACTGGGTGAACGCCCGTTGGCTGGGCGGTATGCTGACCAACTTCAAGACCATGCGCGGCCGCGTGGACCGTCTGAACCAGCTGAAGAAGATGCAGGAGGACGGCACCTTCGACATGCTGCCCAAGAAGGAAGTCATGAAGCACATGGGCGAGATCGCCAAGCTGGAGAAGTATCTGGGCGGCGTGACCGAGATGAAGAAGCTGCCCGGCGCCCTGTTCGTCGTTGACCCCCGCAAGGAGCGCAACGCCATCAACGAGGCCCGCAAGCTGAACATCCCCATCGTAGCCATCGTGGACACCAACTGCGACCCCGACGAGATCGACTATGTCATCCCCGGCAACGACGACGCCATCCGCGCCATCAAGCTGATCTCCTCTGTCATGGCCAACGCCATCCAGGAGGGCAAGCAGGGCCAGGACGAGGCCGCCGCTCCCGCCGAGGAGACCGCTGAGTAATTTTTCCCGGCACACATCTGATCTGTGAAACTAAGGTGCGCCCGCCCGTGCGCGGGCCGGGCGCGCCTTTTTTAAAACCAAAATAACGGAGGTAATGTGATTATGGCGATCACTGCGAAAGACGTACAGGCCCTGCGCGAAATGACCGGCGTGGGCATGATGGACTGCAAGAAGGCCCTGACTGAGGCCGAGGGCAACATGGACAAGGCCGTGGAGATCCTCCGCGAGAAGGGTCTGGCCGCCTCTCAGAAGAAGGCTGGCCGCATCGCCGCCGAGGGCATGGCTTATGCCGCCGTTGTGGACGGCGTGGGCGTGGTGGTCGAGGTCAACGCCGAGACCGACTTCGTGGGCAAGAACGAGAAGTTCGTGGACTTCGTCAAGGGCGTGGCCGCCGTTGTGGCCAAGGTCCAGCCCGCCGACCTGGAGGCCCTGATGGCCGCCGACTTCGGCAACGGCCGCACCGTGCAGGAGGAGCAGCAGGAGATGGTCCTGGTCATCGGCGAGAACATCAAGATCCGCCGCTTCGCCTTCTATGTGGACGGCGTCTCCGTGCCCTATATCCACGCCGGCGGCAAGATCGGCGTGCTGGTCAACCTGGACACCGACCTGGCCCCTGAGAAGGTCGCCGAGGTGGGCAAGGACATGGCCATGCAGATCGCGGCTCTGAATCCCCGCTTCCTGGACAAGTCCGAGGTGGACGACGCCACTCTGGAGGAGGAGAAGAAGATCCTGCTGGTCCAGATGGAGAACGACCCCAAGATGGCTGCCAAGCCCGACAAGGTGAAGCAGGGCATCGTCACCGGCAAGCTGCGCAAGTTCTATGAGGAGAACTGCCTGCTCCAGCAGGAGTTCGTGAAGGACAACTCCATGAGCGTGGAGCAGTATGTGGCCAAGGTGGCCAAGGAGCAGGGCGGCTCCATCAAGCTGAAGGCCGCTGTCCGCTTCGAGAAGGGCGAGGGCATCGAGAAGAAGCAGGAGAACTTCGCCGAGGAGATCGCCAAGCAGCTGGCCAAGTAATTTGCCCCCTGTTTGCAGCATCTTTTCTGAATACAGCAAGACCGCCGCGTGGAGCTTCCACGCGGCGGTCTTTTGGTCATATGGGGGAGTGGGGGAGATCACGTCTCCAGCGCCTCAAAGGCCTCCAGCAGCCGGGTGGGCCCCTGGGTCCACATGCCGGTGTCCAGGTCATAGAGGGCGTCGTACACCGGGGAGGAGATGAACCGGATCAGGGCCTGCTCTGCGGGAATGCCCTGTTTTTCCGAGAGCAGCTCCACCGCCATGCGCAGGGTCTCTCCCGCCAGATGCTCCTTGGCGTTGGCGGTGGTCCGGGACGCCTCTCTGACCACCGGCTTTAGCGTGGCCAGGGCACGCTGGCTGGCAAAGCAGTACAGGTCGGGCAGCGTCCTGGGCGGGAGGAGGTTCTGGATGGACTGGGCCAACTTCTGGTCGTCGTGTTGCTCCCAGGGGTCCAGAGCGCCGATCATGTTGACGTTGATGATACGGTCCATGTCCTCGTCCGGGAGCTTGCTGGCGAGGATGTCGTGATCGGAAGGAAAGGGCTGCCCCGCCCGGCCCGCGGACATCCGCCGCAGCCAGGGGACGGTGAAGGGCGGGATATACAGCACGTCCAGGGTCCTGTCATCCAGCCAGTCGAAGGCGGTGACGACTCCCCGGAGGTCGGCGGGCGTCTGCCCCAGGCAAGCCGCTTTGTGGGCCGCCTGCCGGGCCAGCACCCGGGCCTGGACCAGGTCATCGGTCAGGTAAAAGCCGGGGCCCATGTCCCCGGAGGAGAAGCACAGGTCAGGCTCCAGGCGCTCCGCCGCCTGACAGCCCCAGTGATAGAGGATCATAGCGTCACCCCGTGATGGACCAGAATTTTATCCATATCGTCCAGAATGTACTCGTCACCGGACAGGCTCAGGAGGCCGTAGCACTCTGAGACGAAGCCGAACAGGTCGTGCTCCTGAAACAGCTTCAGCGCCGCCCACTTGTCCAGCTGGTGCCGAGCCATAAAGCCCCGAAACAGCTGGACCTGCATGGAGAGGATGTCCGAAGTCTGATCGTTTTCGTCTTCCAGAAAATCTTGACCTGCCATAGTAATCGCCGCCTCCTGTTGTTGGATACCCCCATTATAGGAGAAAATACACGCCTTTTCAACCTGAGTTTTTGCGCAAAAGCCCCGCCGACACTTGACACCGCCGCCGGGGGATGATAATATAATAAAACTGTAAGCGCGTAGAGCGGAAAGAGTAGCGGCTTGGTCCAAAGAACAGAGAGGGCCCTTCATCGGCTGGAAGGGGGCCTGCGGCGGCAAGGCGTGAAGTGCGTCCGGGAGCGCGGGGCGTAATGGCCCCCGGCTTGGCCCCGATAGCGGCCAGCAAAGTGAGAAATGAGAGTGGAACCGCGAGTTTTCAGTCGCCTCTTATGCCCGTGTGGGCGTAAGGGGTTTTTGTTTTTCCCGGGACAAGTCCGGGGGAGGAGAGGAAACGCAGATGTTTAAAATGCTCAACGAGACGCTGGAGGCCTATCAGCGGCGGGACCCCGCCGCCAGGTCCAAGCTGGAAATTTTGCTGCTGTACCAGGGCGTCCACGCGGTGCTGTATCACCGGGTGGCCCACTGGCTCTACTGTAAAAACTGGCGGTTTTTGGCCCGGTGCGTGTCCCAGTGGAGCCGCTTCTGGACGGGCATCGAGATCCACCCCGGGGCGAAGATCGGCCGCCGCCTGGTCATCGACCACGGCATGGGCATCGTCATCGGCGAGACCGCCGAGGTGGGGGACGACTGCCTGATCTACCACGGCGTGACCCTGGGCGGCACGGGCAAGGACCAGGGCAAGCGCCACCCAACCATCGGCAACAACGTGCTCATCAGCTGCGGGGCCAAGGTATTGGGTCCCTTTAAAGTGGGGGATAATTCCCGTATCGCCGCCAACGCCGTGGTCCTCAGCGAGGTGCCCGACGACGCCACCGCCGTGGGCATCCCCGCCCAGATCGTCCGCATCGCCGGACGGACCACCCACTTCGCCGACGACGTGGACCAGACCAGCGTGGAGAATCCCACCCTGGAGAAGCTGGCCGCCCTGGCCGACCGGGTGGAGCAGCTGGAGCGCCAGCTGGCCCAGAAAGAGAACTGACCCACAACAGGGGCGACGCCCCATTACCACAGAAGAAGGAGAGAACACCATGCTTTTGTATAATTCCGCCACCCACAAGAAGGAGACCTTTCAGACCCACACCCCCGGCCACGTGGAGATGTACACCTGCGGCCCCACCGTGTACCACTTCGCCCACATCGGCAATCTGCGCTCCTATATCATGGAGGACGTGCTGGAGAAGTTCCTGCGCTACGACGGCTATGACGTGAACCGGGTGATGAACATCACCGACGTGGGCCACCTGGCCAGCGACGCGGACACCGGCGAGGACAAGATGCTCAAGGGCGCCCGCCGGGAGCACAAGACGGTGATGGAGATCGCCCAGTATTACACCGACGCCTTTTTCCAGGACTGCCGGAAGCTGAATATCAAGCGGCCCGACGTGGTCCAGCCCGCCACCGGCTGCATCGACGAGTATATCAAGATCGTCTCCGCCCTGCTGGAGAAGGGCTATGCCTATGTGGCGGGAGGCAACGTGTACTTCGACACCTCCAAGCTCAGCCGCTACTATGTCTTCAATGACCACGACGAGGAGGATCTGGCCGTGGGCGTCCGGGAGGGCGTGGAAGAGGACGTGAACAAGCGCAACAAGAACGACTTTGTCCTGTGGTTCACCAAGTCCAAGTTCGAGGACCAGGCCCTGAAGTGGGACTCCCCCTGGGGCGTGGGCTATCCCGGCTGGCACATCGAGTGCTCCGGCATCTCCATGAAGTATAACGGCGAGTATCTGGACCTGCACTGCGGCGGCATCGACAACGCCTTCCCCCACCACACCAACGAGATCGCCCAGTCCGAGAGCTATCTGGGCCACCCCTGGTGCCCCCAGTGGTTCCATGTCCACCACCTGAACACCACCACCGGCAAGATGTCCAAGTCCAAGGGGGAGTTCTTGACCGTCTCCCTGCTGGAGGAGAAGGGCTATGACCCCCTGGCCTATCGCTTCTTCTGCCTCCAGAGCCACTATCGCAAGGGCCTGGTGTTCACCTGGGAGAACCTGGATAACGCCGCCGGGGCCTATCAGAAGCTGGTGAATAAGATCGCCGCCCTGGACCCCAAGGACGGGGAGGTGGACCAGGCCGTGGTGAAGGAGTATGAGGACAAGTTCCGCCAGCAGATGGGCAACGACCTGAACACCGCCCAGGGCGTCACCGCCCTGTACGACGCCCTGAAGGCCAAGACCAACGGGGCCACCAAGCTGGCCATCCTGGGCAGCTTTGACGGGGTGCTGTCCCTGTCCCTGCTGGAGAAGGCCCAGGCCCGCCGCCAGGAGCAGGCGGAGCTGCTGGCCAAGGAGAAGGCCACCTCTCAGGGGGGCTACACCGTCACCGGCGAGGGCGACGCGGACATCGACGCCCTGGTCCTGGCCCGTGGCCAGGCCAAGAAGGCCAAGGACTTTGCCAAGGCCGATCAGCTCCGCGACCAGCTGAAGGAGATGGGCGTGGAGGTCACCGACGTCCCCGGCGGCGCGGTGTGGAAGCGCGTGTGAGTCTGAAAACAGCATAATATTTAGGATAAACTCCCTTCGTCCCCCGGCGCGCAGCCGGCAGGGCGGAGGGAGTTTTTTAAAATTCCCCTTGACAGGGCAGAATAAAAGGCGTATGATAGACCCATAAATAAGAATAATTCTTATTAAAAGAATTGAGGAGGAAAATTAAGATGCCTGAACTGAAGGGAAGCAAGACCGAGCAGAACCTGCGCACCGCCTTTGCCGGGGAGACCCAGGCCCGCACCAAGTATGACTACTTTGCCTCGAAGGCCAGAAAGGACGGCTATGTCCAGATCGCCAAGCTGTTTGAGGAGACGGCTGCCAACGAGAAGGAACACGCCAAGATCTGGTTCAAGCTGCTGAACGGCATCGGCTCCACCGAGGAGAACCTGAAGTCCGCCGCCGAGGGGGAAAACTACGAGTGGACCGACATGTATGCCCACATGGCCCAGGAGGCCCGGGAGGAGGGCTTTGACCACATCGCCGACCTGTTCCAGCAGGTGGGCCAGATCGAGAAGGAGCACGAGGAGCGCTATCGCAAGCTGCTTGCCAACGTGGAGAACGGCCTGGTCTTCTCCCGGGAGGGGGACATGGTGTGGCAGTGCAGCAACTGCGGCCACATCGTGGTGGGCAAGCAGGCCCCCGAGGTCTGCCCCGTCTGCGCCCATCCCCAGGCCTATTTCCAGCTGAGAGCGGAAAATTATTAAGAGAGAATAGCAAAAACGTCCTGCCGCAGGGGCCATCTGGCTTTGCGGCAGGACGTTTTTTGTTTGGATATCTTACAGGACCTTGGACAAAAACAGCTGGGTGCGGGCGTTCTGGGGGTGGTCGAAGAACTCCTTGGGGGTGTTCTGCTCCAGGATGTGGCCGCCGTCCATGAACAGGACCCGGCTGCCAACCTCACGGGCAAAGCCCATCTCGTGGGTGACCACCACCATGGTCATGCCCTCATCGGCCAGCTGCTTCATGACCTCCAGCACCTCGCCCACCATCTCGGGGTCCAGGGCGGAGGTGGGCTCGTCAAACAGCATCACCTTGGGCTGCATGGCCAGGGCCCGGACGATGGCGATGCGCTGCTTCTGGCCGCCGGAGAGCTGGTTGGGATAGGCGTCCGCCTTCTCTTCCAGCCCCACCCGCCGCAGCAGGGTGGTGGCCAGGTCATCGGCCTGGGCCTGGGCCATCAGACCGGTGCGCACCGGGGCCAGGGTGATGTTCTTGCGGATGGTCATGTTGGGGAACAGATTGAAGTGCTGGAACACCATGCCCATCTGCTGGCGGATCTTGTTGATGTCCGCCTTGGGGTCGGTGATCTCGGTGCCCTGGAAGGTGATGGTGCCCTTGGTGGGGGTCTCTAGCAGATTCAGGCAGCGCAGGAAGGTGGACTTACCGGAGCCGGAGGGGCCCAGCACCACCACCTTTTCGCCGGGGGCGATGTGCTCGGAGATGTCGTCCAGTACCAGGTGGTCGCCGAAGGACTTGGACAGATGTTTAACGTCGATCACTTTGACGCAGCCTCCTTTCCAGCTTGCCCTGGAGCCAGGTGAGCAGCATCACCATGACCAGGTAGATGACGGCGATGCCGAGATAGGGATACATCACATCATAGGTCTTGCTGCCCACGGCCTTGGCCGCGTAGACCAGTTCCTTGCCGCCGATGATGTTGATGAGGGCGGTGTCCTTGAACAGGGTGATGAACTCGTTGCCCAGAGCGGGCAGCACGTTCTTAAAGGCCTGGGGCACCACGATAAAGCGCATGGTGTCCAGATAGTTCAGCCCCAGGGAACGCCCGGCCTCGTTCTGGCCGGGGTCCACGCTCATCAGACCGCCCCGGAAGATCTCGGCGACATAGGCACCGGAGTTGATGCCCAGGGTCAGGGTGCCCACCAAGGTGAACTCCCGGCTCTTGCTGAAAATGACAAAGCCCATGATCAGCAGCTGGACCATCATGGGGGTGCCCCGGATGATGGTGGTATACACTTGGCAGACGGTGTTGAGCAGACCCAGGACAGGGTTCTTGCGGCCGGGGCGCTGCTGGTCGTGGGCAGTGCGGACCACGGCCACCAAAATGCCCAGGATCACGCCCAGGATCAGGGCCATGGCGGTGATGCGCAGGGTGTTCAGCACGCCGTCGATATACAGCTGCCAGCGGCCCCCGTCCACAAAGGCCTTGTAAAAGCCCACAAAGGTCTTTTCCGCAAAGGGGAGCGTCTCTCCCCCCATGATGCGCTGGTTCAAGGAGGAATACAGTTCCGCCAGGTTCACAGACATGCTCCTTTCTGTTTGTTCTCATAGGGAAAAAGGGCGGCACAGCGCC
>ERZ856578.2807-NODE-2807-length-27648-cov-4.148381_pt1 | contig 27648 bp, 19 predicted proteins | sample MGYA00514384_ERZ856578 | MGnify/ENA primary metagenome ERZ856578 (study PRJEB29103, sample SAMN06111958) | human gut metagenome | biome: human gut; feature: ankylosing spondylitis patient; material: healthy_person | host: Homo sapiens | place: China:Hangzhou... | reverse complement strand
AACCGCTGCTGCATAAGCAAGAGCGATCGGCACTGTACAACCCATAACAGGCATCAGTTCATCCTCTAAAATATGCATATACGCATCATTACCGGTCCGGCCATCCTCACTTACCTCAATCTTTGCGCCACAAATACATCGACCGCGTTTCACAATATCCCGGATAGATGCTTCAGTCATTCCTCTTAATCCACGATCATCCACATGAGCATCCACAAGGCATTTTTCTGCGCGCTCCATGAGCGGAAGCATAAAATAGGTAATTGCCGTCGTATTGTAAGAATTCATAAACAACTGACTGGAGTATTCCAGGTCTGTCTGTGCTGTTTTTAACTTTTTTTCCAGATCCTGTTTTGACCGCTGTAACTCCGCGGTACTTTGATTTTCACGCAGTGTTTCTTCAATCTTTGCTTTCTGTGCGTTTAACGCTTCCAGTTCATGATCTGCATTCTCTATCTGTTTCTTCATTGATTCTATGTTAGCGCTTTCTGATTCAATCGTGGTCTGCGCTTCTTTTGCGCGTTCATCACCACCAAGATCCAGTGCTGCGTTCCAGCATCCGATTGCTGAAGATTTTGCAGTACGTGACCCAAGATGTTTTCTCGCATTTGCGACTGATGCAAGTCCCAAAAGCCCCTGCACCGCATCAGTTAAGTCTTTTCTTGTACTGATATCCGATACGCGCTCGGTATCAAAGAAAAAATAACCGGAAAGAGATTTAGGAAGAATGCTATTAATAATCTGCTGCTCCTCCCCTTCCCTTACTTGTTTTGTCAGTCCACCTTCTTTATATGCCACCGTAAGCTGTGTCTGTAACGCTACCCAGTTTCCATATCCTCGATCCACATATGGGCGTTTTCGGAGAATGGTGTACTCCGTGCCATTGTGTTCCAGAAGCAACTCCACATAGACTTCAAGCTTTTGTTCCATTCCCGCCTTTTCTTCTGCTAAGTCCATATTTAACAAATCTGGATTACTCTCCTTCGGAAAATCAGCTTCATTGAACAAACACCAATTGAATGCCTGCAGAATGGTTGTTTTTCCAAATGTATTCTCACCAAGAAGCACTGTTACATTCTGATTCGGGTCTGTTGCAAACACAAGCCCCTGTTTGCCTTTAAATTGTCTAAAATTCTGAAGCGTGATCTGTTTGATCAGCATTGCTACCGCCTCCCCTACGCATTTGTTTCAATAATCTTCCGAATTGCCTTTACCATATCCTGAGAATTGAATTCCCCAGTCTTTAAATTCTTTCTTTCTGCAGAAATAATCATTTTTTTCATCTGAGAAAGTTTCTTTTCATCAATCGGCACCTTTTTAATTTCATCAGATAACATCGCTATTCACTTCTTCCCCCTTTAATTCTTCCTCCCGAATACGAAATCCGTGTTTCAGGTCATATACCAAATCATAAGTGACAGATGGGTTTTCCGCAAGCTCGGCAAAGTCAAGCATCCGAATTAGTTCTCGCTTAATCAACCCTTTTGTGGCGTTGATAACGGTCTCATTCTGCATCTCAATCTCATTAATTTGAAATGGGAGTGTCACAAAATCATAAATCACTGCATAGTCTTTTCCAGGAGCTTTTCTAAGTACCCTACCACGGCGCTGGATATATTCCTTTGGATTGGTACTGCTTGCCAGAATAAAAGCCGTGTGAATATTGGGGATATTCACACCTTCATCTAAACATTTAATAGCAACTAAAGCCTGCAGCATATCCCCACTGGAAAACGCATCCCGGACCTGAACACGTTCTCTTGCATCCTCCCTGGATGTAAAACGACCGACGCGCATTCCAAGGTCATTTCCAAGCATCTCCGACACAAGATCAATCTGGCGTTTTCCAAATTCGTCGTCCTCATCTTCTTTTACTGTAGCAGAACCACAGTAAATGAGTAAATGTTTTTCATTGATATGAGGCTCCATCTGCCTTTTTAATTCCGGTATTTTTCCTTTTGCTCCGGCAATGATTCTGGCACGCCTCATAAGTAGTTGCTTTGCATACTCAGAAAAAACCATTTTTCCCTTCTTTTTTCTTACCGCTTGGGCGATCTGAGCTGTTATTGCTAGATAATCATCCAGTTCATCTCGATCAAGATATGTAAGAACCGGGTAGTAATAATATCTGGTTAGCATACCACTACAGATTGCTTCTTTTAAAGAGTACGTAATGCATCTCTCACCAAAATAGTCTGAAAGAGCAGCCGTTCCCGCCTCATCTTTGTATCGGTCAATTGTTGCAGATAATGCCAACCGATATCCAATATTTTCCGGCAAATATCTCCTATAATATTCAGCTCCCATATTATGAGCTTCATCCACTACATATACTGTATCTGGGCCAAGAAGTCCAACCTGTTCTTGAATCTTTTTTGTCACAAAAGATGCGTTTGTTGTAATAAAACAGAAAAAATTCAAAACACCAAGCCGAAAAGATCGGACTGCCTGTTCCAGATTTTTCTTCCAATTTTTTTGTGGTGAACTGGAGTATCCAATAATTGGACGAATCCCAAAAGTTTCAATATCTTCTACCCACTGATCCACCAAATGCTGGTATGGGCAAGTAATAATAATTGCAAGTCTCTCCTGATTATCGGTAAAAAGTTTCCAGAGTCCGGAAAGAGCCGTTAGAGTTTTCCCAGTACCAGTTGCCATATCAAAGATTCCGCAATATCCATGTTTTTTCCATTCCATTACGGCATCTTCCTGATATGGACGAGCATGAAATTGAGCTGGAAGATACATCTCGCTTTTCGGATGCTCGTGAATAATCTCCGAGGCTACGGAAACAGGATATTTTTCTGCCAATTCTTGATTATAAGAATACAGTTTTCTGCGCACAACCTCTGGAAATTCAATTGTCTGGATCCCCGGTTCATAATCTTCCCATATGGCCCGAAAAGCTAACTGCTTTTTCATCACACGTTCCTGTTCTTCTGTCCAGGAACAAAACACGTCAAATGCTTCATAATTCATAGAAAAAGCATTTCCGCTTTCATTCATGGATCCAGAAAATGCTATTACGTTGCCATCAGCGTCCGTCATAAGCCCCATTTTTTCATGGTACATTGCAATCTCATTGCGTGAAGACAGGAAAGCAATTTTAATGTCCAGTTTCTCTGTTGCTACAAGTGAGGCCACATAGGAAAGTGTTTCACATTCTGCTGGAAGCGCATCCAATTCCCGAAGCAATGCCTGTTCAATCACCTTTCTTAATTCATATCCCCGGCTTATCTCATCTACATCCTCTTTTGAAAGGCGTGGTGAAGCAACAATTTCAATTCTACCACCGTTTCCAACCAGCCCATCAATGCCTTTTGTAAGCATGACCAGCGCTGAAGAAGAAAAAAATCCAACTGCACGCTGATACAATACTGCCTCCCTCAGTACAGGAGTATAGAAATCTCTAACGATATCATCAGTAAAAGACCGGTATTCATTTTTTATATGTAAATCTTTAAAACTCATAGGCGGCCCCTTCCTTTCTCTGCCCTTTCCTTCTATTACAGGGATTCAACAGCTTCAATCAAGGTATCAATATCTTCTTTCGTATTGAACGGACCAATTCCGACCCTAACAGTACCTGCATATGGTATATCTTGCAGATACTCATGAATGTACGGTGCGCAGTGATAACCAGTACGTACCGCAATATCAAATTCATCGTCCAGAATGGCTCCTACATCATTAGAGTCATAGCCATCTACCACAAATGATACAATGCCATAAGGATTTTCGGATGTGTTACCAAGCACGCTTACCTTATCATTACTGGAAAGTCCTGCAATTAGTCGCTCCGTCAATTCCTTTATGTGTTCTTCATGTGGATGTAATTTCAGCCAGGAAAGCGACGCACGAAGTCCTGCAATTGCTACGATATTTTCGCTTCCAGCTTCGTACCTTGCGGGAGCTTCCTTCGGCATATGCAAGTTTAAGGAATCGCTGCCTGTTCCGCCCGTTAATATACATTTTAATGATACATCTTTTCGGATAATAAATCCACCTATTCCAAATGGTCCACATAATGTTTTGTGGCCGGCAAAGCCTATGACATCCGCTTGGATTTCATCAAAATCGATGTCAATCAGACCTGCTGCCTGTGCGGCATCTGCAATCGTGATTGCGTGATACTGCTTTCCCATTTCAAAAAGACTTTTTACCGGAAGCATATAACCCGTAACATTACTGATAACAGTGGAAATAACAATGTCCGGATTCTTCTCATGGAAAAGATATTCTGTCTTTTTTAAGTCAATTTCCAGCGTTTTTTCTTCCATTGGTATCAGACATACAGTACAGTCGGTCCGCTGGCGGATGGACTCCACCGTGCGGGCGATTGCATTGTGTTCGTATGCAGTAATATATATCACTGTATTTTCCGAGATGCCCAGGCCATTCAAAACCTGATTAAAAGCCTGGGTCACGGATGGGGTTAATACCACATCAGCTTTCCCGGTACAATGAAAGAGCTCCGCAAGTTTTTTCTTTGTATCAAAAATAATCTCAGACGCTTCTCTGGCAGCCTTATATCCGCCACGTCCAGCATTTACAGAAAGTGTTCTGTTTACGCGATCCATTTCCGCGCACACTGCCTCCGGGCGCGGAAATGATGTCGCTGCATTATCAAGATAAATCATCATACTTACCCCATCAGTTTCTTTACAAGGTTCATAAGAATACCAATTTTCTCACTATTATCCAATACCCCGTATTCATCCACCATGTCATCAAGTGCACTCTGGAAGAAGATTCCGGGAGCAGACAACTTATTCGGATCAAAATCATAAAACCATTCTTTGATTCCGTCGTTAGTCGAAATACTGATTTTTTTACTCTGCGGGCTTGCCGCCTCTTCTCTTTGCTGTAGATCGGATACCAGTGCTTTTAATGTGGTTTCAAATTCAGGGATGATCTTATCATTCCAGTCTTCGATAAAGAAATTTGTCGCTGTTTTTGCAATTTTTTCTATCATATCCCCTTCATTGTTTCCCGTGATGTCACGAATACAATTCAAAAGACTCTGTGACACCGCTGGTAAGATGCTGTTTTTGGCATTCACTGGTACATTCTCATACCACACTTTTAGGCTCTGTAAAAAATCGTCATCTTTTGGCAAATCAAGCGTTGTTCTCACGACTTTCTCAGCTTTCTTTTTTATTTTTCTGGTATGTGCATCGAGATCCTTTTTAACATCTTTTACTTCCTTTAGGACCTCTAGCAAACTATCAGCTTCAAAAATACGTGGGACCTGTTCAAAAATCAGTTCTCGTGGATTGGGTTCTCCAGTCAGGGATTTGCGGAACAGTTTCAGTTTCCGCATATCCTGTCTTGGATAATCCTCTATCTGGAATGTGGTGGCTGCCTGTGGTAGGGAACGGTACCATGCCTGCATAAAACATTTCAGCCTTGCAAGACGGTTCATGTTCTCAATTTCTCGACAGTAATTGCCATACTCTGAGAAGAGTTTTTCCAGACCCTCAATGTATTCCAGTTTTTCAACTGTCTCCGTTTCCACATAAAGATAGTGATTCTCCGGCATTGCCACTGCGTCCACGATCAATTTTGGACTTAATGCAATCTCAGTCTTATCATGATAAATGACCGGCATATCCTCAAGCTGCATGATCTGTTCTGCAATGTAAATTGGAAGGACACCGCGCCGCATACCATATGGAACCTTGGTCAATTTATTCACTAGAGAAGCAAATACGTTCTTCTTTCCTTTGCTCTCATGAATAAATTCCATGATTTCACTTCTAATAAGCGACAGATTTTCATCCTCTTTCGTGGTGCCCAGGCAGGCACGATAAATGGTTGATTCAGCGCTCGTGCCGGTACTGTACTGTTCAAACTGTCTTGAATGAAAAATATCGTCTATTATTATATTTCTTGCTTTCGAAGACTGTGCCGTTATATTATGGCGATTTATCAGCTCATGATTGATAATTGGCGTTTTATTATATACTGACTCCGCAACATCGCTGACGACACGATTTAGACGTTTATTCCCAAGTTTCTCTATCTTATTCTGAATATAGAGAACGCTAATAGAATCTATAATGCCTGCAATCACATTATTCAGTTCATCAATCAGACTCTTTTTCCATGTCTCCAACTCTACTATTGCTGCTTCATTTTCCTTTATAAACACTTGATCTGATAGTAATTTTTGTATTGCAAGAAATTTTTGCGCTTTTTCCTTTATATGTGTCATCTGTACAATAATCGCTGCCATTACGGACGGATCATCCAGTTCCTCAAGATGCTGTTTAATAGTCGACTGTTTTTCTTTATGGTTATTGAGAATCAAAAGTAAATATCCATCCGGTTCATTCTCTTTTGTCAAATATTCAATGGATGATAATGCCATAAATGAATCAGAATTCATAATATGTACCTGGAAATAACGGGTCATACAATAATCTTGATTATATTTTTTTGGAAGAATATATTTCTGTTTATTGATCTGATTTAGAACAGTCAGTACATTTATATTCGCAAACTGTTTTTTCACACAATCGGAAACAATTTCCTGCAGATCCACACCGATACTGTCATGAAAATCATAAGATTTATCATTTTCTTTGAAAGTTATGATCTTTTCCTTACATAGCAGGTCGATTGCATTTTCACAACGATCTTTCTTCAGTCCAGTTGCAAGGTATAAAAACTCAGCATTTGCCAGTAACTCCCCTGGCTGGTTCATCATCCGAATAACAGCAATTGCCTTCAAAATTTTTCTAGCATCTTCATCTTCTGTTTTTCCAATTGCATTTTCTGCATTCAACCATTCCTGGTGTACTGCCAGGTCCTTCTCTCCTTCCAGAAGTTGTGAAAAGTAATCATAAATAAGTGGCGCTCCGGAAAATTCCACATTGCTGCATCGTTCCACATATGTAGCTAGGCTGTACATATCCTTTCCTGTCAAGAAGGTAAACAGTGTACGTTCGTTCTGTGCTATTTTTTCACTAAGCCGGAGTAACAGGCATGCAGACAACGGAGTCAGAGGAAATGCGCCACGGCCAACAATTTCATCAAAATCTTTTTTATCGAATAAGGTACGCAATTCCTGCACCTGATAGGAATGATCCAACATACTCTGATATGATTCTGTTTCCACACTCCACTTATCAAACTCTGTTTTTTTCTGGATTGCATCGGCAATCAGTTCGTAGTTATTCTGAGAAGATACGATAAACTGCATTTCATTCAGACGGCCTTCCACGCCAAGGAACGCATTTTTTACTTCCTTAGACAAAGAATCGCCATATGAACGAATTGCTTTATGCGCCACACAAGTTAAATGAAGCTGTTCTTCTTTCGATGAATTGCAAAGCTCACACAGATCCTGAAGCGTTTTCATATCCGCGGAAAACCCTTCCGCTGTATGCCCTTCAACGTATTTACTGAACTCATCAAAAATGATATAAATGCCATCATACCCGTGTTTACTGCAAAGCTGCTTATTCACAGAACGATACACAGTCAATGCATCATCCTCTATTTCCGGATTAAATTCACTTCCTGAAGTCAAAGTCGGGTATACTTCTTTAAATTTGTTCAATGAATCATAATCATATGCTTCAAGTCCATTCATAATGGTTTCCGGATGATCCTGGAATGCTTTTTTAAATGCGTCATAAGTATTCGGATAATGTTTCTCCCACTGTGCAATGGTAAATAATGCCTTGGAGAAATAGTTATCTGGCACGACATCTGCTAACTTCTCACGTTTCAAAGCCTGATTTAAGCTCCTTACAAACGCCTGAGAAAGATCCCCGCTGCTCGTATTGATAATAACTGGAAGTAGTTTTTTAGTTTTATATACCTTTTCTATTTTCCCTTTGGCGTCGCCATCGAGATTACCGATCCGATCAATCAGCTGTTTCATTTCATCTGTATTATTTCCGGACAAGATAGCCAGTAAAACCAAAAGTAAATGGCTTTTTCCTTTTCCGTAAGGTCCAATGAGAATATTGGCCCGTTTACCTGAAAAAGTATCTACTTCTTCCAGATACTCTGTCAGTAATTTTATGGAAGAACGGGTCGGAATATATAATTTCAGCTTGCTCTCGTCATTTAAGTCGAGAAGCAAGTTCACTGATTTTTCAAATCGGTGATCAATTTTTACTAAATCCGAAAGTCTCATGAGGTAATATCCCTTTCATAATGCATGGTAAGTAAGTCCACCGGTGTCAGCTCTTTGCTCTGATCCGGATATATAATGTCAAGTCCGGCTGTCCGGTTCACAATGATGAATTTTTTCATCTGCAGAGTATCCAGGAAATCATTCACTATTATTCGATTCAAATTTAAGAGCTTTCCTGGCATGTTGTAACCATCCGTTGTATAATCGATCTGCATACTGCCGTTCGCATTCAGCTCTTCCATAATTAAGAACAAAATAACCAACGGATCCAACTTATTCATGATTGGTCTGGTCTTCACATATTTTCCCTTGGCAACTCTGGAAATTAATCCAAGTTCTTCAAAAGGGCTGATTCTCTTATCTTCTGGATCATCACCCTGATCTCCTTTTTCAGAATACATAGACAAAATAGCCGTACAATCATCCCGAAGGGATCGTTCTGAAACTTCCTCTTCCCCTGTTTCCTCCAGAATCAATTCCTGTTCCATCTTAAACATGTCATCGCGGGTAAAAGCAGATGTCAAATCCATTTTGTTAAAGAATACATTCCATGCCGTCGCCTGTTCAAAATTTCCTGCTATTTTGCAGTGTAAAATCCAAAGTGTAAATGGATCCTCAATATAAGGATCGTACTTGGCAATTGTCTTGCCGATCTCAGTAAGCTGAACTCCTTTCTGTGGGACATCCCTGGTTACACCAGCGGTCCGCATCCAGTACCGGATTGCTTTTGCCATGTTCGTTCCTACCCCAAGGGCATCAGCACCGGAATTCTTGGAAAATACTCCATTGTCTTTTTTCACTGCTTGTATTCCTTTTGTCAGCCATCCATCTCTTAAAATAAAGGATTCATGTCCTTTTAACCTATATTTACGTTTGATCATTCCTGTTGCCCTCTCTTAGCGTTTGATACACATGACCTTTCTCATATAACATCCACCGTCATAATGGGTAATACAATGTCCACATCTAACACATTTATCATCGTTTATTTTATACGAAACCAGACCTGAACGATCTGTAACAATCTCGATTGCACCAAAGCGGCAGGCACTTTCACAGCCAAGGCAGCCCATGCACATCTGATATTTCGTAATCTGGTTCTTTATTTTATCTTCCACAGATTTTAAGCTGTTGCTGTGAGCTGCATTTTTATTAAGAACACTGACCTTCAATGTAGTCTGGCCAATTTTTCCCTGCAATTTCAGCTGCAAGGTACCATCCTTCCCCACAATATATATTTCACCAAGCCGCTCATTTCCAAGAGATTTGTTAATATAACCAAATGGTTTAAACAGCTCATATAGTTCTTCACTAATCGGTCTCTGAAGTTCGAAATTCAATGTATTTTCCTGCAATGCACACGGTTCAAAAGTCAGAACAGAAGTCTGCGCATAGTCCAACCCGTTTCCTCCCTGTCTAGCTTTCCACCAGCCATCATCAACATAAACTTCCGGGTCCGGTTTTCCAATCCGTTTTGCAAAGTCAATAAGAAATGTATGCCATCTTTCATACTGTTCCGGCATATATATTTCTGATAAAAATCCTGACCATGCACTGTTGTTCGGACAGCACCAGCATCCCACTCTTGTATATCCTAAACGGTATGCATCATTAAAATCAGTCCCGGTCGTCAGCAGATATAACCATATATCAAAATCCATCCAGTCGATAATCGGAGACACTGTTCTCTGTACCGCAATCTTCGGGCTGTCGGATTCCCGGTCATATTTGTTTCTGGAATTCGACTCACTTCTCCGGATACCATAAAAAGTGAGGATTTTTTTCTGGTTTTTAAATAATGTCTGGATCTTTCTTTGAATTGCCCCAGTCTTAAAAATCGTGCAGCACCAGCGCATCACTCGTGACGGCGGTCCTAACTGCTCACAGAGTTCTTCAAAATTCTTGTCTTTATTTTTCGCCGTAATCACAAGGGTTTTTGGATGCTCTGCCTTAAATCTTTTCACATATTTTGCCGATTCCGGGAATTCTAAGGTTGTATCGCCATACAAATGTAGTACTTGCTGGGTCCCTAATGCTCTCAAAACAAGATCTGAAACAACGGTACTGTCCTTTCCGCCACTGAAAGATACGAACATTTCCGTCAAGCTTACGCCATCGGCCATGGTTCTGATATACTCCATGGCTTCATTTGAAATGTAATCGTACCTCTGACGGTTTGCAGCAAGAAATTTACGAATATTCTCATTAAAAAAATCGTGTGAGTTTTGGGGCGAAAGTTCATCTAGCTGTTCTCTGATTTTTTTTGCATCCAACAGCTTTGTCTGCTTTACAGAAAATGAGATCTTTTTCCCAACAGCATAATAAAAATTGCCAGAGGCGTTCCATACTGCAGCATTCTTATATTTAAAAGGTTCCCCCAGCATCACTTCCAGAAGCAGTCGTTCTTCAGGAAATACCGGTCTTAAATCAGAACCGATTCTATGAGCTTTTTTCCCGCAAATAGGGCAAATTTCATCATATAATGGAATGTTGCAATCGTCACACCAATAAATAGTGGAACTTTCCACCTCCGCCCGTTCTCCGCAAACAGGACAAATGGAGGTTTCTGTATTGATATTGCATTTTTTACAAATATACTTAATCATTTTTCTTCTCTCTTTAAACAGTTATCTTCCACATCTGTAATTTCCATAATATCTGCCACCTGGCAATTAAGGGCATGGCATATTTTTTCAAGAACACCCGTATTTACATTCTCATTTTTTCCAAGTTTCGCCAAGGCATTTGTAGAGATTCCAGCGGCACGACGCAATTCCATTTTCTTCATGTCTTTATCGATAAGTAATTTCCATAATTTATTGTAGCTGATTGCCATATTTTCACCCTTTTCATTTTTTTGTCGACCAACTCTATTATACAATGAGTTTGCAGAAACGACAAATAGTTTTGCAAATTGCAATCTTATTTTCCTAAAATTATTATTACTTTATTTTTCTTCCTTCTTTATGTTTAGTTATGTATTTTCTTCTCCCCCAGCACACTCATGCCCTATATCCGTGAGTACATACCCCTAACATACAAAATACCCAGCCAACTCCACATACATCTGATTTTCCTTGAACTCCTCTGAGTTATATCGGTTAATCACATCTGTGGAATTAGCTGGGTTGATCCACTATAAAATGCCCTTAACAGCTATCTCACTGCACTTCTCTAGAAATCATCATCCTCATCACTATCGTCATCAAAATCTCCGGCATCACCAAACAATGCAATGTGTTCTTCTCGGCTGGTACAAAGCATTTCATCTTTTATCATCTGTTCAAAAGCATCAATTTCGCTGTCACCATTTAAATCCATCCACTCGCGCATATATGATACCTCCTAATACGCCGCGGGTTCACCTACAGGCTCTTTTTCTTTATCATAACACAAATATTCCCTTTTTGTAACATGATAGGTCTCAAATATAAACTTTAATTTTTTTCACATGTAGGACTACCTCAACCGCTTCACATACAAAAATACTACATCGTTTTCCAAAACCATTTAATCACATTATAGTATGCTGGATACTTTCCATCATCTTCATTCATATAACATATCTCGATATCTTCTTTAGTAAAACATTGTAATTTTTTCATCACAGCTTTTCTCGCATTTTTCAGTTCATATGCATTTAAATTCAGTAAATCAATTGTATATTCATCTCCAACTATCTTACCATCCGGGTAATATGTAAATTTATCCTCACAATCTTCATCAAGAGGTGAAACAAAGTTTTGCGGATCATAATTGTTCCCTTTTTTGTTTCCGCATGTTTCTGAATTATTACAGGATGCAACAATATTCATATAATCCAATGAGCGCTTACTTACATATTTTCCCGGATGCCGAGGTTCAATATGCTCGTTGTGAGCTTTATCCTCTGTAATGCGCCCACAACAATACGCACACAAACCTTTTTGTTCCTCTATTAATCCTGATTTCAATACGGGACGATGCTGTTTAAACTCTTCACTATCATAATCTTTTTTAGGATATTTCTTCTTAAAATCTGTTAGAAATTGCGGTTCTTGTCCTTTTTGAATGTGCAGCATTATTTCTTTCTCCTTTTGAGCTCCATTCTTGCCATGATTACATCCTGATGATTCTCACTTGTCATATCTGCCAGCTTTTTGATTCTTTCTTCCGCAATCGTATAATTGCCACTTTCAATTGCCTCGTAAATGGATTCAATAAATTTTTCAGTTTCTGCATTTATGGAATGCGTTCCCATAAACTGCTCCAAAACAGCATTTGCATCGTATCCATTTAACTGAGGCAATTGTCTGACCTCTATTTCATTTTCTTCTCTCTGCATAAAGAACACATTATAATCTTCATTTGCCTCATTTAATATAATCGGTGAATGCGTTGTTACAATAAACTGAATATTCGGAAACGTCTCTCTTAACACTCTAAGAATCTTTCTTTGCCATGACGGATGCATATGAAGTTCTATCTCGTCAATTAGAACAATCCCTTCCCCCAGTAACGGATTCACTAATGTAGGATTTGCTAATGTCAATCTTCTTGCCAAATCTCCAAGCAACGCCATCGTACATTTTTCACCATCAGACATCTGAGATACATTTAAACTAATACTCCCTTTGTCAATTTTCATTTCCAGGCGTGGTCTGCGAGCTACTCTCAGATTACTGCATCCATCCAACATCGACATAATTGCAGTTCTTACTGCTATCAATGCACGATCCTGATACTCCAAATCTCCGGTTGCTATCTTATGTTCATTTTCATAATCTTCCTGATTACGATACCATTCAAAAAATGTGCGAAAATCAATCCTATTCTCAATCGCTTTTTCAAACGCAGAATATACATCAAAGGAATGGTGTGTGCGAATTCTTAAAGGGATATCTAAGACTAAACGGTTCGTTCCGTAATTGACAAAAATAGCAATATTTTTTTGTTCTTCATCTGATATATATTTTTCATGAAAAATCTCTGCGATCTCTTTCAAAGAAACAGCGTCATAACTGCTTTTTCCTGTATTACGGACCATCTTTTTATAATAAGATTTCTGATTTCCATCAAAATCAATTAGTGCTGTAATTTGGGTCTCTTTACGCCCATATTTGATATCTTCCAATTTTATGGCATAACTCTGCTTTAATTCTTTGCGGTTCACTATTTGATTAATAATATTGGCATACAGCAAATTTATCGATCTTAAAACAGATGACTTTCCAGTGCCATTATTTCCAAAAATAACCGTACTCTTTCCATGCAATTCCAATTCTGCTGATTCGATTGCTCTGAAATTTTCAAGTTCAAGCTTCTCTAAGCGCATGCTGTACCTCCATTTTCGTTACTGTCATTATTTATTGAAGTTTTACCAGAAGAACAACATTTCATGCTTTCCTTCCTGTACACCTTCCATTCTTAGGCGCTTCTAAAAATTATTCTCTGCATCATCATCAAAATTTTCACCATTTCCAAACAACGCAATATGTTCTTCTCTATCATATCACAGATGTTAGCATTTGTGTCGCATTTCAGGTAACAAATAAGGCTACAGCTTTTCCTGCTTTTATGAATCTAGCGCAGAATCTAAAAAGACCGCTTTTCAAAACCTCATTATTCAGTCTCAAAAAGCAGTCTTCATCATTTCCCTATTCAATATTCTGAGCAAGACGATAAGCCGGGTTATGTCGTTGGATGGTCATCTATCTAGACCGTCCGTCACCGGACGGCTCAAGCGGCCTACCCGGAAGCAGACGGGCCGCCTTATGCTTCCTGTTTGGCCTTGCTTCGAGTGAGGTTTGCATGTGCCCTCCCTGTTACCAGTGAGGCGGTAGTCTCTTACACTGCCTTTCCACCCTTACATGTTTCCATGCGGTTTATTTCTGTTGCACTGTCTCTGAAGTCGCCTTCGCCGGACGTTATCCGGCACCCTGCCCTTTGAAGCCCGGACTTTCCTCTCCTGCATCCCTTAGGACTGCAGCAGCGACCATCTGTCTTACTCAGAACTTGTTTATTTTAGCATATATTTTTTTTAATGTCCATACATGCGTTTATATTTTCCATTACATTTTCTGCCTTTTTTCTTTTCCCCTGTCCTCATATTTCCCCATAAACACGCCAAAATATATCGACCAGCTTTACAGGAATCCATGTTGGGCGAAAGAAATCGGAACAAGACTTTTAAAGATGATGTCCGTATGAACGCGCATCTATATGAAAATGCGCAGAAAACAAACATATATAACTATACGTTCAGGCAGCTTCCCCCAATAAACTCCCTAAGAATCGAAGTTTTCGGAATCACATCACTGTCGATTGCGAGGAAATAGTCCAGGAATTTCAGAAGTCTCTTCGCCTCATCATACTCTTCCCGGTCTCTCGGGATATTGAACAAAAGCGGCTCCGCGTAAAGTTTCAGCACCGCAAGCTCATACACAAGCGCGGAGTTGAACATCACATCGGCGCTCTCCTGGTACGGGAAGATATTCTTGTCCTCGCCGCGGCGCACCGACGGCCAGCGCTCGATCGTCTCTAACGCGGAGGTTCCTCTTGTTCTCGCGTCCCGCACCATCCGGCGGATCAGTCGTCCGTCAGTTGTCGGGATCCGGTTGTGCTCATCCACATTCAACTGGGTCAGGGCGCTGATGTAGATCTTAAATTTACTGTCCTTCGGAAGTTCTGAGGACATCGCGTCATTCAGGCAGTGGATGCCCTCGATGACGAGAATATCCTTCTTTCCAAGCTTCAGCATTTCGCCTTTGTATTCCCTCTTACCAGTCTTAAAGTTAAACCGTGGAAGTTCGATGGTCTTACCGGAGAGCAGAGCGTTCATATCCTCATTAAACTGTGGAATATCCACGCACCCAAGCGCCTCAAAATCCGGCTGCCCGTTCTCGTCAAGCGGATATTCTTCCCGGTTGCGGAAATAGTTGTCCACGGAGATCGGATGCGGATTGTATCCCAGCGCCGCAAACTGGGTTGAAAGCCTGTGGCTGAAGGTTGTCTTACCGGACGAAGACGGTCCCGCGATCATCACGATCCTGCGGTCCGGATCCTTCACTGCCTTCTCAGCAACCTGACCGATATTTTTCTCCTGCAGCGCCTCCTGCATCAGGATCAGATCCTGCCCTCTGCCGTCCACGATCATCTTATTTAATGCGCCGACGTTCGGTACCTCCAGGCTGTCACTCCAGCGGTAGGAAGAATGCAGGATCGAAAACAGCTTCTCCCGGATCGCCGGATGCTCCACATGTTTCGGATCCGTTTTCACCGGAAGCAGGAGCAAAAATCCCGCATGACACGGAACAAGGTCAAAATACTTCACATAACTTGTGTCCAGAACCATATATCCATAAAAATAGTCCTCAAACTCCCCAATGCTGTAAATATTCACCCGCGACGCCCGACGATACTGGAACAGCTGCTCCTTATCATGCATCCCATGCTTTCCAAAGAGCTCCACCGCGTCATCTGTATTGACACTCCGCTTTTTCACCGGGATCGCTGCGTCCCTAAGCTTCTCCATATGTACCTTCACTGAAGTCAGCAGCTTCTCGTCCACCGGAATATCCCCGACAAGTTCTCCATAAATACCGTTTCCCAGCGCAAAGTCGATCTGGATCTTCTTGATCTTCTCTCGCGGAATTACCTCATAAAACGCCTTCAGCATCAGAAAGATCGCACTGCGCTCATACGTCTTATAACCTGCATTTTCCTTCGCTGTGATAAAAGAAATCTCAGAATCTCCCGCCAGAGTCTTTTCAAGCTCCCTGAGCTTTCCATTGACCCGCACAAGCAGGATATCATTCTCATACTGATCCTGAAAATCTCTCGCGATCTCCAGATAGGTTGTTCCCTCCGGATACGTTTTTTCGATTCCATTCACCTTTACAACTGCCATAAAACCACCTCACACAACCTCTCCGCTGATGACATTCACAACATCAGCAACAGCCATTTCACTTCGATCTATAGCACCGGTCAGCCTCCGATCCCGGGCGCCTGTTTTTCGGGGATTGGTTTCCTCTTAGCTCGCAGGTGAATGCGTTGGAGGAAAGGTGACACTTGTCTGAGCGAAGCGAGTTGTGTCACCTTTTCTCCGCCCTTAGCATTCGCATGCAAGCTTAGAGAAACCTCCCCGAAAATCATCTCAGCCCGGGGGCGGAGGCTGACCGGTGCGTCCCCGAAGCCAATTACCTACACAACGACCGCAGGAAACTTCACCGCCATCTTCACGACCTCAATATCAGTAGGCAGCTTCTCCTTCAAAAATCCTTCCATGAAATCCATGAAAATATGCTCCAGCCCATAATGACCCGCATCAATGATCATCATCCCCTGGGCTGCCGCGTCGATTCCCTCATGGTGACTGATATCCCCGGTGATAAACGCCTGAGCGCCTGCCTTCAGTGCCTCATTAAGCTCACTTCCACCTGCCCCCGGGCAGGTAGCTGCCTTCACAATTGGAGTATCCTCATAGAGTTCACTTCCATAAACGGTCACAAACGGAAGTCCAAACCGGTTCTTAACCTCTCGCACGAGCTCCAAGCCCTTCATAGGCACTTTCAGCGATCCTGTCTTACCGATTCCGTACTCCGTCCCGGAAATCTCTCCCATGGCCTCCAGCGGCTTCTGATCGGTAAAATTCAACCGGTCCGCCACAATATCCGCCATGCACCCCGGCGCCGAATCAAAATTTGTATGCATCGCATAGTATGACACATCCGACTGGATCAGGGACACAAGCCGTCTTCCAATAAAATCCTCGTCCGAAACATGCTTCACCGGCTTAAAGATCAGCGGATGATGGCTTAACAGCATATCTGCCCCGATCTCCTTCGCCCGCTCCACCGCCGCATCATCCGCGTCCAGCGTCAAAAGGATCTTCTTCACGTCCTTGTCGATCCGCCCCGCTAAAAGTCCCGGATTATCCCAGTCACAGGCACAGGACTTCGGCGCAAGCGTCTCTAAGATTTCAATGATCTCCCTGCATTTCATGCTGTACCTCCTGATTTTCTTTTAACTGTAATTTCAACTCGGAAAGCCGCTCTGCCGCCCGTTCGGAATCCCCCGCTTTCGCGGAAAGATCCTCGATGAACCGCAGAAGCTTCGCCTCTTCCTCCTTCAGATATGTAAGAAGAACCGGATTCTTCGTTTGGATCAGATAATCGCCGTAGAGCATGCGGCTGTCCTCAGAAAGGCTTAAAACATCCGGATCCACTGTTTTTCCCTCAGAATCTGCGTCTTTCTCTCTCCGCACATCCATCACCGTATAAAACTTCCCGTCCTCAAGGATCATATCTTCCTTCCGGATCACAAAACCGTTCTCAAAAAGCCATCTTCTGACCTTAAAGATCTCCGACTGCGGCGATAAGACCCACTGTTTCACTGAATCCCACATATGTCTTCCGTTTTCCAGGATCTTAATGATCAGCTCGCCGCCCATTCCCGCGATCACGACAGAATCTGCCTCACCGGGCTGAAGTTTTGCGACACCGTCAGAAAGTCTCGTCTCGATCTTATCCGCAAGTCCAGCCAGGGCAATATTCTCCGTCGCCCTGGATAACGGGCCTTTCCGCACATCCATAGCCACGGCCTTCTTCACGATCGTTCTCCTGACAAGCTCCACCGGAACATGTCCGTGGTCCGTCCCAACGTCTGCCGCGGACTCCCCAGGTTCCACAAACGAGAGCACCAGCTCCAGGCGTTCTGATAATTTCATATCAATTTCTCCATTTCTCTTTCACACGACTGCTTTTCGATTTCGCAGCCGCCTTTTTGTATTTCCGGCAGTTTAACTCCATCCAGGAGCACACAGACAGGCCATCCCTGACTGCCTTTTCCTGCACAGATCTTTTCCTGCTTCCCATATCTTTTTACTCATCCAGATAATCTTTCAAGATCTTACTCCTGCTCGGATGGCGCAGTTTTCTAAGAGCCTTCGCCTCGATCTGGCGGATCCGCTCCCTCGTCACGTTGAACTGCCGTCCGACCTCTTCCAATGTCCTCGGTCTTCCGTCATCCAGGCCAAATCTTAGGCGCAGCACTTTCTGTTCCCTCTCAGTGAGCGTTGACAACACATCCATCAGCTGTTCGTGGAGCAGCGTGTAGGTCGCGGCATCCGCCGGGACTTCCACATTATTATCCTGGATAAAGTCCCCGAGGTGGCTGTCCTCCTCCTCGCCGATCGGAGTCTCTAAGGACACCGGATCCTGAGAGATCTTCATGATCTCACGGACACGTTCCACCGGCATATCGAGCTCCTTCGCGAGCTCCTCTGGCGTGGCCTCACGGCCAAGCTTCTGGACTAACTGTCTCTGGGTCCGCACAAGACGGTTGATGGTCTCCACCATGTGTACCGGAATCCGGATCGTTCTCGCTTGATCCGCAATGGCGCGGGTAATCGCCTGACGGATCCACCAGGTCGCGTAGGTGCTGAATTTATAGCCTTTCCTGTAATCAAACTTCTCGACTGCCTTAATGAGTCCAAGATTTCCCTCCTGGATCAGGTCGAGCAGCTGCATGCCCCGTCCGGCATACCGTTTTGCGATACTCACCACAAGACGCAGGTTCGACTCCGCAAGCTTCTTCTTTGCCTCCTCGTCACCGAGCTCGATCTTCTTTGCCAGTTCGATCTCCTCATCCGGGGAAAGCAGCGGCACTTTTCCGATCTCTTTTAAGTACATACGGACCGGATCATCTACACCGATCCCCTCCGGTACGGATAGATCGATATGCTCCACATCAATCTCATCCTCCGGATCTGCATCTTCATCCTCCGAAAACAGATCCGGATCCATATCATCATCGTTCGACATTTTTAAGACGTCGACATGTTTTTTATCCAGGAAGTCGTATATGCGGTCCAGCTTCTCGGGTGTCAGTTCTTCCCCCGCAAAGGCATCCAGAACTTCCTTTTCATCAAGGACGTTCTTTTTACTTTTTGCGAGTTCCAGAAGTTTTGATAACTTCTCTTCAAATGTAAGTGTCTTTTCCTCCATAATCCCATCCTTCCCGGCACCTGACGTTCCTCGTGTCTGCCTTTTTGCTTCTGCTTCTCTCAGTCAAGTGTGATATTCAGGACAGCCAGTGCTGACTGCTGCCTGATGATTTCCTGTAACTCTCTGATATCTGCTGTTTTTCCCTTTACCTCCAGACTGTGTTTCTTTATCTTTTTGACGGTCTCCGAGAGTGCTCTCCTCTGTTCCTCATTATTTAAGGACTCGCTGAGACTCGCGTGGAATAAGGCCGCCACTTCCCTGTATTGTTCCTCGCCCTCGATGAAATGATTCAGGATCTGCGCAGGGTTCACGCTTCCTGTTTTTTCATATTCATCGAAGACCATGGATGCCGCTTCTCTGTAAAGCTCGTCGTCAAAATCCTCCGGTGTGATAATGCCGCGGATCTTTTCGAAAAGCTGCGGACGCTCGATGAGCCAGGTGAGAAGCAGTCTCTGGGACTTCCGGATCCCGTCCTCCTTCTCCTTTTTCTGGCGGATCCGCTCCTTATCGTACTCCCGCTCCCTTGTGGTCACTCCGATGAGTCCGCCCATGGAGTTCACGAGGTTTTTGAGGTCCGTCTCCGGAATCATATATTCCCTGGCGACAGCCTCGGTGTAGTTGTCCCGCTCCAGCTTTTCCGGAAATTCCAGAAGCTTCTTCGCGATGGCGTTATAAAACCCTGTCTTCGACTCCGGGTCCTGCATATTATACTGACTGCGGATGATGGAGATCTCGAACATAAAGCTTCCGACGGCATTGTCGATCCGCTTCTGGAACTCGTCTTTTCCGAGATTCCGGATAAACTCGTCCGGATCCTTATAGGGCTTCATATTCAGGACTTTTACAGAGATCCCCACCTCTTTTAAGATCGGGATCGCGCGGAGTGCCGCCTTCACACCCGCCCCATCGCTGTCGTAGGTCAGGACTACCTGATCCGTGTAGCGCTTTAACAGCATTGCGTGCTGGGACGTAAACGCAGTCCCCAGAGATGCCACGGCGTTCGTAAATCCTGCCTGATGCATAGCGATCACATCCACATAGCCTTCACAGACCAGCATATATTTCGCCCTGGACGTTCTAGCGAAATTAAGTCCATAAAGATTCCGGCTCTTATCAAAGATCTTCGTCTCCGGGGAGTTTAAATATTTCGGCTCCCCGTCCCCCATCACACGGCCGCCGAAACCGATGACACGGTTATTGACGTCTAAGATCGGGAACATGACACGGTTCCAGAATTTATCTCTGGCTCCCCTCTCATCGATAAAGAAAAGACCTGTCTCTTTTAAAATATCGTCGTTGTATCCCTTCGACCTCATATACCGGTAAAGGTCATCCGGCACCTTGCTGGAATACCCAAGACCGAAGTGGCGGATCGTATCGTCCGTCAGACGGCGTTTCTCCTTAAAATAGTCATATCCGACCTTTCCTGACGGCTGCTTTAACTGATAATAAAAGAAGTTCGCCGCAAGACGGTTGATCTCAAGGAGCGTATTTTTCAAGTCTGCCTGGGCTCTCGCCTCCTTTGAGTATTCCACCTCCGGCAGGGCGATCCCCGCCCGGTCCGCCAGCATCTTCACAGCTTCCACGAAGGTATAATTTTCATATTCCATCACAAAGGTGATGACATTTCCGCCTGCTCCGCAGCCAAAGCAGTAATACATCTGCTTTCCCGGTGAAACGGAAAAGGACGGGGATTTCTCATTATGAAACGGGCATAGTCCGAAATAGTTTGCGCCCTTTTTCTTTAAATTCACATACTGGGACACGATGTCCACGATGTCATTTCTTGTTCGTACTTCCTCGATTACTTCTTCCGGGTAATACACGCTTCATCCCTCCCGCGATATGTATTTTCCGCAAAACCGCTCTGCACTTTCCTCGCAGATCCGCCGGATCCGTCTCTCAGACATTCCAGCCTTTCGGTACAAATAATTCTTCAAACCGGTCGATGGCATATCCATCGCTCATCCCGGCAATATAATCACAGACGACCCGCTCTCTCTTCTCCCCGCGAAGCTCCATCATCGCCAGGTACTCTTCCGGCAGCTCGTCCACATGCTTCAGGTAGTATTCGTAAAGTGTCACGATCAGCTGCTGGGCTCTTCCCTCCTCGCCCTTTGCGGCAGGATTACGATACACATGTTCAAACATCCATTCCCTCAAGCCCCGCATGGCCCGCTCTACGTCCGGGGACATAAAGATCGATGGCCTGTCCATACTGTTATTGATAATATCATGGATCATGATATTCAGGCGGTCCTTTACGGTATCCCCAAGTACATCCGCGTATTCTCTCGGAATATCCCGCTCGGTAATGATCTTTCCGCGGATCGCGTCGTCGATATCATGATTGATGTATGCGATTTTATCGGAGAACCGCACGATCTTTCCCTCCATGGTCGCCGGATTTCCGGACGTTCTGTGGTTTAACATTCCGTCGCGGACTTCCTTTGTGAGGTTCAACCCCTGTCCCTTTTTTTCCAGGATCTCCACCACCCGGCCGCTCTGCTTATAGTGGGCGAAGCCGTCCTCGCAGATCTCATTCAATATGTATTCCCCCGCATGTCCGAAAGGTGTGTGGCCGAGATCATGCCCCAAGGCGATTGCCTCAGTCAGGGACTCATTCATCCGGAGTGCCTTTGCGATCGTTCTCGCGATCTGGGATACCTCTAACGTATGGGTCAGTCTCGTCCGGTAGTGGTCCCCTTCCGGAGCGAGGAAAACCTGGGTCTTGTCTTTCAGGCGCCGGAATGACTTGCTGTGCAGGATCCGGTCACGATCACGCTGATAGGCAGGGCGGATATCGCAGAGCGGTTCCTCCCGGTCACGCCCCAGCGTCTCACTGCTTAACGACGCGTAAGGACTCAGATTCTGGCGTTCCCACTGTTCCATCGTTTCCCTGATATTCATACCTGACCGCCTCCTTTTCCGGCGCAGCCCGTCATTCCCACGGGCGTACATTTGTTCTCCGTCCTAAGAATATACTTTTATAGTATATCATATTTTAAGGCATTTTAGAACCACGATTCCTGTCCTTTTACTGAAAAATATGTAAAATTACTGAAATTTTTTCGTTCAGCTCCCACTGAGATAAAACAGCCCGGCAGGCCAGGTCTTTTGCAGAGTATCTCCGCCTTTCCCTGTCCTGCCGGACTTTCAGTCATTCTATTCTTTTTCTTTCAGAGACTCCGCCATGTCGCCTCTTACATCTTCTCACCCGGGATGACCGGAACTGCGCCCTGCGGAACCGGGCAGGTATAGCCGCCATAACGTTTCATCTTCTTGTTGAACTCGTCCTTCGCTGCCTGTAAAACATCCGGCTTCTCCATGAGATCGATCGCGGTAGCCGCGATGACCTTTCCCGCTAACAGCATATTCTTGTGGGCAATGGATGTCCGTCCACAGGAGACATTCTGCCAGGAATGTCCCGGTGCCTGTGCCGGGAATGTGGATGTGTTGATCTGCGCCGTCGGAATGCACCAGCTCACATCACCGACATCCGTGGATCCCATTCTCGGTTTCTCATAGTAGAGATACGGGACAAGGAACTCATTCATCGGTGTTGTGCCGTGTTTGGACTTCTCATCAACATATTCGTAGATATCGCTACTGTCCTCCGTTGCATCTCCCGGAAGCTTGTCAGACTTCATCTCAACAGAATCGTAGAGGGCTTTCGCGTACTTTAATTCTTCCTCCGTGTAATGGCAGACACCGAGATCATTGAAGTTGTCCCACATAAGGGACTCCAGGACCTTGTTCGGAACGGTATTGGAGCAGCCGTCGATAAACTTCTTCTCCATCTTTGTATCTGTCATCATGGATGCCGCAAGAGCAATACGGTCGACTCTCTCCTGAAGCTCCAGCGCGTCCTTTACCCAGATGGAGCGGACCATATAGAGGACCTGTGCCTTCGGCTGTACCACGTTCGGAGAATCTCCACCGGCATCTGTGATGGAGTAATGGATCCTCGCGCTGTCCGGCATATGCTCTCTTAAGAACTGGACACCAATGTTCATAAGCTCCACCGCGTCGAGGGCAGAACGTCCCTTGTCCGGCGCGCCCGCCGCATGGGAGGCAACACCGGTAAACTTATACTCTGTCTGGATACAGGTGTTGCAGGTACCGGAAGTGACCTGATTCACATTCCCCGGATGCCAGGTGAGGGCCGCGTCGCACTCCGCGAACACGCCGTCTCTTGCCATAAATGCTTTCGTAGCGGCGCCTTCCTCACCAGGACAGCCGTAAAGAATTACCTTACCGCTTCCCTCACCTTTTTCTTCCAGATATTTCTTGATGGCAAAAGCCGCAGCCATGGCCCCAGCGCCTAAAAGGTTGTGACCGCAGCCGTGGCCGTTTCCGTCTGTGACAAGCTCTTTTCTGGTCTCAGATCCGGCGATCTGGGAAAGGCCTGTCAGAGCATCATACTCGGAGAGAATTCCGATCACCGGCTTTCCGGAACCGTAGGAAGCACGGAATGCAGTCTCAATGTTGTCAAAGGGATGTTCGACAGTAAATCCTTCTTCTTTTAATACCTTTGCGTAAAGTTCACCAGATTTGTACTCTCTCAGGGAAAGCTCCGCATAGTCCCAGATCTTATCGGATACGTCGGTGATCACGCCGGATTTTTCGTCGATATAATCGAATGCTGTCTGTTTGGATGCTGACATGTCATGTTCTCCTTTCAAAAATCCCGCCAGGCAAGACTCCAAAAGTCTGCCTAAACGGGATATGACTTACGCGAGCAACGAGCCAAAGTCCATGCTTGCATGAGACCTTGGCGACTGCCGCGATAACTTGAGAAGCTCGCAAAGCGTGCTTCTCATAGTTCCTGTTAAAACAGCTTTTCCCGCTGTTCTTTCATCAGTATAATACCTTGCTTAAAAATTCCTGTGTCCTCGGGTTCTGCGGATGATTGAAGACCTCATCCGGAGTGCCTTTCTCCGCGATCACGCCGCCATCCATAAAGAATACACGGTCGGAAACCTCTCTCGCAAATCCCATCTCATGGGTTACGATCACAGTAGTCATTCCTGTCTTTACAAGGTCCTTGATAACATGAAGGACCTCTCCTACCATCTCCGGATCAAGGGCGGAAGTCGGCTCATCAAAAAGCATAACATCCGGTTCCATCGCCAGCGCGCGCACGATCGCGAGACGCTGCTTCTGTCCACCGGAGAGCTTCTTCGGGAACTGGTTCTCCTTATCCGCAAGACCAACGCGGTTTAAAAGCTCCCGCATCATCTCGTCGGCTTCCTTCTGGGTTTTCTTTCCAAGAAGGACAGGGGCAAGCGTTACGTTTTTTCCAACTGTAAGATTATTGAATACATTAAAGTGCTGGAATACCATTCCCATCTTCTGACGATGAAGGTTGATATCCACATTCTTGTCGGTAATATCGGTTCCCTCGAAATAGATCTTTCCGGATGTCGGTGTCTCAAGAAGGTTTAAGCAGCGTAAAAATGTACTTTTACCGCCGCCGGACGGTCCGATAACAGAAACGACCTCGCCATGATTGACATGCTCGGTAACACCCTTTAATACCTGAAGACTGCCGAAGGATTTGTGCAGATCTTCTACACGGATCAGTTCTTTTTCATTAGCGCTCACTTGCGTTCATCCTCCTCTCCAGTAAGGCAATCAGTTTGGACATGATAAATGTCACGCCGAAGTAAATGATACCAACGATGGTTAACGGCTCAAGTACACGGAATGTAAGACCGTTGATGGTCTTAAACTGGGTCATAAGTTCTCCGATAAAGAACGTGGATGCCAGAGATGTCTCCTTGACGATCGCTACGAACTCGTTGCAGAGCGCCGGAAGAATATTCTTAACTGCCTGCGGGAGAACGATATGGATCATGGTCTGACGCGCGTTTAAGCCCAGAGAACGGGCAGCTTCTGTCTGTCCGACATCGACAGCCTGGATACCTGCGCGGACGATCTCACAGACATAAGCTGTAGAGTTTACGCAGCAGGCAGTCATAACGCATGTAAACTCGCTCAAGTTGAAGAACGGAAGCCAGGTCGGCAGCATAAAGTAGAAGAAATATAACTGCAGCAGGATCGGCGTACCGCGGATAATTTCGACATAAACGGTAGCGATCAGCCGGAGCGGCTTAAATTTTCCGATGCCCACGTTGCTGCGGCGCATCAGTGCCATCAGAGAACCGAAAACGGTACTGATGAGGACGGTGAGGAGACCCATAAACAGTGTCATTCCAAGACCCTGTAAGAATAAGTTCCAGTACTTCATCCAGACTTTTAACATGACGTTAAGAAACTCCATCTGGAAAACTCCTTTCGTAGATAAATCTTGAAAACAGACAAAGGTCTTTCCGGCATCTTCACCGGAAAGACCGAGCTCTGTATTTTCTGTAACCTGAAGTGAAAACCAATTCCGGCCTTCGCAGATCTTCCATCACGGAACGAAACGATCTGCTCCGAAATTAGTTCGTCTCGATACCGAGCTTCTCAGCAAGGGCAACCGCCTCTTCTCTCCACTGCTCATAGAGACCTTTCTCGTTAACTTCAACGATCACTTCGTTGATCGCATTTAAGAGATCATCATCGCCTTTCTTGACCGCGATAACGTTACCTTCACTTGAATAGTCAAACATGAAATCTGCCATTGCGATATCATCATATGTCTTTGCAAGGGATTCACCGTTATCACCGGATACAGCAAGCGCGTCAACCTTGCCTGTTGTTAACATCATAACACCGTCTGTTATATTTGTCACTAACTGGATCTGAACGTCAGACGGAAGCTGCTCTGTAGCAAGCTTGTTCTGTAAGGTTGCGTTCTGGGTAGCAACCTTCTTGCCTGCGAAGGATTCTGCTGTATTGTACTGGGAAGCAAGTTCCTTCTTAACTAAAAGGCCCTGACCTTTCTTCGTGTTTACATTATAACGCTCGGAAAGTCCCATAGCCTCTGCACGCTCATCTGTGTAAGCGAAGCCGGAGATACCCATATCAATGTTTCCGGAAGTAACTGCCTGCTGGATTGCTGAGAACTCCATCGGCTTGATCTCAAGTTCTACGCCAAGCTTCTCAGCGATGTATTTTGCAAGCTCCACATCGGCACCGACATACTCGGTTGTTCCACTGCTGACATCCTTGAATTCCCACGGAGCGAAATCAGGGGATGTTCCCATTGTGATCTTTCCTGCCGCAAGAACTTTTCCGAGATGGCCATTCGGATCTACATTCTCAAGTGACTTTAAGGAACCTTCCGCTGCAGCTGCTGCATCTGTCTTATCCGCTTCCTTTGATTCAGCCGCTGTTGTCGCGTCGGCTGTTGTTGTCTCAGCTGCCGTTGTTGCTGCTGCCGTTGTCTCAGTGGTCTTGGAGCTTCCGCATCCTGTAAGGGCAGCAATGACCGCTGCTGTTGTCATAGCTAAAACGATGTTCTTCTTCATAATCGATCCTCTCCTCTTTGTTTCTATCTTTTTCTATGTCTCACATGTGTGATGTTGATACGCATTATAATGTATAATTATTCTTTTGTAAAGCACTTTTTTATGTTTTTTTTACATATTATGCATTATATACAACTTTTAGTGTATAATTATATTGTTTCATGCAGTTTTTCCAATGTTTTATACATTATCAATGCATATATTTATCTTGGTAAAGCGTTAATATTTCTTTTTTGCGTAGCGCGGCACCTCTTTCATTTTTCCAGCATACATTTCCGGCATACGCTGCCGGGGAACATCGCAAAAAGCAGCCCATCTCACTTCATCGTGAAACGGGCTGCTCTTCTATTTTTTACCAATATCAGATTTCAGCAATATTGATCAGTGTAAGTTCTTTTGCACGATTTTCCATACTTGTCACAAGCGCTCTCGCAGTATCGACTGCAGTGAGAACGGTAACACCTGTCTCGATGGCATTCCGGCGGATGATAAAGCCGTCATGGCTTCTCTCTGCGCCCTGTGCAGGGATATCGATGACAAGGTCGATCTCATGTCCAAGGATCAGGTCAAGAAGGTTCGGAGACTCCTGCTCGATCTTTCTTACCGGAATGACCTTTACGCCATGCTCATTGAAATACTTTGCGGTTCCTGCGGTACAGAAGATACGGTAACCCTGTGCCTTGAATCTCGCAGCAATGTCGAGCATCTCTTCCTTATCAGAATCGCGGACAGTCATGACCATGTTCTTATACTTCGGAAGCTTGATTCCTGCACCCTGGAAGGCCTTGTAAAGAGCTTCGTTGAAGGTCTTTGCGATGCCGAGGCATTCACCTGTGGATTTCATCTCCGGTCCAAGGCTGATATCAGCTCCACGGATCTTCTCAAAGGAGAATACCGGCATCTTCACTGCGTAGTAATCTGCCTCTTTCTGGAGTCCCGGTGTGTAGCCGAGTTCCCGGATCGTATGACCGCAGATGATCTGAGTTGCCAGCGGTACGATCGGGATTCCCGTTATCTCCCGGAGCTCTGCCGCGAAGCCCTTGGGAGCGGGCCGGAAGGGCTGGCCGACTTCCAGCATTCCCCATTCGAA
>ERZ856578.2801-NODE-2801-length-27725-cov-26.572663_pt1 | contig 27725 bp, 24 predicted proteins | sample MGYA00514384_ERZ856578 | MGnify/ENA primary metagenome ERZ856578 (study PRJEB29103, sample SAMN06111958) | human gut metagenome | biome: human gut; feature: ankylosing spondylitis patient; material: healthy_person | host: Homo sapiens | place: China:Hangzhou... | reverse complement strand
CCATTATTCATCACCCAGATACAGTATAGCATATCTGGTAAGACGGTTAAAGCGTTTTACTAGATTTTAGTATGAAATCGTACCTCGAGGGGCAGGCTGCTGACGGCTGGGGTGAGGGCTTCGAACAGCGTGAGATTCGCGTGAATGGCAGAAGCGAGCTGTATGTCCACCTCTGGAACTCGGATGCGTGGAGCATTCAGACCGAACAGGAGCGATTTGAACAGGAACAGACGGGAGGAATGACCCTTGCGCAAAGTATGTGAGGTCTATCTGGTAAGCAGCGCATCGAGCGATGAACGCGGCGTGGAGCTGACGTTCCCTGTCAGCCAGTATGAGATGATGGACGCATTTGAGCAGATTCACACGAAGTCTCCCGGTGATGTCTACTGGCAGGTAGATGAATTTTACTGCTTTGACTACCTCGCGCCCCATCTGGACGAGAGTATGTCCATCTTCGAGTTCAATTCTCTGACGGAACAGCTTTCCAAGCTGGATGAGCGTCAGGAAACAGCGCTGGAAGGACTCTTGCAGATGCAGGTCAACAAGCATATGCAGGAAAACAGCGGCCCCATCACAGCGCAGGAGCTGATGATGCTGGCATCCAACATAGATCGTTGTCAGGTGCTTGCAGATGTCAATACGGACGAAGCACTCGGAAAATTTTATGTAGAAAACGGCTTTTGGGAGGATCTGGATGCCCTGCCGGACAGCGCCTATGCCCTCCTGGATTACGCCAAAATCGGCAAACAGATGCGCGAAAGTGAAGCCGGTGCGTTCACCCCGCACGGCTACGTTGTCCGCACGGAGGAATTGCAGCCGCTGCCGGATTATGAGCCACAGCGGGAAATTTCCTATATGATCCGCCTGACGCTCATGAACCATGAAAATGAGCAGAAAACAGCCGTTCTGGATTTGCCTGCAACAGAACAGCGGCTGCTAGAGGTGCAGGAAGAACTCGACGCGCCGGAATGGTTCGACGCGCAGTTTACCGACTGCGACGCCATCGTGCCGCAGCTGAACACCATGCTGACCGACGTGGAGGATCTTCCGCGGATCAACGAGCTGGCACAATCCCTTCAGGAGCTGAAAGTCAGTGGACAGCTTACAAAATTCAAGGCGGTGGTCGGCGCGACGCAGTGTGAGACGCTGGACGATGTCTTCGACCGCATTGAAAAGCTGCCGCAATACTGTTTCGAGACAAAAATACGTGATAAGGACGCGCTGGTGCGCGACGAGCTGGAATTTGTTCTCGGCGGCAAGGATGCAGACCTGATCTATAAGCATCTGAACCGAGAAGCCTACGCAGAAGATGTCCTCAAGCAGTACGGCGCGGAGATCACACCCTACGGCATGGTCAACCGTGAGGATTTCGGCCCGCTGCACGAGCCGATCTCGGAACAGCAGCAGGAGCAGATGCAGGAGCCGCAGATGGGAATGTAAAAAGCGCCTGCCAAAGCAGACGCTCTTCTCATTTCCGTATTTCCATCAGCCGTTCCACCGGAACGCCGAGAACCTCCGACACATCCAGAAGCAGACCGACTGTTGGCTTGCAGACGGCGGTTTCCACGCGCTGCAAATGGTTGCGCGAATACCCCGCCATATCCGCAAGCTGATCCTGCGTCAGCCCCTGCTCTTTTCGGTAGCGCATGATGTTGAGACCGATCTGAATGTAATCCTTGTAGTGCTTGTCCATACCGCACCTCCCCTGTTTTCTTTATTTTACGAGAGATGCCAGTAGTATTCGTCAATATACTCTGCGTAAATACGCGGACTATATTGTATTTACAAGAAAAGTATGGTAGAATACAATGCAGAATGAGGAAATACTGAAGCTGTGTGGTGAAGCAGGATGATGAGCAACGAATTTGAACAGGCGCTGGATGATTTTCTGGCAGGCACGCAGGCGGATGCCGCGCATCAGGCACTGTATGACATCATCCGTGCCGCGTTTCTGGCAGGATGGCGCTCGGCTGGTGGAGAGCCTCCGCAGGAGCAGCGAATCTTTGAATTGATTCCGGGCGGAAAGCCGTCCGGACCATCTGAATAACGAATCGACAAAAGGGCCGTTTTCCCGGTGGAGGAAAGCTGCCCTTGTTTTTTTGCGCTCTTTTCCGGGAACACGGCCCGGAAAGGACTTTTATGAATGATGAAGAACTGCGCGACTATCTGAAACGCTTCTGCTTTGGGCGCGAGCATCTCATTTGCAGCCGTGACCTTGTGCGGCAGAAGAACCTCCGCGAAAGCGACCTGCGGAAGAAGGTCAATCGCCTGCGCCGCAAGGCCGTCCCTATCGCCAGCAGCCGTGAGGGATATTTTTACGCCAGCAACGCCGCAGAATTGTATTCGACCATCCGGCAGCTCAAGGAAATGCGCACCGGTCTGGATGCGGCGATCTGCGGCTTGGAGCAGGCAATGGAGAACTTTTCTGAGAAGCCGGACGGGGGTGGCCGGGATCGCTAGACCATTCATTCCGTGGATCGGCAGCAAGGAAAAACTGATTCCGTATATCTGGCAGGTGTTCCCGCCAAGACCAAAACTGTACTTGGAGCCGTTCGGCGGAGGTGGCGCGCTCCTGCTCGGCATACAGCCGAAAATCAGCCGCATGGACATCTATAACGATTTCAACTGCGACCTTGTAAATCTGTTCCTCTGTGCAAGGGAATGTACCGTTCAGTTGGTGCAGGAGCTGAAATTCCTGCCGCTCCATTCGAGAGCCGAGTTTGATCTCCTGAAAGAATTTATGAAGCACAAAGAGCTTTTGCAGCAGCGCATTGCAGACGAGCGAAACGCCGTGATGGAGTGCTTTGACGGCGAGGAACGGGAAGAACTTCTGGAAATTCTGCGGGAGCGAAGCTGCCTATTCGATGTCCAGCGGGCGGCCGCGTATTACAAGGTCTGCCGCGGCAGCTTCAGCGGCACGACCACGTCCTTCGGGGTCAAGCCGAATAACATTACAAACTTCCTGTATCTCTTTGATGCCGCTTCCAAGCGGCTGCAAGACGTCGTTATTGAAAACAAGGACTGTCTGGACATCATCCGTGAGCGCGACGGGCCGGACAGCCTGATCTACTGTGACCCGCCGTACTTTGACGCCGAGAGTTTATACGCCGTTGACTTTCCGAAGGAAAAGCACGAAGAACTGCACTGGATTCTCTCGCAATGCAAGGGATACATCGTCGTGTCGTACAATGACTGCCCGTTCATCCGCAGCCTGTACGGCGATTTTTATATTCTTGCATTCCGGCGCAATAATCCCCTCTCGCAGAAGGCTGGCGCGACCTACGGCGAACTCATCATCACGAACTACGATCCGCGCCCATACTTGTAGCCGCAGGTCAGTATGTTCCCGGCAGAGATTGAAAACGGCGATCTGGTGCTGGTGCATGAACCCTCCTGCGGTTCACTGCGGGAAATCAACATGGAAAGGAAAACACACGATGAAGCAAACCACAACACACCTTTGTCTTGAGCTGGAAGTTCCAACGGATACCGCTGAGCGCTGCGTTCTGGCGGCGATGGCGCCCATGACGGCGCTCTCGGTCGGCAGGCGGAGCATTCTGCTGACTAGCCGCCAGATGAGCGCGGCGGCGGTGCTGGATACGCTCACCATGCTGGACCACGCACAGGAGGCGCTGTTTTCCGCACTGGAGGAAGCCTGCGGGAGCTGCGATTCTCTCTGCGAGGAATCCGCGTATCCAGACGAGAACGCGGAAGCCATTCTGCAAGCTATTCCCGCAGAACTTCTTCAGAAGCTGCGCGAACGCGGTCTTTGTATGCGCCAGTTGGCGCGGCACTTGAAGAAAGGAGATGCCGTCTATGGAAGATAAACAGAACTTAACAGAGCAGCAGAAAATTCTGCTTTCCAAACTGGAAACATTGCGCGCGGAGATGCACCGTTCGGTGGACGCGCGTGTGGACAGGAGCATCCAGCGCATCCTGACCGGCAGCGTTTTGGAAGAATCGCCAACGCTTCCCCTGCACACAGATCCGTCCGTATTCAAGGGCAAAAAACCGGAAGCCGTCCTGTTTCCGAACGGTCAGAGCGTCAGCACGCCGACATGGAAAGCGGCGGTGCTTGCCATTCTACAGGACTGCAATGCAGACCCGATGATGCACACACACCTCATGGAATTGCGCGGCAAGGTTATGGGCAGGCAGCGCACCATTCTCGCGGCCTCCCCGGAAAAGATGCACGCGCCGCTGGAAATTGACAAGGAACTCTATATAGAGAGCTACTATGACACTGCTTCGCTTTTGTATGTGCTGAAAAACCGTGTACTGGATGAGGTCGGCTATAACTATTCAGGCATTCGCGTCCAGCTCCGGCAGGAGCAGACGCAGGAAGAAGCGCAGGAACAGACATCCGGCATGGATGAAATGACACTTTAGGAAGGAGAAAAGTGTATGGACTTTTCTAACATGGAAGTTACAATCGACCACATCGCGGACGCTGGCGCGAAGATCAAAGCCTACGCAACCGTCACCTTTGACGGGATGTTCAAGGTACACGGCGTTCGGCTGGCAGAATCCAAACAGGGGCTGAATATCTTCATGCCGCAGAAAGCATTCAACAAGAACGGCAAAACGCTGTACACGGACGTTTTCCACCCCATCACGTCCGGAGCGCGCGCAGCGCTCAAGGAAGCAGTCATCGACGCTTACAGAAAAGCGGCGAAATAAAAAACGGGAGGTTTCCAATGAAATATCGCGTTCATTGTCTGCGTCCGCCCTGAAGGTGGGCGCTTTTTTCATGGGCAAGCAACTTCGCCTTCCTGAAAGGAGGCACAACCACATGATCGAATACACACCATACCGGGCGCGTGACCAGCCGCAGAGCAGCTCCGCGTCCCAACACAGAAAGGACAAAATTATGCACAAATTTGAAAAACGGGACGCGAAGTCCAGAACCCTCGTCATCCTCGCCGTTGTCGGCCTTGCCGCTGCGCTCACGCTCGGCATTTTTACTGCTGTTCGTTTGATCCGCAAGCCTGCTGCATCCAAGGATGATCCCAAAACGAGCATCGTCTATGATTCCAGCGCCGTCGAGGGCGGCTGGGATAATCTCAGTCCGGAGGAAATTGCGGAGAAGCTGAACGAAAAGGTCGCAGAGGGCATGATCAACATTTCCATGAACACCGCGCCGTACTTCGAGGACGGCAAGGCTGAGGGCAATGTCATGATCGTAAACGAGTCGATCAACAATTACCCCCAGCAGGTCGAGTTCATCCGCAACGATATCTCCATGAACCCACAGCAGTGGCAGAAACATAGCTATGTTGCCTGCTGCGGCACGTCCCCACTCCCGGTGATGCAAATGCTGAAACCGGAGACGCAGATTGTCTATCTTTGCCTTGATAACGACGATGCTGGGCACAAAGCCAGCGAACGGATGGCAGAACAATTACGCGAACGCGGCGTTATGACAGAGCGGCTTGTGCCGGAGCTGAAGGACTGGAACGAGGATCTTCTCCACGCCCAAAAGGAGGAATTAGCTCCATGCCTGAGTCTATGACCCCGTTGGTTGCCGTTGGTGTGATAGGCGCGTTATTCATTCTTCTGCTTTCGCTTCTTACGAACAACTACTCGCTGAACAACATCAAGTCTAAAACCGTTGGTGACGGTCAGTATGGCACAGCACGCTGGGCGACGGATCAGGAGATCCGAAAAGCCTACGTCACGGTTCCCTTTGACGTTGCAGCATGGCGTGCCGGAAAGAAGCGCCCGACCGTGCAGGGGCTGGTCCTCGGCAGTGTGCAGCGCGGCAAGCGACTGGATGCTCTGGTGGACTGCGACGATGTGCATTGCCTCATGATCGGCGCGTCCGGCGTCGGAAAGACCGCATTCTTCCTGTATCCCAACATCGAATTCGCCTGCGCTTGCGGCATGAGTTTCCTAATTTTGGATACAAAAGGCGACCTCGCACGCAACTGCGGAAGAATCGCGCAGAAATACTATGGCTATCGCGTATCAGTGGTCGACCTGCGCAACCCGATCCGCTCGGATGGAAACAATCTGATGACGCTGGTCAACCGTTACATGGACGTGGCCCGTGAGCATCCGGACAACCTGAAGGCGCGGGCAAATGCGGAAAAGTACGCAAAGGTGTTAGCTAAAACCATCATCAATCCGAGCGGCGATGAGCAGGATCGCGGGCAGAATTCGTACTTCTATGACGCAGCAGAGGGCGTGCTGGCAACCGTGATCATGACGCTGTCGGAATTCATTCCACCGGACAGTGCGGGGCATGACAAGCGGCACATCATGTCCGTGTTCAAACTGATGAAGGAGTTGATGGCTCCCATGGGCAAGAAGAATGGATTTCAAGTGCTGGTAGACAGCCTGCCGGATACGCATAAGGCGGGCTGGATGGCGTCCGCAGCAACCAGTTCTTCAGACCAGGGCATGGCATCTGTCATGTCCACGGCGCTTTCCCGCTTGAATTCATTCATAGATTCCGAGCAGGAACAGGTGCTTTGCTATGACAGCCCGATCGATGCGGAGCACTTCGCGTCCGAGAAGTGTGCAATTTTTCTAATCATCCCGGAAGAAGACCCGACGAAACACTTCATGGCAGGTCTCATGATCCAAAACTTGTCGCGTGAGTTGTTTTCTATTGCAAACGATAACGACGGCAAGCTAAAAAAGCGCGTGGTATTTTACTGCGACGAATTCGGTACGATGCCGCCCTTTGACGTTCTGCCGCTCTTTTCCGCAGGCCGAAGCCGCAAGTTGACGCTCGTGCCGATCATCCAGAGTCTCGCGCAGCTCGAAAAGAATTACGGCAAGGAGGGCGCGGAGATCATAGCCGATAACTGTCAGGATACGATCTTTGGCGGCTTTGCGCCGAACAGTCAGACAGCGGAGACGCTGTCCAAAGCCCTCGGCAGCCGGACGGTTCTGACCGGCTCCATCAGTAAGGGAAAGGACAGCAACAGCCAGAGCTTGCAGATGGCGGAGCGTGCGCTTTTGTCGCCGGATGAGCTGAAAAGTCTCCCGAAGGGAGAATTTGTTGTCATGAAAACCGGCACACACCCGATGCGCACGAAGCTGCAATTATATTTCAAATGGGGCATCAAGTTTGAAGAACCATATCAGACGCCGGAGCGCGCCCAGCGCGAGGTTTACTACGCGGGAAAGGAGGAATTGCTGATGAATATTAAAAGAAAATCTCTGACACAGACGCGCCCGCCAATAGCGCCGAAAGCGGATGACTATATGAGCAGCTACGGCGACAAATGAGCTTCTTCGGCTCCATCTATGCTGATCCTGACTTGCCGCATCGAGCGCGGACAGTCTATATGTACCTCCGCGACCGCGCAGGCGGTGGGAGCTGCTGGCCGGGCGTGAAAACCATAGCTCGCGACCTGCATCTCTCGCCGCGCACAGTGCAGCGTGCGCTGAATGATCTGGAACGTGCCGGATACATCGAACGACAGCACCGCCACCGTGAAAACGGAAGCTGCACATCAAACTTATACATTATGAATGAGGTCAAATAGCAAACGCGGACGCTCCCCGCCAAGGGGAACGTCCGCGCTTTTGCTGTCACCAGCGCCATGACACTACGGCGCGGCTTGAAGGGCAAACTCTAGCTGAGAACCAATACAGAAAGACAGAAGAAATCTGAAATTTAGGAATGGAGAATCTCTCTAACGGCATTTTTCCTTCGATGATATGTCAGAGTCAAATAAATCCGAATAAGTGTAAAAAACGTTCTGTTTCAGCCATGACATCTTCAAATGCAGAATATAGAGGAAAATAGTGATTAACCCTTGGGGATAAGACTCGCTTTGTACTCAGAAGGAGACATGCTTGTATAAGAGGCAAAGGCACGCAGAAAGTTCCGCCGATCAGAGAAGCCAGACAGTTCTGCTATCTCGGAAATGCTCATATCGTTGTTGTTTTCAATCAGCTGCTTGGAAAGCTCAAGCCGCTTTTCCATCACATATTTATTGATGGAAACGCCGGTTCGTTTCCTGAACAATCTGGAAAGATAAGCATAGCTGTAATGGAAAACCAGAGAAAGATCTTCCAACTGGTTTAACTGTAAATAATGGCTGTCAATGTACGAAAGCAGCGCCTCATCCAGATTCGGCGCAATGGTTTCCGGATATAGGCTTTGCAAGGTGAGATTAATCAAAAGCTCTGGCAGTTTTTCCTTTTCAAAGCAGGTGCATAGCTGCTGCATGACCTTTCGGGTCCAAGTATCATCAGCCGAAAGACCTGCAAATTCGCACGTTCGCATGATAAACAGAATAACCTTCTGAAAGTCCTGCTGCGTTACCTGATGGCTGACCATATAGTTGAAAATCAGCGAGAGCTCCTGCCGGATGCCAGATACATTTTTATCGGAAATGTGCCTGCAAAGCTGATTATTGACACGGGTCTTCACAATGGAAAATGCGCCGAGAGGCTTTGAGAATTCTTCCTTTTCAGCGATAAAAATAAAGCTCTGTGCCGGGACCACGCGCTGCTGGATCAGATTCTGAAGCCGCCGGGTGCACATCCAGATATCTTTCTGCTGTTGCGGGGCATGAAAGAAAGCGATACTGACGGGCGCGCCTGGAAAGAGGCCTCGCAGTCGGCGCTGGATTTCTTCTGCGGCCTCTGAAATGCGAGAACTGTAAAGGTTGCTGCCACGGAGACAGATCGTGAAAATGTTGGGTGCTTCTTCCGAAACAAACCAGTCATAATCATACGGGACAAGGTCGGACAGGATCGTTTCCCAGCGCATCGAGCGGCAGGGCGCATAGCGATCCAGCAAAAATGAATCCGACACATCATACAGAAGATTTCCGATGCAGGCAGAAAACAGGCAATGCGCACGTGATAGGTTAGGATTAGCTGCGTAGTTTGGTGAAAACACAGTCGTGTGTACATCGTGATATTGATCGTGGATGATCCTGCGTTTCAGATCCTGCAAAACAGTCTGCAGGCCTGCGCTTTCGATCGGCTTGACCAGATAGGAAAAAACACCGTAACGGATAGCCTCCTGAGAATAGGAAAAGTCTGAATACCCGCTGATGATAACAATGCGGGTATTGGGATATTGCAGACTGGTATTCTTCGCAAGATCAAGACCATCCATAACAGGCATCTTGATATCTGTAAGCAAGACATCCGGGCGGTGGAGATGGACCGCCTGTAGAGCATCGAGCCCGTTGGTGCATTGTTCGACAATCAGAAAATCAGAGTCAATTTCCTGTATTTTTGCTGCGATCGTGTGCATGATTGCAGGCTCGTCTTCAGCAATGATCACTTTGATTTTCGCTTTCAGCTGCATCTGTGAACCCTCCAATCGTAATACCATCCTGCTCGGAGATCGAGAAAACAAATTGATTATGATAGAATAGCGCGAGCCGTGTGTAAATGTTGACAAGGCCCAAACCCTCTGTGCTGGTGGACAATGCCTCCTGATGGCTGAACGCGGATCTGCAGCGCGCGAGAATATCGCTGATCTGTTTGCCGGTGAAGCCGGGACCGTTATCGCGGATATTTACAGTCCAATGCTTTTGATCCAGCTCACCGGTGACCTGAATCTTTACATGGTTTTGGATACTGTGCTTGAAAGAATTTTCGCAAAGTGGCTGGAGAACCAGCTTTGGGATGCGCAGATCCATCATTTCCAGCGGAATATCGATGCAAACAGAGGATTGCGGATAGCGTTCGGACATAACCGTGACATAATGCTCAAGAAAGTCGACCTCTTCATAAAGGAATACGCCGTCAGCGCCTTTGCTGCTGACATAGCGCAGCATCTGTGACAGACTGTAGCACATTCTTGTGGCGGCCGTCGTATTTCCCTGTTCACAGAGGCTGCTGATTACGGCCAACGTATTATAGAGAAAATGCGGCTGCATCTGGCTTTGCAGTGCCATCAACCGACTTTGCAGTTCAGAGGTTTTGGCAGCAACGATCTCATCCATGGATGCAGAGAGCTTTTTTCCGAGATCTGCGGTAGTCTGCGCAATCAGATTGATCTCAAGAAGGCTGGTATCGACGAGGCCGATATCCTGTGGGTGTGCGAGATCCAGATGATTCAACTCATTGCTGAGCTGAATGATCGGTCTGGTGATTTTTTTTGAGATAGAATGCGTTAAAACGAGCATTGTGCCGATCAGCGGCAGAAAAACTGCAATCATTCCAGCCAGACAGATGATCAACTGGGAATAATACTGGATTTCCGGGATCTGATAGTAAATCCATGCCTTTCCGCCGAGGATCGAATCTGCCTTTACCATCTGTGGGCCGTTTCTGATCCACTGACCCGATAAATTCGCCAGCATTTCCGATGGGATGGACGAGAAAGCTGCGTTACCATAGAGACAATCGCCCTCCGTACCGAAAACTGTGATTTGCAAATCTGCAGTTTCAAAATTACCGGCAAGCTTTTTCATGTAAGAGGAAAAGGATGATTGATCGATATGGATCTCCAGCATAGCCTGCGGGCGGGTAAACGCATTATTCTTGCTGATGCTCCGCGCAAGCGTAATAATTGACGTAGAGCTGTAATTGCTTTTTGATCCGTTTGCAATACATCCGAGATATGGATTGGAATCAGAACATAGAAGAATTGGTGCGCCGAAACCACGGTAATTTTCATAGACCAACGGGTCGCTCTGCATCGGTTCAACCAAAATTCGATCGGCCAACCAGATATATATGCCGCTGTTCGTAACGACACCGATCCGATATTCTTTCTCGAACATCTGATAAGCGGCGGCATAGGCTTTTTGCAGAGCAACGGTCTGACGGCTGCCGTCATTCAGTGACTGCGGCAACTCGTCGATAACGGCTTCCTTGAATTCGTCGGAATTCATAAGCAGCAGAGAGAACGCATTCATATTGTTAAAGTAATCATTTATTGCCTGCGTGGTCGTCTGCGTAATGTGCTGCTGTGTTTCAATAATGCTGGAATGGACGGAGGATATCATAAAAGAGCCGAAAACCACGACAGAAACAAGAAACAGCGCAAGAAATAAAAGGGAATAGGAACGAAACAGCTGCGTCATAAGTCGTGTCTGTTTGATTGGAAACACCTCCGTTTTTACTTAGTCAACGAGTTCAAAAAGCAGGGCGCATGTCTCGTGATCCGGCATTTCGGCGAGACAGGCGCGTCCATCTGCGACAGACAGAGCATCAATAAAACCAAACTGCGCAGACAGGCGGAGCTGCTTTGCCGGGAATGGGAAGGAGAGCGAGTGACTGCCGGCATTGGAGAAGCTGTGGCACACCAAAAGCGCGCTGCTGTTTCTGCCTGTAAACAGAACAGCCTGGAGCCCCTCGGCATACCGTACACTGTCGGTTTTCAGTTCTCGGTAGACCGCAATTGTGCAGTCCTTCAATACTGCTCTGGCATGTGTATAAAACTGCATGGCCTCCTGCACAAGCGCCCATTGCTCTGTGCCGAGAGCCAGAATATCTCCGGACAGGCCCATTCGCCCCATAAAGCCTGAACTGATGCAATAGCGCATCCTCCGAAGGTCATGGGAATGATCCAGTGTACAGAAGACGAAGTTTTGCCGGGGCAGGATCAACAAATCCGTATTTGCAGTAATGATTGGCACGTCCAGACATTCGTGTGCGTCCGTGGAGGAGCTGAGCGCAGTGATATCCATCATGGATGGCTCAAGTCTGTGACCGCCGGACGAGCAGTTTTCGATAACAAGCGACGGGCATTCTCTGCGCAGCAGCAGAAAAAAGTCTCTGACAGCCTGCATCTGTTGGCGCAAACCTTCTCCGAGACTTTCCGCGCCATCGCAGCCGATCCCGATGGAACCATTGTAGTCGACCTTCAGATACCCGATCTCGTTTTCCTGTATCAGACGGAGGACTTTTTCTTTCAGATATGTAAGTACTTCCGGCTTTCTGAAATCCCAGAAGCTGCGGCCGTCACCTGTGATAATAACGGAATCTGCGCGCGTCAGATGCCAGCTATCGTAATCCTTTTCATAGACACGGGCGCCGCTCGTGGTAACTTCAAATTCAAACCATATGCCAAGTTGCATTCCCAGCTTGCGCAGTGCGCGCGATACCGGAAGCAGTCCATGCGGGAATTTATCCGGATCCAGCGCCCAGTCGCCGTTTCCGCCCTGACCCAAATGTGGGTTGGTGCTTTTAGACCAGCCTGCGTCGATCACGATATACTTGACCGGCGTACCGGCAAATTTCCTGCCAAGTGCGAGGATCTCATCCTCATTGGGATTTCCCCAGGACGTACACCACTCATTGCAGATAACGGGCAGTTCCTGCTCGGATGCCGGCTGAAGCTGCACATACTTTTGGTGAAGCCCTGTGAGCTGGTTGCAAACGCCTTGGAGACTGCGGCCGACACTGAGAAACGCTTTTGGCGCGGCAAAGGACTCGCCGGGCTGGACGGTCTTGTGCCATGCACCAAACTCCCGATCCGCGAGACCGCCGGCAAAAACAAGGCAGTCATCCAGACGGCAGAATTCCATCTGCCAGCTGGAATTGCACGCCAGCTGTGCGCCCCAGAACACTCCGGCAGAGCTGTCTTCGACGACCGCAAAGGGGAAATATCGGTCAACAGGGAAAGAGCCCAATACGCCAAAGCGCTCACTTTCCGGGCGGCAATTGTACCATGTCCGTTCCAAGGAGAGCTGCTCCAGCGAGTCGACCCGATGACGCCCCTCATGTGACCAGCCGCCATAAAATCGGTGCAGCTTGATACGCAGCGGTGCATCATCAAGCGCAAACGGGCTCAAATTGTCCAATGCGAAACTGGTCAGCAGCTCCAGCTGTACAGGCTGCGCAGAACGGTTTGTAAAGACAGTCTGCACTTCAATGCCATCCTCCGCGGAATGGTGTGCTGCGGTGTGCACGATCTCATAGCCATCGTCAGACCGGAGCACAGTGCGGATCTCTATACTGCCGTCGTGTGAAACAACGTCCTGCTGATGGCATTTCATTTCCTTTGTAGAAATTCCGCCAAGCAGTGTTCCACCGGCTCCGTTGGATTGCGCCCGGTTTCGCAAGGAAAGATGGCACAGACTTCCGACCTCCCATGCAGGACACGGAAGTGCATTGCGTTTCAGCTCCGGAATGTCCAAATTCACACGCCTGTCCAGATAGCGGTGCGGCATATTTGGGGGGAGCAGAACCATAGAGATCTGACCGCTGTCCGCATCAGACAGATAAAGCAGGTCGAACGATTCGAACGAAAACATGCGCTGGGATATGTTCATAATGACCTCCACGGAACCAGAGATTTGACGCTATCACTATATAATAAAGCACATGCTTTTTCAAGGAGACACGCGGGAGTGGTCAAAAAATACCCTGCATTTTGGTCGGGTTATACCCTACCTGCGCAGAGAAAAAACATGTAGTATTTATCATAGAAACCGCCGGATATGGCGGAATAAAGAAAGCGAGGACATGTGATGAAAATGAAAAAACTGATCGCACTGCTTCTTGCTGCGGTAATGCTTTTTGCCATGGCAGCTTGCAGCGCAAAGACCGAAGCACCTGCCGGGGACACTGTAAGCGAGCCCCAGACGACTGAAGCGGATACACCGGCAGAAGCACAGGAAACACCTGCACCTGCGGAAGCAGCAGATGTCTCCGGCTCCATCACCCTGATGGCTAGCCAGAACTGGATCAAGGATATTGATCAGGAGCTCTTTGATAAATTTGAGGCCGAAACCGGTGTGGAGGTCAAGGTCCTTCTGACCCCGGACAACGGATATGAGACACTGCTTGGCACAACGCTTGCGGGCGGCAGCGATACTGTCGATATGTTTATGTATCATGCAGGCAGCAAAATACTCTCTGCGGGTATTCCTGAAATTGCGCTGGATCTGTCTGGCGAACCTTGGGCGGAAAACCTGGAGGACTGGGCTATCAACGCGAACACGGTCGATGGCAAGCTGCTCGGCTTCAGCACTTGGGGCGTCGACTATGAGGGTATCTTATACAATCAGACTCTGTTTGAAGAAAACGGATGGGAAGTCCCAACAACATGGGACGAATTCCTTGAACTGTGCGACACGATCCTGGATGCCGGCTATACGCCGTTCTACGAGGGCCTGAACGGTACTTGGCATACGGAGATGTGGTTCTACACGCTGACTCCGGCTATTGAGAAAGAGCATCCCGGCTTCGTGAATGAGCTGAACGCAGATACGCTGAAGTTTGCAGATCTGGAAACTGTCAGCAGAGGTCTGGCACAGATCAGAGAGTTCCTGAACCACGATCCGGCTTACTTCACCAACGATGGCCAGAGCGAAGACTGGTTTGGCAGTTACATTGCGCTGCAGAACAGAGAATGCGCCATGATGCTGACCTACTCCGCGTACGCGGCAGAGCTCGCAGCGAACGGCAGCACTGATGTCTGGGGCATGTTCCCGGTCCCGATGCTGGATAACACGGTTGCTGTTTCCAATGGCGGCGGCGTTTCCAAGTACATCAACAAGAACAGCCAGAACATCGAAGCATGCAAGGCACTGCTGAACTTCCTCGCGCAGAGCGAAAATCTGGAAACTTATTATGCGGCCCGGAGCGATCTGGTCAGCGCTTCGTTTAAAGGCGTTGCGAGTGTTTCCGCGACGACTGCAACGACCGACGTTACCGCACGCAGCACAGAGACCTGCCCTGTCAGAATGAATAACGATATTCTCTATTGGGATCCGAACATTTATTCCTACATGCAGGGCTTTGCTGCCGGTACAACGAGCGTCGAAGACTTTGTAAGCAGCATGGATGCTTACCGTGCAACAATGTTTGAGACTGCGGCCGAATAACAACGCTTTGAAAGGGGGCGGCAGTGTAGGCTGCTGCTCCTTTTCGTTCCTTTAATGAGGCACTACATGAATAAAAATAAGATCTACAACGTTTGGTTTTCTGTTCCGGCGTTGGCATTGTACCTTGTTTTGTTTATTTCTCCGGTTATCCTTAATTTTGGGTATTCATTGACGAATTGGAACGCAATCAAGCTGACCGGAGAGACAGCAAAATATATCGGTATGAGAAATTTTCAAAAGATTTTTCAGGATCCGGAACTGACAGCCATTATTGTCCGAACGATTTGGTTCGCATTTGTCACAACGATTTTCAAGAATATTTTTGGTCTGCTCCTGGCGCTGGTGCTCAACGAGGGATTTCGTTCCAAGGAAGCGCTGCGTGCAGTTTACTTTCTGCCGTCAATGCTCAGTCCGCTAATCATTGGCCTGATTTTCGGCTCACTGCTGATGACAAATGGCTTTGTCAATCAATTGTTGACAGCAGTTGGGCTGGAGCACCTGACCAGACCTTGGCTTACGACAGCATTCACTGCGCTTGGTAGCACGATGATGGTGGATATCTGGAAGCAGGTCGGATTCAATATGGTCATTTATCTGGCAGGTCTTCAGTTGATCGATAAGACATATTACGAGGCAGCCGATCTGGATGGCGCGACCTATTTTGATAAACTGCACTATATTACTTTGCCGCGTATGATTCCGTCTGTCATCATCAATCTTTTGCTGAATATGAGCCAGGGACTGAAAACATTTGATATTGTCTATGTTTTGACCAACGGTGGACCGAACGGTGCAACAGAATTGATCAACACGCAGGTATATAAGCAATTTGGGCAAAAGCTGTATGGCATGAGTTCGGCATACGGCGTGATCATGTTTGTTGTTACGGCGATCTTTGGAATTATGATTCTGCGGATCAACAGCGAGCAGGACAACTGAGAAACGGAGTCAGGCTATGAAAAAAAGAAGTCGATGGATCGCATGGATCAAGGCTGCAGCCTTATGGATCCTTTCATTGATCGTGATCATTCCGTTCCTGATCGTGATATTCAATGCGTTCAAGACGCAGCAGGAGTCGCTGAATATGTCTCTGACACTGCCGGCAGAACTGCATTGGGAAAACTTTGCGAAGGTATGGAAGGACGGAAATATACTGCGTTCATATGGAAACAGTCTGTTTATTACGGTCACATCTGTAGCAATTAGCGTTCTGATCTCCGCATTATGCGCATTTGTGCTGAGCCGCAACCGGAACCGATTTAATCGTGCGCTGTATGTTTTTTTCTCACTCGGTCTGATGTTCCCACTGAACATGGTCTCTGTGGTAAAGGTCATGCGGACGCTGGGATTGTACAATAGCCGGTTTGGGGTTGCGCTGCTGTTCGCATCGCTGATGACGCCGCTATCAATTTTCCTGTTTTACGGCTTCCTGGGCGGAATTCCGCAGGAGCTGGACGAAGCGGCTGTAATGGACGGAGCGGGATCGGCACGACTGTTTTTCCAAATCATTCTGCCGGTCGTGAAGCCGGTCACCGTCACCGTCGTGATGATTAACTTTCTCAACGCATGGAACGATTTTACGATTCCTCTATATCTGCTTCCCGATCCGGACAAATCAGTTGTTCTTCAGCAGGTTTACCGGTTCTATGGCACGTTCACGGCCAGCTGGAATCTCGTATCCGTAACGATCCTGTTCGCGATACTGCCTGTTTTGATCGTCTATATTTTCGGCCAGAAGTACATTATTTCCGGTATGGTTGCAGGATCGGTCAAGGGGTAAATGTTCTGCGCCAACTATATATTGGAGCAAAAGACAACATGCGGTCTGCAATAAGAGCGTTTAAGGAAAGAAGTGATATTTATCGCATCTGCAGAAGACAGGCAGGAAAAACCAAAGCATATAAGATTAAACAATGAGGGAAGGAACTGAAAATGAAAGCAATGAGCAAAAAGCTACTTTCGCTGATGCTGATTCTTGTTCTGACACTTGGCTGCTTTGCACCTGCGGCATCAGCTAAGGGGTTTGGACAGAGCACGGTCAGCGGAAAAACACCGCTGCTGTCGTTCTCCATGGACGAACTGAAGCAGGCGATCGTAAACAAGGCGGATGGCAGCGCCTACGTTGTGCTGGGGGACGCCCCCGCAGTTGTCGACAGTCAGGACGGGCATGGCAAGGCCCTGAAACTGGATGGCAGCACAAACTATGTCGATCTGGGAACAAAATACCAAATCCATACGAGTAAAGCAACGATTGCTGCATGGGTTAAGGTAGATGCCGCTCACAACGAGTTGAGCCGGATTGTCTGCCGAAGCCGCACCACAGTGCCCGGCGAGAAAAATCTTGATCTGCAGGTAAGAAATAACGGCGAGCTGGAAACTGAGGCTGGCAGTTGGCTCAGATCAGACGTAAATGCGGTTACTTACAACACATGGCAGCATGTGGCTATGACCAATGACGGCGAGAAACTGACCCTGTATGTAAACGGAAAAGCTGTCAAAACGGATGTTGCGAGTACTGTGAGCAATGATTCGCAGATCCCGCTCCTGATCGGTGCCGGATGGAACAAGGATGCTACTGCACCGTTTGCAAACCACATGTTCAAGGGCCTGCTGGACGATCTGCTGATCTACGACGATGCGCTGAGTGAAGAAGAAATGAGCGCTGTCATGAACGGCGGCAGCATCGAGGGCAAAACACCGATCATTGACTTTGATATGGATTCGCTGGAAAGTGTTTTGGTCAACGAAGCAGACAGCAGCGCCTATGCTGTGCTGGGTGATGCCCCCACAGTTGTTGACAGTCAGGACGGTCATGGCAAGGCACTGAAACTGGATGGCAGCACGAACTATGTCAATCTGGGCACAAAATACCAGATCACAACAAACAAAGCGACAATTGCCGCATGGGTCAAAGTAGATACTAATCCCAATGGGCTGAGCCGCATTATTTGCCGCAGCCGTACGGCGGTTTCAGGTGAAAACAACCTGGAGCTGTATGTCAGGAATAACGGTAAGTTGGAAGCACAGGCTTCCGGTTGGCTGGACTCTGGTGCGGGCGCGGTTACGCTCGGCGAGTGGCAGCATGTGGCTGTGACCAACGATGGCAACAAACTGACTCTGTATGTAAACGGTGAAGCTGTCAAAACGGGTACGGCGGAGGCGTTGGATGCCGATTGGCAGATCCCGCTTCTGATCGGTGCCGGATGGAACAAAGAAGGAACTTCGCCGTTCACAGATCATATGTTCAAGGGCCTGCTGGACGATCTGCTGGTCTACGACGATGCACTGACACAGAACGAAATTAAAGCACTTGCCGGCGTAGAGCCGGAAGAACCGGGTGAAGTAACGCTGCCGGAGGCCGTATACGAATTCACCATGAATGCAGTTGGCGATGGCACCGGAGCTTTGGCTGGGAAGAAGGTCATTTACGACACAAAGGGCAACGAATACCCGATCTATGGCAACTACCGTGTCGATGAGAATGGTATCTATGACAAGTCCATCGTATTTGACGGTTCTACGACCTACGTCAATATCGGCAAGCCGATGCTTGGAACAACGTATACGTTGGAAGCATGGACGAATATCAGCTCGGATACGCAGTCCAGCGGCCGGTTGAATAAAATCTTCGGCCGGGATAAAACGACGGTTGGCTACGATGCGATGTATCTCTGTGTCCGGGGTAACGGCAATATTGAATTTTCTGTTAATGGGCCGAAGGACTCTGGTCTTGGCAACTGGCTTACGGCCGGTGAAGGAACGTATAAATTCAATGATTGGCATCATATTGCGCTGACCTTTGATGGTACGACGTATAAGCTCTATTATGACGGCGAAATGGTGCTGAGCGAGGTCGGGGCCGCTGTTGATCTGAATACGAATCCGTTGGATATTCTGATTGGCGCTGGCTACAATGCAGAGGGCACAGACATTTTTGCCGGCCATGCATTCAACGGTAAGCTTGATGATGTTCGCATCTATGATCAGGCGCTGAGCGCTGCGCAGATCAAAAAAAGCACTGAAGGTATCAGGGAAAATCTTCCGCCCAAAGTTGTTGAGGTCAATCCGAACAGTAAGATGATCAGCATTGAAGGACAGGTTTCCCTACACTACAACATGATGATTTCAAAAGGCAACGCAGAACCTACGCTGAAAGACAGTGACGGTAACCTGGTTGCACTGCACGCAGAATTAACCGACACAAGCAGTGATGTGGATGGTCTGGATACGCTCGTGATTACGCCGGATGCAGCATTGACACCCGGCAAGACCTACACGTATACAGTGCCTGCAGAGACTGTCAAAAATGCAAATGGTGTGGCAAACCGTGCGTCAAGCTACACGTTCACGGTTCAGCAGGCGCTTGAGGGTAATTCTGCAGAGAGCAGCATGAAGTATTGGGTCAACGATTTTGCGCAGAAAACAACGACCAATAAGTCTTATGTCAAAGAGGCCGATCAGAAGCTTGTTATTGGAAACGGGCTGGTGGAGCGCACATTCGATTTGTCTCAAAACTTCCTGACCGTAAGCTATAAAAACCTTTATACCGGAATTGAAGCAGTTGATGACCGGCACCTGCAGGCAGATGTCCGCATGGCGCTGTGTGATGATTTCTACGACGAGGATGACTCGCACGATCAAATCTTCTACGTTGGCGGCACGGACAGCACTGTCCCTACGTTCCAGTATGTAAACTATACCGTAGAGAATACGACAGAAGAAATTTTCCATTGGGAATACAACGAGGCTATTTCACCGTCGTTTATGAAGGACGCCGAATGGCCCGCTGCAGGAAAGGCGATTGTTGTAAATTACAAAGCCCCGGAGAATTCCGGTATCTACGTCGGCGTGACCGTTCAGGTGCGCTATGAGATTTATGATGCGATTCCGGTGATCTGCAAGCGAGTGACCGTGAAAAACACCGGAACGGCGGATGTTGTTGTACATCATCTGACCAGTGAAGTTATTCCTATGCCGGTATCGCTGGAAGACGCGATTTACATGGAAGGCGCCATGAACATGGATGGCAGCTATAATCACGACAGAAACAATGGCCGGCTGTACTACACTAAGTGGCTGGTTGACGGCGACTCCGCAATGCTCATGAGCCGCTACACGCAGGGCTTTAATGCAGAGGCAGCGGAATATGGCCCGGCATACCGGATCAAGCAGAATGAATCCTTTGAGGCTTATCGTGTATACGAACTGTTCCATAGCAACAGCTATTATGAATGGAAGATGATGGAGATCCGCGCCATGTATCAGATCCTGTTCCCGCAGGTTCTGGATGCTCCGCTGATCTATCACCTTATCAGCTCTGACTCGAATACCGTTAAACGCGGAATTGACGAAGCTGCAAACGCCGGTTTCAATATGGTTCTTCTGTCATTCGGCTCCGGCGCAAATGTAGAGGATGTTTCTGCCGGCAATATTGCAAAATATCAGGAGCTTGTCAATTATGCAAAGGGCAAGGGTATCATGCTGGGCGCCTATATTATGCAGGTTGCCCGTGCCGGCGATTATCAGGGCGGCTGGGGCAACATGCGCTGCATGCAGGCTCCGGCGGCACAGACTACGCAGACAAATAATCTGAGTTTCATTGATCAGACTGGCCTGAGCGGCATGGAGGTTGATGGAATTTATCCGGGTACAAAGTGCACGGCTGCCGATCTGACCAGACATCATCATGAGGGACGCGAGGATTCCATTGTCAAGCAGTGGGAGTATGGCGTTAAGGGATACTATGGCGAGCTGCGTGAGAGAAATGTCTACATTAACTCTCCAGACTGGTCGTATATGACCGGCGCAAATATGGGTGTTATGGGCTATGTAGAGGGCAACTGGAATGTCAGTACCTGGCGTCAGCTCATCTATTCCCGCGAAATGTCCTATTATGGTACGTTTGAAAAGTATCCAGCACAAGGCTGGTCAATGGTCACACTGTCTCCGTATCAGGGCGGCGATGTCTCCTCGTATTGGCCATATAACGAGCGTATTGTACAGTACGATTACATTACTGCCGTCAACATGCTTTACGGTGTCCTCGGCTGCTATCGCGGCGCAAATGGACTCTACCAGGCAGGAGCTGCCCAGAATGTTATGGAGACGTGGGGCGAGTTCTACAACAAATACAGAGATATTCTGGGTGAGGACATTGTGCACATTGCACCGCCCTCTCCGGTAAGCGGCACTAGCTTGAATACAACGGATATCGATGGCTTCGCGCATGTGTCTGCTGTTACGGAGCAGCGTGCATTGGCAGCATTCTTCAACCAGACGGATGAGACGGTTACCAGAAAGGTTAAGGTCCCGCTTTATTACACAGGGCTGACAGATTGCGGCAACAAGGTTCCAGCGCCGGTAGAGGGATCCCATTACCGCCAGAGCGGCGTTTATTTGGATCTGGTCAATATTCCGGAGGTTCCGACGATTCCCAGAGTTGATGCCGTTGAAACGTCGAAGCAGGCCTATGTCTGCATCGGCGACATGAATGGCAAGCTCTACAATATTGATTCAAACGGCAATATTGAAGTTGAACTGACGATGGAACCCAATACCTATACGTGGCTGACGGTCTATGACCCCAGTGAAATTCCGAGCGATGTCGCAGAAAGCATGGTAATTCCGGCTCCCACAGGCCTGAAGGTTGAAAGCCAGACCGGCAACAGCATTACCCTGAGCTGGGATGCTGTGCAGATCGACGGACGGGATGTGAAGGAATACCATATTTACCGTGACGGCGTCTATCTGGGCAAGACGTTTAAAAACAGCTATACCGACCAAACTGTTACAGCCAATCAGGACTATCTCTATGCAGTCGTTGCCGTGCACAACACGGTCAGCGGCAAAAAAGCAGAGCTGGAAGTCAGCACGCGCCCGGACACCACAGCACCTGCAGCAGAGTCTGCAGCTGCTGATTCCGCAGTGCAGGTCACAGTGACTTTCTCTGAGCGTCTGGATAAAAACTCGGCGGAAACTGCGGCAAACTATGCTGTTGCAAACAATGCGGTGACAAGCGCAGTTCTGTCTGCTGACGGCAAGAGCGTTGTCCTGACACTGAGCGCAGCACTGCCAGCGTTCAAGACTGTGATGATTACGGTACAGGGCGTAAAGGATTTGGCTGGAAACCAGATGAGCGAAGCGACGCTTGAGATTGTCTTCGGATATCTGCGGCATTATGCCTTTGAAGAAGAAAACGGTCAGACAGCAGTTGACCAGATTATGGGGCAGAATGGCACGATCGCCGGCACACCAATTGAGCGCATTGCTGAAGGCGTGAGCGGAAAAGCACTGAAGCTGAATGGTACAAATAACTATGTGAACATCGCTACGCCGGTCAGCGCACTTTCCAACTATGCAATTACAGGCTGGTTCAAGGCAGACAACCTGACTGGAAAGCAGACGCTTGTCGGTCAGCAGCGCGACAGCTATGACGGCTGGACATACGAGCTTGCGCTGGAAGATGATGTCCTGACGTTTGCTGTAAATAACGGCAAGGGCGCAGCGCCTGGAGGAACGGCAGACGGTGAGATCACGCTGAATCTGACCAGCGGCATAAGCAAAGTGAAGAACGGTCAATGGAACCAGCTTGCGCTTGTCCGCGACGGCGACGCGTTTACGCTTTATCTTAACGGCGAAGCGGTTGATACCGCAGAGCGTGCAGGTATTGACCAGACAGCAAACGAGCATGCCATGTGGCTGGGTGCATACATCAACAATGCCGGCGGCGAACCGACGGCATGCTTCAGCGGCCTGATGGATGAGGTGAAAATCTACAACGCAGTTAGAACGGCGGAGCAGATCAAGACAGAATATACTGCGCTCCTTCCCGAACAGCCGACAGTTGCGGTCACCGGTGTTTTGCTGGATCGCCAGTCTATCAGTCTGAAGGTCGGTGAGCGTGCAGTATTGACGGCTACTGTGCTTCCGGAGAACGCAGACAACAGATCTGTTGTCTGGACGTCTTCTGACCCGAGCATTGCATCGGTCGTTGATGGCATTGTCACGGCCAACAGAACAGGCTCTGTGACAATCACAGTTTGTACAAATGACGGCGGTTACACTGCCTCCTGCGCAGTAACAGTCAATGAGCAGGACAGCAGACCTCCGGTCATAATTCCATCCAATCCGGGCGGAACCAAAAAGCCTGATGTTGTCGTGGAGTTCCCGTTCAAAGATGTGGCAAAGAACAGCTGGTATTATGAGGCTGTCAGAAATGCATGGGAAAAGAAACTGATCGACGGCGTGACGGCGAGCGAATTCAGACCTGACGCGACGCTGACCGTTGCGCAGACGATCAAGCTGGCAGCAGCACTCTATCAGATGGAAAACGAAGGGGAGGTTACGCTGAAGAATGGCAGCGGCAGCTGGTATGACACCTATGTCAACTATGCTGTAGATAACGGTATCATCGAGAAGTCTTATCTGGACTACAGTGCAGCGCAGATGAATGCCGCGATCACCAGAGCGGAGTTTGTCCATATCTTCTACGGCACGGAGCGCACGTACAAGGTGATTAACCAGATTGCCGACAATGCGATTCCCGATGTGAAGACAGGCGACAGGTTCGTATCTGAGATCTACACGTTCTACCGTGCTGGTATTCTGACAGGCTCTGATGCGAAGGGCACCTTCCATGCGAAAAGCGTCATCAAGAGAAGTGAAGCTTCAGCCATTTTGATCCGAATGTTTGACGGATCTGTAAGAAAGAGCATTACCCTCAAATAAGCGCGAGGCGGGAGATGTTCGCATCTCCCGCCTTTCCAGAAGGAGCGATTCTCTATGAAAGTGAAAACAATTTTGGTATTAGGCGGTGCCGGTTATATTGGTAGTCACACCGTGTATGAACTCATTGACAACGGCTATGACGTCGTTGTGGCGGACAATCTGGAAACTGGCTTCCGCAAAGCGGTGCACCCAAAGGCGCGCTTCTATCAGGGAGATATCCGCGATAAGGAATTCTGCGACCATGTCTTTTCCAGCGAAAAGATCGACGCGGTGATTCACTTCGCGGCAAACTCGCAGGTTGGCGAGAGCATGGTCAATCCCCTCAAATACTACGACAACAACCTCGGCGGTACGCGGACGATGCTCCAGAGCATGATCGAGCACGGCGTCAAGTACATTGTCTTTTCTTCGACGGCTGCGACTTATGGCGAGCCGGAGCGCGTGCCGATTCTGGAAACCGACCCGACGCACCCGACCAACTGTTATGGCGAGACAAAGCTCTCCATGGAGCGGATGGTCTACTGGGCGTCGGTTGCGCACGGTATTCACTTTGTCGCGCTGCGCTATTTTAATGCCTGCGGCGCGCATATGTCCGGCAAGATCGGCGAGGCGCACAATCCCGAAACACATTTGATTCCGATTGTCCTGCAGGTTCCGAACGGCCAGCGCGATCATGTTTCTATCTTCGGCGACGACTATCCCACGCGCGATGGCACTTGTGTTCGCGATTACATTCACGTCACCGACCTTGCTTCTGCGCACATCTTAGCTGCCGAGTACCTGATGAACGGCGGCGACAACAACGTCTTTAACCTTGGCAACGGCGTTGGCTTTACCGTCAAGGAGATCATCGACACGGCGGAAAAGGTTGTCGGCCAGCCGATCAAGTGCGAAATGTCGCCGCGCCGCGCGGGCGACCCGGCACAGCTCGTCGCGTCCTCAGAAAAGGCAAAGACGGTGCTTGGCTGGAAGCCGAAGTATGACGATATTGAGACGATCATCGGTTCCGCCTGGAACTGGCACAAGGAGCATCCGCATGGCTATGATGACTGAAAAAGTGTGGGCGGCGCTGGATTCGCTGCTCGATTACGCGAAGAATTGCGACCTCCTGCACCCGCTGGATGAGACCTTTGCGCGAAACAGCCTGCTTGCGGAACTGAAACTGGAAAGCTACGAAAAGCAGAAGGAACACTATGATTTTACGGAATTCCTGAACATTCTGTGCGATTACGCAGCCGAAAACGGACAGATCAACGACACCATTGCGGAACGCGATCTGTTTGATACGCGCCTGATGGGCTGCGTCACGCCGCGCCCGTCGGAGGTGGTGCGGAAGTTCTGAAGTCTGTACGCAGAATCGCCCAAGACTGCGACGGACTACTTCTACAAACTGAGTCAGGACTGCAACTACATTCGCCGCGACCGCATCGCGAAGGACGGACACTGGACGACCCAGACAAAGTACGGCGAGTTGGAAATTTCAATCAACCTCTCCAAGCCCGAAAAGGACCCCAGAGATATTGCGGCGGCGAAGCTGAAAAAGGCGTCCGGTTACCCTAAATGCCTGCTCTGCGTCGAGAATGTCGGTTACGCGGGAACCATCTCGCACCCGGCCAGACAGAATCTTCGTGTTATGCCGGTCACGGTGAACGGCCAGCCGTGGGGCTTCCAGTATTCGCCGTATGTGTACTACAACGAACACGCCATCGTCATGAACACCGAGCATACGCCGATGGTCATCGATCGGTCGGCCTTTGACAAGCTGTTCAGCTTTGTGGAGCAGTTCCCGCACTACTTCCTCGGCAGCAATGCCGACCTTCCCATTGTCGGCGGCAGCATTCTGGCGCACGAGCATTTCCAGAGCGGACATCATACGTTTCCGATGGAAAAAGCGGAGGCGGAATTTTCGTTCGATGTTCTGGGCTTCGAGGACGTGGACTGCTGCGTCGTGAAGTATCCGATGACTGTCCTGCGCCTGAACAGCGCGGAAAAGCAGCAGCTCTGCGACCTCGCGGGCATAATCCTCGCAAAGTGGCGCAAATACAGCGACCCCGAGGCGATGATCTTCGCGGAAACAGACGGCGAGCCGCACAACACGATCACACCGATCGCGCGGATGCGGAACGGCAAGTACGAACTGGATTTGGTCTTGCGGAACAACTTGACCACGCCAGAGCACCCGATGGGTCTGTACCATCCGCACGAAGAGCTGCACCACATCAAGAAGGAAAACATCGGCCTGATCGAAGTCATGGGTCTGGCAATTTTGCCGGGACGCCTGAAAAAAGAGATGGCCGACCTCAAAACCGCGCTTCTGAACGGTGAAAACCTGCGCGCAAACGACGAGCTTGCCAAGCACGCGGATTGGGGTGACGAATTCATGGGCAGACATCCGGAATTCAATGCAGATAACGCGGACAAGATCATCAAGGATGAGATCGGACAGGTTTTCGCGCAGGTACTCGAGTGCGCGGGCGTCTACAAATGCACGGCAGAAGGCCGCGCACACCTCAAAAAGTTCCTGACGGAGGTTCAGAATGGATAAAATCTATCATTTTTCCGCGCCCGTCCGCACCGAAATTGGCGGCAACCACACCGACCATCAGCACGGCTGTGTGCTGGCTGCGGCGGCCGACATGACCACAACGGCAGAGGTTCGCCTGAACGGCACAAACATCATCCGCGTCGATTCCGAGGGCTACAAGCCGGTTGAAATTGACCTCAGTGACCTGAAAATCCGGGAAGAAGAAAAGAATACCACCGCTGCATTGATTCGCGGCGTGGCGGCGGCGTTCCAGCAGCGCGGGTACAAGCTGTCAGGCTTTGACGCAAAGGTCAAATCGACTGTGCTGCCCGGCTCCGGGCTTTCCAGCTCGGCGGCGTTTGAGGTGCTGATTGGCAGAATCCTGAACGGTCTATTCGCAAACAATGCGGTTTCCGCCATTGAAATCGCACAGATCGGGCAGTATGCAGAGAACGTGTATTTCGGCAAGCCATGCGGCTTGATGGATCAAATGGCATCCAGCGTCGGCGGCTTGGCCTTTATCGATTTTGCAATCCCGGCACAGCCGAACGTCGAGAAGATCGATTATGATTTTGAGCACTGCGGCTATACGATCTGTATCATCGACTCCGGCGCGGATCACGCCGACCTGACGGCTGAATATGCAGCAATTCCGACAGAGATGAGGAAGATCGCAGCATATTTCGGAAAAGAAGTCCTGCGTGATGTGGACGAGCGAGATTTTTATGCAAGACTTGCGGAAGTGCGTAAGACGGCAGGTGACCGCGCCGTCCTGCGCGCGATGCACTTCTTCGATGAGAACCGGCGCGTGCAGATGCAGGTGCGGGCGCTGAAGAACGACAATTTTGCAGCGTTTTTGAACTACGTCAATGAATCCGGCAACGCATCATGGGAGCTCTTGCAGAACATCACGCCGATTGGCGCGACAGCCCATCAGGAGATGGCCCTCACGCTGGCGCTGTGCAGAAAGCTGCTTGGCGGTGAAGGAGCTGTCCGCGTCCACGGCGGCGGCTTTGCGGGAACAGTTCTTGCGTTTGTGCTGAATGAGAAGTTTGGGCATTTCAAAAATGCGATTGACTCTGCAATAGGCAACGGCAGAACACAGAAGCTGCATATTCGATAATATTTGTATAAATTATTCTCCTACAGCTTTGACATTCAATATAAAATACTGGAAAATATAATTACAAGATGGCGAGATACAAAAAAGAATACCTGGATACAGAACGTCTTTATACGCTTGTTGGTCGCAATATTCAGCGCCTTCGGCAACAAGCTGGGATAACGCAAGAGGAATTAGCTGGAGCGCTGTATTGCACGCAAAAGCAGATTTCGCAAGTCGAAGCAGGTCGCGCACACCCGGCGTTGGATTTCTACTTGCGGACGGCAAATATCTTCCATGTAACCGCAGATTATTTGCTGAAAGGCGTTGTTGAACTAAGTGATGTTCAACTCAGCGGAACAGATGCCGAGAGAATCTTCATTGAAGATGTCTTTCATGCAATTCATCGGTACATTGAGAAAAAATAGCGGTGTTCCAGCGAACACCGCTATTTTTAACCCTCATATTTCTGTTTCCGCATCAAGCGCATCATACCGAGCAGGAATTCCAGTTGCTCGTCCGAAAATGTAGCCGCCAAATGGGAAATCTCGCGTAAGCGGGCATTTTGCTCTTCAAACTCCGGATAGACGAGCCACTCGGTCGGTGCGCC
>ERZ856578.2800-NODE-2800-length-27733-cov-4.594808_pt1 | contig 27733 bp, 28 predicted proteins | sample MGYA00514384_ERZ856578 | MGnify/ENA primary metagenome ERZ856578 (study PRJEB29103, sample SAMN06111958) | human gut metagenome | biome: human gut; feature: ankylosing spondylitis patient; material: healthy_person | host: Homo sapiens | place: China:Hangzhou... | reverse complement strand
GCCGCTGTCTGTGCGGAACTGTCCTTCTTCATCTCTGTGGATTCCTTCCGGCAGCGGTCCGTCATACCCCTTCATAGGGCTGGCGTCGCTGACCAGTACCAGATGTTCCTCGTCTTTCATTTTACAGAAGATCTGTACCGCAGGCCAGCATACATGATGACCATCTCCGATGATTTCTGCATAGACATTCTTTTTATTATAAGCGATCCCCACCAGTGAAGGCTCCCGATGATGAAGCTGCTTCATGCCATTGTAGGTATGCGTCACTGCATCTGCACCCAGGCTGATCGCTTTCTCTGCTGTCTCATAGGGCACGGCACTGTGTCCAAGACTCACCTGAATTCCATGAGAAATCGCATACTTTAATACCTGAAAATCTTCATCAAGTTCTGCTGCCAGAATCATCCGACGGATCTGTCCCCTGGATGCATCAATGTATTTCTGAAGCTGTTCCACATTCGGTTTTGCGATCAGCCGTTCGTCATGGGCTCCCTTGCAGGCAGGATTGATGAAATTGCCTTCCATATAGATTCCAAGAACTTCAGCTCCGTCATTCTTTCCAATGGTTTCTGCAAGTCTTGCAAAAGTTTTCAGATTATCCTCTTCGCTTTCCGTAGCTGTCGTTGCCATAAATGAGGTCACTCCTTCCGCCGCCTCTGCCTTCTGCCAGACCTCCATGTCTTTGACATCCGCAGTCGCAGAATCAATCCCAACACAGCCATGTGTATGTGCATCGATAAATCCCGGCAGGATCATATTTTCACCATAATCCACATCTGGTTTCTCTGTGTTCCATGACAGTATTTCCTGAATTTTCCCATTTTCTGTTCTGATCTGCGCCACCTGAAATGCGTCGTCAATCCAGACTCTTCTACTTTGTATGATCATACGCTTTCCTCCCGGTAAGAAAAAAAGGCTGTCAGTGACAGCCCTCTCCTTTTTTATTTCTCATGAAATTTTTTGTTGCAGTTTACGAATCTCTCTGTAATCAGATGCGGTCTGGTCACAGCGCTTCCGATAGATACGATGTCTGCTCCGGCTTCCAGAACAGCTTCCATATCGCAACGCTCCCAGATACGACCTTCCGCATTGACCGGAAGAGATACTTCTTTTTTGATTTTTTTGATCAGTTCCACATCTGGTCTCTCTGTAACTCCTTCCATAGAGTTCCTTGTGTAACCGGATAATGTGGTGGAAATAATATCCACACAGCCTGTCTCTTCAGCTTTTACTGCCTCTTCCAGAGTCGCCAGATCTGCCATGATCGGCATATCCGGATATGCATCCTTGATCTGATGAAGCAGTGCATTCAGTTCTTCAAAAGGTCTGCAGGCCCGAATGGTACAATCCAATGCCAGAATATCACATCCTGCCTCAATAATTGCCTTCGCAGATTCAAAGGTCGGTGTAATAAAGATCTCGTCCAACGGATTGCCGTCTCCGAACTTTTTATTGATACCAATTACTGGAAGACTGCAGGCTTCCTTTACCGCCTTCACATCCTGCGGCCAGCAGGCACGAAGTCCGGAAGCTCCTCCAAGCTGTGCACTCAATGCCATGGCTACCATGTACTGGGAACCATATAATGGTGTAGCCTCATATGCCTGACAGGAGATCACTACTCCGCCTATCAGTTTTTCCACTGTCTTGTGCATGTGCTTTTTCCTTCTTTCGGTCAGATTATACTGTCAGGATAGTTGTGAAGTATCCTACTACTGCAATCACAAGGAATAGAAGCATCATCTTGTTAACAGACCATTTCTTCTTCACCATCAGTACGTAAGCAATCAGGGATATGATCAGTACAGACAGTCCCGGCAACAGAGAATCCAAAATCGAAGCGATGTCGATAGAAAGATCTCCACTTGTATATACAAGACCAATATTAAATTTCGTATAGGAAGCTGTTACCGCACCAACTACGATCAATCCGACTGTCTCGGCTGCTTTGGTCACTTTGTCTTTAATACCGCCGGTAAGAACCAGCTCTGCAGCATTGGCACCTGCTTTTACTCCATAGGAGAATAAGAACCAGGTCAGCGGAAGCATAATTCCAAGGAATACAATAATATAGAACAGCGGTCCAATGATCTCGCCATTGCCGCAAAGGCCGAGGGCGATACTCAGAAGGATCGGACACAGAGTTCCAGGAAGCAGAGAGTCACCGATACCTGCGAACGGTCCCATCAGTGCAGTTTTAATAGAGTTGATGAACTCCGGCTGTACATCGCCGCCCTGAGCCATCTCATACTCCATACCTAATACAATACCAGGAACGATACTTCCTAAGTTCGGCTCTGTATTGAAGAAGATGGAGTGACGCTCCAGCATCTCTTTCTGTGCTTCCGGATCACCCGGGTACAGTTCTTCACGAACATCTGCCAGCATCTTTACGATTGCCGGACCTTCCATACGCTCGAAGTTTTGAACGGACAGATTCCAGAACATCCAGTCCAGATAGGCTTTGCGTATTGTTTTCTTACTTAAAGTCTTTTTCTCTTCACTCATCTTCTCACGCCTCCTTCTCTGCCATCTGGTATTTCAGATATGCGATAACCAGTGCCATAATAACGATCGGGATCATGCCCAGTCCCAGTACAGAAACAAGGATAAATCCAAGTACAAAGTAGATCAGATCCAGGTCTTTCTTAACCAGCGTACGCATCAGAAGCATGAATCCTACCAGTGGAAGCATGTTTGCGAAGATCTGAAGGATATCGGTCAGCCATGTCGGCATGATCTCTACTAACTGAGTTACCAGTCCTGCACCAAAGTAGTTGATGATGAGGATTGGGAAGAAACGAAGTAAAATATTGGTGATCTGTCCAACGATTGGAATTCTTGCTGCTTTGTCGAGTTCCCCTTTCTCGATATAAGCATCCTGTTTATGTACAAAGTACAGGTTGATTGCACAGAGACCATATACTGCGAATACACCTAAAGTAGACAACGGTACTGCCAGTGCCAGTGCAAATTCCTGTCCTGCACCTGCTGCCATTGCCAGCGGGATACCGATCCAGGAAGCAAAGTTAACATCTGCAGGCATTGCTCCACCCGGTGTAACCAGACCAATGTAAAGCATCTGAATTGCCGCACCCATGATGATACCAGTCTGGATATCACCCATGATCGCTCCAATTACCATACCAGATACCAGCGGTCTGCCCAGTGTATACCAGCCGCCTAATCCACCCATAAGTACCGGTGAATAAATAGAACTCATCCAACCAAATAAAGCTAATAACAAAGCTTGAAATAAACTCATAGTACCCTCTCCTTAAAATTTGTCTTTTACGTCTTCCCACTCGATCAAAGCCTGATCCGGAACCTGGCGGAAGTATACATGTGCTCCCATTCCTACGGCTTCTTTTACTGCGTCCCCTTCATTTGGCATCAGATTGATTGCCGGATGTACAGAAATAGAACCTTTTCTCTTGGTCATCGGTCCCACATTCAGTTCCTTCGGCATATCATCCATCGCCTTTAACAACTCTACATATACGACCGGACTCTTCATCAGGATCAGAGTCTTCACATCATTGGTCATTGCCTCTTTGATCTTCGGCAGTGAATCTGCAACTGTGAACACATCCGCTTTCATGCTTGGCGGAACTGCGGTCTTGAATACGGTTCTCAGTACAGAGTTGGTTGCGGTGAAATCATCTACCACAATAATCTCCTGAATATCGTATGCCTTCACAATTACCGTCATACACTGACCATGAATCAGTCTGTCGTCACAACGAACTAATGTAATCATTGGTTTTACTCCCTTCTCACGTCAACTAAACATTTCCTTCATCTTGACAATCTTCATATTGTCCTTTGCATTCTTCATGGCATCTTCGAGAAATTCATCATAGTCTTCACAGAATTCCCGCTCTGTCACAAGCTGCAATAACATAGGAAGGTTCACTCCTGTCACAACACTGGTATCAAATGCCGCCAGTGCTGCAGCCGATGCATTAAACGGAGTGGCCCCGAAAAGGTCCGCGCAGACAATGTACTTTTCACCGGTGTCTTCGTACTTTGCCGTCACTTCTTTGATCCGCTCACTTAAGGCTAGCATGTCTTCCCCTTCCTGAAAGCAGACCACGTCGAAATTTTCCTGTTCGCCCACAATCATTTCCACGGCATTTTTGATGCCTTCAGCGAAATTTGAATGTGTGCAGACAACAATTCCAAGCATTTACCCCTCTTCTTTCCAAAAACTGTCGCGCTCCAGTTTTTTATTTTTTTGAAGTTTAACTCCATTTACCTGAATATAGCATACTTTGCCCGTAATGTAAAGGGATTTCGAAATTATTTTATTTATTTTGTACAAAAGAAATTAAGGACATATTTTTGTCTTTGGTTTATTTTCCCATAAATTTTATAGTTTTTTCATATTCACTCCGTTTGTCAGACTTTTTATGCAGGTCAAAAAAATCCATGCCGCTGTATTGCTACAACCACATGGATCTTCCCTGCATATTATACTTTTTAATTATCTCACAGCACCGATCAGGTCGCGGATATCCTCCACCTGATACCGTCTCATATAATTCTCGATTCCTTCTGCCACTTCTTTCGCTGCATAAGGATTTGCAAAATTCGCTGTTCCCACAGATACTGCCGTGGCTCCTGCCAGAATAAACTCCAGTGCATCGTCCGCATTGGTGATACCACCCATTCCGATGATCGGGATATTTACCGCCTGGGCTGTCTGATAGACCATCCGGACAGCCACCGGCTTCACAGCAGGACCGGACATGCCGCCGGTCTTGTTGGCAATGGCAAATGTCCTTCTATGGATATCAATCTTCATACCGGTCAGTGTATTGATCATGGAGAGAGCATCTGCTCCGCCAGCTTCTGCCGCCTTTGCCATAACAGTAATATCTGTTACATTGGGACTCAATTTCATGATCACCGGCTGTTTTGCACGTTTTTTCACCTGCTCTGTAATATGCTGCAGTGCTTTAGGATCCTGGCCAAATGCGATACCGCCTTCTTTGACGTTGGGGCAGGATACATTGATCTCCAGCATGTCCACCGGCTCATCTGCCAGACGCTCCACAACCTCGCAGTAATCCTCTTCACTCTTGCCACACACATTGACAATGATCTTTGTATCATATTTTTTCAGAAACGGAATATCTCTCTTTACAAACACATCAATTCCCGGATTCTGAAGACCGATGGCATTGAGCATGCCACTTCTGGTCTCTGCGATCCTCGGAGTCGGATTGCCCGGCCACGGCACATTGGCAACTCCCTTGGTCACCACTGCACCAAGAGCTCCCAGATCGTAAAATTCACTGAATTCTGCACCGGATCCAAAGGTACCTGAAGCTGTCATAACCGGATTATTCAGTTCCACTCCGGCAATCGTCACTTTTGTATTCATTACAGCTCCACCTCCGTGCTTAAAAATACCGGTCCATCTTTGCAGACACGCTTATTGTGTACCTGAGAATGTTCATCCTTCTCTTTGGACTGACAAACACAGGCAAGACAAGCACCGATTCCACAGGCCATACGCTCTTCCATGGAAAGATAGCACTCGATTCCCTTTTCCTCTGCATAGGCTTTGATGGCACGAAGCATAGGCTTTGGCCCGCAGGCATAGATCACATCGGCTTCGATTCCCTGCTCACGAACAGCATCCAATACATTTCCCTTTGTTCCCGCACTGCCATCTTCTGTTGCCACATAAAAAGCTCCAGAAGCACCCAGCTCCTCTGTCAGGAACAGTTCATCCCTGTATCCTGCTATTGTCTGCACCTGCGTACAACCATTCGCTTTCAATGTTTTTCCCAGCTGTACCATAGGTGGCACACCGATTCCTCCACCCATAAGAAGGGGCTTTTCCCCTTTCAGTGGAAATCCATTTCCCATAGGTCCAATGATTTCCAGCTGGTCTCCTTTTGTCAGATGTGAAAATTCATCCGTTCCTTCTCCTACTACACGGTAGACCAGACGAAGCTTTCCGTTCTCTTTATCTGCTTCACAGATACTGATCGGGCGTGGAAGCATACGGCTCTTGTCCTTGCTGTACACAGATACGAACTGACCTGGAACCACCTCCTTCGCAATGCTCTCTGTCTCCAGCCAGAGACTGAAGATTCCTGAAGCGATCTCTGTCTGTTCAGCTACAACTGCAAATTCTCTGCTCTTCATATCTGTCCTCTCTTCTGAAGTTTATTTCGCTGCAGTCAGCGCACCCTGAATATCTGCGATCATTGCCTCTACTGCTGCACGGGAAGCATCTCCGAAGTTCTCTGCGCCAAATTTTGCATAAGCCTCCTGCTTGTAAGCAGCAATGATTCCTCTGGAAGAGTTTACGATAGCTCCCAGTCCATCCTCATTGAAGAAATGAACCAGATCCTTGCCTTTTCCGCCCTGTGCACCGTAACCCGGCACCAGAATAAAGGATTTCGGCATAACTTTACGAAGGATCTCGCCCTGCTCCGGATAGGTTGCTCCTACTACAGCTCCAACATAGCTGTATCCACTCTCTCCCATATGCTCTTCTCCCCACTGGGCTACCTTCTCACCCACCAGCTCATAGAGTGGCTTTCCATCGATCTTCTGATCCTGGAACTCTCCACTGGACGGATTGGAGGTCTTCACAAGAATGAAAAGACCTTTGTTCTCCTGCTTGCATACATCGATAAACGGCTTCACGCCATCAGATCCCAGATACGGATTGACAGTTGCAAAATCCTCGTCAAATCCTGCATAAGTCTTGCTTCCTACCTGTACTTTTCCCAGATGTCCCACTGCATAAGCTGCTGATGTAGATCCGATATCACCTCTTTTGATATCTCCGATCACTACAAGATCCTTGGATTTACAGTAGTCTACTGTCTTCTTATACGCCTTCAGTCCCTCAATACCGAACTGCTCGTACATGGCGATCTGCGGCTTTACTGCCGGGATCAGATCATAAGTCTTGTCTACGATTTCTTTATTAAACTGCCAGATAGCCTCTGCCGCCCCTTCCAGAGTCTCGCCATACTCTGCGAACGCCTTTTTCTGGATGTGCTCCGGCACATAGGAAAGCATCGGATCAAGTCCTACAACAATCGGTGCTTTTGTCTTCTGAATCTTGTTGATCAGCTTATTAATCATGAGATATCTCCTTTTTCTGCTTGTTTTCTGGGCTTTGCCCATTTTCTGGGTATAAGTTTAGCATATGTGGACAGGTATTTCAACGTAATCACGTTCTAAAAACTTAAGTTTTGCTTAAGATGTCCGGCAAAAATTGACATGAAATATACAGTCAGCTATACTGAATCTATCAATTACCAATGGAGGGAAAGAGTATGAGTTATGCAAATGCTATTATTGGACTGGGAGTTGGAATTGCAGCAGTTATCCTTATTATTGCAATCGCCTGCTATGTGATTTTTTCTTACGCACACATGAAAGCATTGAAGGCATTGGGATATGATAAGGCATGGCTTGCATGGATTCCGTATGGCTGCACTTTTGCATGTGCAGATGCGGCAGCAAAAGATGAAGACCCGGTAGAATTGTTCGGAAGCTTCACTGTCCCGGCACTTCTGTTCAAACTGTGGTGGATCCTGCTTCTGGTACTTGGATTCCTGCCGTTCCCGGGATGGCTTTCCAATGTTCTGAATATTGCATTGAATATTGTATTTATGGGATCGATTTACGCAAAGATGTTTGCAGAGCTGGATGGCAAGACGGAAAGCGAAGAGCAGGTGCTTGGATGTGTATCCGGATTCCTGCCGATCGTTGCAGTATTCAAATTCTTATGCATGAAATAAATCATTACCAGATGAAAGGAGCTGTCGTAAGATGTGATTACGGCAGTTCCTTTTTTTCTGTGTTATTTTTCCGAACACAAAAATTCCAGGCCGGACAACCTGGAATCTTTGCGTTGAAATGTATATAACTACTAAGGGGATAGAGAAAAGCAAAACGAAAAAAAAGACAGTACCGGGCTTCGGTGCTATCTCCATTGATAACTTTTCGTTTTAGGCTTCCAGGAGTTTTCCTCCTGTTGAATCCTATTATACGTTTTAAGACTTGAAAGTCAATGTTTTTTCATATTTCCATATTTCTTTTATCAACTCTGATTTTCGCCAAAAAAATTTTAGATTTCTGTGCAAAAAAGGAGCCCTCCTGCAACTGGAAGGGCCTTAAAAAGGGAGGATGCCGAGTGCTGCTCACTCGGCATATTATGAAAAAGTTTTATTTAAAGTATTTAACTAGCTGTCTTTCTTTTGATGATTTTATTATATGCAACAATCGTGAAGGAATCATGATAAGTTCGTTAACCTTTTTTGAAAGATAAATGAACAAATTATGAACAGCCTAAAACCTTTTCCAACTCCTCTACCACAATTCGCAATGCCTTGATCCGGGCATATTTTTTGTCTGTGGATTCCAGAATATGCCACGGAGCATAGACTGTGCTGGTCTTCTGGATCATCTCATTGACTGCGGTCTCGTACTGATCCCACTTGTCTCGGTTTCTCCAGTCTTCGTCCGTGATCTTCCACTGTTTTTCCGGTGTATTCTGGCGATCTGTAAAGCGGGCAAGCTGTGTTTCCTTATCGATCTGTACCCAGAATTTGATCAGCACAGCACCCCAATCCTGTAATTCTTTTTCGAATTCGTTGATCTCGTTGTACGCACGCATCCAGTCATTTTCACTGCAGAATCCCTCCAGCCGTTCCACCATCACCCGACCGTACCAGGTACGGTCAAAGATCGCAATATGCCCGGTCTTAGGAAGTCTTGTCCAGAATCTCCAGAGATAATGTCTTGCCTTCTCATGCGGTTCCGGACTGGCAATTGGATGTACTTCATATCCACGCGGATCCAGTGCGCCGGTGATTCTCTTGATGTTTCCTCCCTTGCCTGCTGCATCCCAGCCTTCATAGGCGATGATCACAGGAACCTTCTTGCGATACAGACGATTATGCAGTTCTCCCAGACGCGCCTGCAGCCGGTCCAGTTCTTCCTTATAAATATTGTCATCCAGCTCCTTATCAAGCGGAATCTCCGAGAGCTTCGGCATCTGCGTCATAGGAAATACATTCTGAAGAAGCGGCACCGCCAGTGCCTGATTGCTCAGTGCAATGTCGATCCCCTGAGTCAGATATTCCAGCACCTGTAGCTCTGTCCATTTTCTGGACTCCGCATCGATCATATACCAGGGTGCTGATGACAGACTGGTGTCTTTCATAAATGATAAATAAGCTTCCTGACATTTTTTATAATGTTTATGCTGCCATACATCCCGTTTGCTGATCCGCCAGGAAGTATCTGCTTTTTTCTCCAGGACTTCCATCCGTTTTTCCTGCTCTTTTTCTGAAATATGCAGGAAGAATTTCATGACCAGATATCCGTTATCTGTAAGCTGACGTTCAAATCTGCGAACACTTTCGATCCGATCTGCATATGTCTTTTCCGTCAGATCACCAGAGAGCTTCTCCTGTACAGTCTCATCCATCCAGCCTGAATCAAAAAATGCGAACTTTCCAGCTTCCGGAAGTCTCTTAAAATACCGGTAGAGAAATGGCTTTCTTTTTTCCTCTTCGGTCTTCTTTTCCAATGACTCCACATTGAAAAAGCGGGGATCTATGTTCTGGATCACACGGCCAATGCAGTTTCCTTTTCCTGCAGTTCCCCATCCTTCCATCAACACCAGAACCGGAAGCTTCTTCTCTTTGAGCAGCATCTGCTGACGAGCCAGCTTCTCCCGCACCGTCTGCAGACGATCTTTCAGTTCTTCCGTTCCAGGACATTCTGTCGGTTCCCACATTTTCATTTTATTACCCCCTTACTCTTTTATTCTTTCACGTTGATCTATTTTCCATACCTGATCTTTTCTCACTTTTTCCAAACAGCAAGAATCTCAATGGTTTCACACAATCAATGATATAGATCAATGCCGCTGTGATCACACTCATAGCCACAAATGCTGCTGCCGCATATAAAAGCCCTTCTACGCTCCAGAACGCATATGCGGTCTTGTCCGGATTCAACACTGTCGCAAACTGATAATGAATCACATAGATCTCCAGTGTATAAGTACCAAGCTTTGAAAGCTTTCTCTTAAGCTCACAGGTTTTCCAGTCCAGTACCATACGGATCAGCCAGAAACAGCCCAGAAACGAAGCAGCCGTCTGCACTCCCAGCATCCCAATTCCGGTCACAGTCACCAGATCAAGCATCACGACCATCACCAGAAATACAACAGCGCAAAGTCCTGCGATCCACCGCTGCATGGAAGCCGGTGCATATGTTTCCACAAATTCCCGGTGTCTTCCCACAAAATATGCTACCGTATAATAAGGCAGATAAATGATCAGAATAGAAGGACTTAAAAATGTGACTCCAGCAAGATAAGACACTAATATCACACAACAGCCTGTCAGCCAGACAGCCCAGAAGGCAATCTCTTTTTCCGTAACTGCCTCAAGAAGCTGTGCCGTATAACACAGTACGGTAAATAAAAATAATGCCATCAGAAACCATAATCCATAGTCCAGCTGAAACAGGACTGTACGTAATGCCTGGGGCACATATGTCATATGCTGCACCACCAGCCAGGAGAAGAACGGAAGCAGATAAGCCACTGCCCGTCTGCCGATCTTTTTTCTATATTGCTCCAGATTGGTAATCTTCTTTCCTGTTCCTGCCAGATACCCGCTGATCAGGAAAAACATTGGCATCTGAATGGATTTTATTACATCATAAAGGTACGGATCTGTCATATGATTGTGTACCTGCACATGGCCGAACATGACGAGCAGGATCGCAATTCCTTTCAGACAATCCAGGGATTCATTTCTCTCTTTCATACAATCTCCATTTACATATCATTCTGTTTTTAGTTTAGCACACCAATTGTCACGGGGCAAGGAATGTGTTACACTGTAACCGCTTGTTGAGACCATACTTTCAAGAAATGGAGATTACCTATGATAAACTTTTTACGGCGTACCCCGTTATATCCTGTGCTGGCCGGTATCTATCCCCGCCTCCACAATTTCTATATCTGGCTGGTGTGGCAGATCTGCTATCTGCTGCCCGTGGATCAGCACAAGATTGTATTCAGCAATTTCAACGGCGGTGGATTTGGCGACAATGCCCGCTACATTGCTGAGGAATGCATCCGCAGAAAGATTCCTTATAAGCTGTACTGGGTCTGCAGTAATCCTGCACTTCCTTTCCCAAAGGAGCTGAACCTTGTTCCTCCGAACACAGCAGCTTTTGTATACCATATGGCAACTGCCGGCTGCTGGGTAGATACCACCAGAAAGCTTTACTATTTTAAGAAGAAAAAGAATCAGACTTACATCCACACCTGGCACGCAGGTCCTGGTCTCAAAAAGATCGAACGTGATGCCGGAAGCGGACTTACAGATAAATATGTCCGCTATGCGCAGCGTGATTCCAAAGCCATCGACCTTCTGTTATCCAACTGCCGCTTCTGGACCCAGTGCTTCCGCAGCTGCTTCTGGTATGACGGTCCGATCATGGAGAAAGGTCTTCCGAAAAATGATCTGTATTTTCAGGATCAGGAGCCACTCCGCCGCATGATCCGGGAATATTATGGTCTCCCCATGGATGCAAAAATCGTGCTCTATGTGCCGACCTGGAGAGAAAACAGGAAATTACATGTGTATCATCTTGATTTTGAAAAGTGTCTGGAAGCCTTCACCACACGCTTCGGCGGTGACTGGTATATGCTGGTCCGCATGCATCCCAATGTAAATGCAGCGGATTTTGATATTCATTATACAGACCGTATCCTGAATGCATCTCCCTATCCCAACTCCCAGGAGCTTCTGGCTGCCGGTGATGTGGTCATTACCGACTACTCTTCCTGTGGCTTTGATTATATCCAGCTGGATCGTCCTTCTTTCCTGTATGCAGAGGATTACGACCAGATGAAGCGCGACAAAGGTTACTACCTGGAATTATCCGACCTGCCTACACCGATCGCATTTAACAATGCTCAGATGCTCAAAAATATTCTGGACTATTCAGAGGAAGAATATGAACAAAAACGAGAAGTGTTCATGCAGAAAATGCAATATTATGATGATGGCCATGCCTCAGAGGCTGTTGTCGATTATATTCTGGAACATACGAAATAAAAAAATGCTGTCAGCGGAGCTTTCATGTATCCGACTGGCAGCATTTTTATGTATTGCCTGGTATTTACATATAATGGATCTGATCTTTGTATTTTTCAAACAAGGTTCTGTTGAACTCATCTCCGCCATCCACATTGGCACTGTGGAATACCGGCGGTTCAACGCCCATCTCCAGCAAATATTCGACGGTTCGGATCTCCAGCATATTTACAATGGCACATCCTACCACGCTGGAAGTTGGCGCGATCTTCTGCTTCATTCCCGGAAGCAGCATGCTGGAATCTTCAAAATCACCACAGTTATCGATCACCACATCGCACACCTCATACAGCTTTTTCCCGCTGGAATGGCGGCTGGTAACCTGTGTGCTGTACTCCATATTGGTAATTACCGTGGTAGAGACTCCCATCTCTGATGCCTTGATTGCCATCTCAATGGCCGCTGTATTTCGTCCGGAGACAGAATGCAGCAGGAGCATATCTCCTTTCTTCACATCACTGTTATTAAGGATCACGGTTGGATAACCCTCCAGCCGTTCCATGGCCGACGTCTGTGTCACCGGTCTGGTATTCAGCATAAATTCCGACGGAAGGATTGCATTGACTACGGCCAGTCCTCCGGTCCGATAAAACATCTCCTGCGCCAGAATTCCTGCGTGGGAAGCTCCGAAAATATACACAGAATGACCTGCCGCAATGGTCTCTGCCATTTTCTTTGCACTCTTTTCAATAGAATCCCACTGTGTTGTCTTCACCTTCTCCAGGATCTCGCCTATGTGTGCAAGATAATCATAACATTTGCTGCTCATACTATTCCTCCATTTTTCTCTCTATGAGATACTGCAATACCTCCTGGGCTGTTGTCAGCTTATCCAGTTCTTTTCTTGCCTGCGGATCACTCATCAGATTCATGATCCCCAATAACTGCTGAAGTCTGGGATTGCGCTCTTCACTGGCAAGACAGATGACCCATATGACCGGATCATTGGATTCATGTCCAAAGCGGACAGGTTCTTTCAGTTTTACCAACGACACTCCAAACCTGTTCACGCCATTTTCCGGACTTGCATGCACCAGCGCTACTCCCGGACAGAACACACAATAGGGACCATATTTCTCTACCGCCTCTTTCATTCCCTGAATATACTCCGCCGTGATGACTCCCTGCTTCTGAAGCAGTCCGCCTGCCGCATCAATAGCACTCTGCCAGTCCCTGCATGCAGCATCCATGGAAATATTCTGCGGTTCCAGAACAAATACATCCTCTGCCTCTGCGACAGGTTCCGTCATACTGTTATTTTTATGTTTCCATTTCTGTTTTCTCAGATTCAGAAATATTTTCTGCAGCGCAAGAATATCATTGTCTTCCAGCATAGGAGAAACTTTGATCCATGTGATTCCCTGCAGATTCAACGTAACAGTCGATACCACCAGATCAAAATCATACAGATTCATGGTCTCCTCCATCTTGTGTCTGGATGTGATTGCAACGATCCGGATATTAAAATTATTTTTCAACTGCTCCGCCAGAAAACAGGCAGTACCGATCCCCGTGTGACACACAACGACGACTCCCGGCTTCTGATAACTCTGATAATACCGTTCTGCGATTGCCACCACGTGGAACAGGATAAATGTCAGATCATCCTCCGAACAGGAATATCCAATCCCACGCTCCAGCATATAAATATTCCGCTTCACTGCCTCATAATACACCGGGTATGCTTTCTGCATGGGTTCCCGGTATTCATTCTGAAAATGGATTCCTTCCCGGTGCGCCTTCGCAATATCTTTCAAATGCTTTTCCAGCTGATCAGCAGCCTGCATATCTTCACATAACGGAAGGGACAGTTCTTTCCCAACCTGTGTGAGAAACCCGGTCACAGCCACATGCATCTGCATATCGCGAGCCCGGTCTGCGGCTCCATCCTTATAAAAACGGCATTCATACAATGCATGTGCAAGAAACAGTTCTTCCTGTTCTGTATATGGAAAATGAAAAATTGCATGCATCCTGGACCATAATCGTTCCGCCATCTCAAACACCGGATACATTCCTGTAAAGGGCTGCTCTTTATCCATCCGATCAACCAGATGCCCATGTTTCATCCTCGCTAGCGAAATTACTATGGTAAACTGAACCTCTTCAAAGCAGGAATCCGAGACATTCAGTTTCTGATTTCGTTCTTCTTCCAGGAGAAGCATCCTCACTTCTCTTCGATAAATCTCCAGACCATATTCATCCCGCAGATATTTCCAGTAAATATTTTCCTGTTCTTCGCCCATATAGGCACTTTCCAGAGTGCCCTGAACCAGTCTTACCAGGAGCGAACGACGTTCATTTTCATGAATGTCCAGACTATATCCTTTGTTCATAAGAGATCCGAAAGATATCCCCTGCCGCTCCAGATAACGGCGAACCTTCTCCATATCCTTGAGGATCGTTCCGCGACTTACCTTGAATTTTTCTGCAAGATCATTGAGTGTGCAATAAGTGTCGCTCATCAAAAGTGTTATCAGTATCATCACAAACCGCTCCGTGGGAGCCAATCGATACAGGTAAAACTCATGATCAACAGATGCTCTGGATAGCATCCAAAGTTCCTCTGCTGTTCCAGTCACACAGATTCCTCCTTCTGACTGCTGCAGGAGCGCTTCTTTTCCATTCTGATTCATAAAATCCCGGATCGTTGTCATATAATTACGTATCGTTCTGGTACTGACATGCAGGTATTCCGCCAACGCTTCACAGGTAAAATACTGTCCGGGAGAATTCAGCAGAATCTTCAGCATCTCACTTGTCTGCTTGTTCATGTACATCACCTTCCTAAAGTGCGTAAATGTTCTATTTCATCATATGTGCAGTTTAAAGTTTTCTGACATTCCTGTAAATAGTATCTTGTTTCCAGAAAAATGGAAACAAGCTGAACTGTGCGAAACATGCTATGAATGCTAGAATAATTCTACAAGTAGTAGCGCCCACAGGCACAGAAAGGAGGTCAGTTATATGGTGAGTATGCTCGAAGAATCGCATGTACAGATCCATGTTCACGCAGACGACTGGGAAGATGCCATCCGAAAGGCCGGAAATGTTCTTGTTACTGCTGGAAGTATTGATACTTCCTACATTGAGCACATGATCCAGTCCGTAAAAACACTTTGACCTTACATTGTAATCATGCCTGGCTTTGCACTGGCTCACGCAGCCCCCTGCGAAGCTGTGAAAAAGAGTGACATTGCGCTGATCACGTTGGATCATCCTATTGACTTCGGTTCAGAAAATGGACCCGTATCTGTCATTCTCTGTCTTGCATGCACAGACAGTTCTTCCCATCTGGATCGACTTTCCCAGATTGCGGAACTGCTGATGCAGGAACATAAGATTGAGCAGATCGCTTCTGCACAGACTCCAGATGATGTGGTTCGTCTGTTTCAGACTGCATAATGCTCAGGAATCGCTTTCTGCCTGTTACACACGGCATTATGAAAAAGGAAAGGAGGAAAAGATATGGTTAGGATTCAGACAGTTTGTGGATTTGGATGCGGCTCTTCCCTGTTTCTAAAAATGAAAGTGGAAGAAGTCCTCAAAGAGCACAACTTGGAAGCAGAGATTTTCTGCGGAGATGTAGCTACCTGTGTATCTACTCCGTGTGACGCAATCTTTATTTCCGAAGAACTTGCAGAGCGTATCAAAGATCGTGCTACTGTTCCCGTAGTAGTGATCAAGAGCTTTGTAAACAAAAATGAAGTTACTGAAAAAACACTTGCTTACTTTGATTCATTAAAATAGTTTACAGGAGGGAGAACAATGGCTGTACTTAACTTTATAGTCAACGAAATTTTTGGTCAGGGAGCTATTTTCCTGGCACTGATCGCAATGATCGGACTTATTTTACAGAAAAAGGACTTCAGTGCTGTCGTAAGAGGCACCCTGATGACCGCAATCGGTTTCTTCGTATTAAACGCAGGTACCGGACTGATCACCGGCAGCTCCATCGACGGACTGAGTACTGCATTTAACGCAATTCTGCCACAGGCTCACAATCAGCCGGATATTGATATGTCTGTATATGGTACACAGATCGGTATCGTAATGATCATCGCATTTGCGTTCAACCTGTTATTTGCACGTTTCACCAAATGGAAATCTATCTTCCTGACCGGACACATGCTGTACTGGTTTCCATATGTATTCATCGCTGCAGGCGTTGATGCCGGACTGACCGGAGGAAAACTGATCATCCTTGCTGCCATCTTCACTGCTGCATACATGGTGATCTGCCCGAACCTGATGCGCCCGCTTGTCAAAGAAGTAACCGGCAGCGACAGCTTCACCATCGGTCATCCGACCACGATCCTGTCCCTGATCTCCGGATATCTTGGCAAGATCGTCGGTGACAAATCTCATTCTACTGAAGACCTTCATTTCCCGAAGAGCCTTGGCTTCCTGCGTGAGGTATCCATCACCGGTTCTATCGTGATCTGTATTACTTACATTGTTATGACCTTTGTTCTGATGGCAAACGGACTGGTTCCCGGAGAAGTATGGGGATACGCTGGCGGAAGTACCGGTATCTTCACTTACATCTTCACCAAATCCATCTACTTCGGTGTAGGTATGACCGTTATGCTTCTTGGTGTTCGTATGTTGATCGGTGAGATCGTTCCGGCATTCAAAGGTATTGCTGAGAAAGTTGTTCCGGGAGCAATTCCGGCTCTGGACTGCCCGGTAATCTTTGACTGTGCACCGAACGCCCTGATCATCGGCTTTATCGTAGCCATGATCACTTCAACCATTACCATTATCCTGACTGCAGGTATGTTCCCGACCATCGTTATTCCGCTGACAGTTACCTGCTTCTTCGAGAACGGCTGTGCTTCCATTATCGGAAATGCTACCGGCGGTATCCGCGGATGCATCATCGGTGCCATCCTCTCCGGTATCATCATGGTACTTCTCGTTGGTTTTGGTTCTTACTTCTTTGGCAATACCATCGGAAACTGGATGCTGGTATACGGCGGACAGGATTTCTCCCTGTGGGGTATTGTGGAAGGATTCATTGCAAGACTTCTGTAGTATAACGACTGAACGAATCTTTCCGATATAGCAAAACCCCCGGTGATCCATATGGACCACCGGGGGTTCTTGTTATCTTCTTCTATTTTCTCTTTTTCTTCAGGAAATCCCAGCCGCAGCCAACAACTGTCAATACGATCATGCTTCCAAACACCATCAGCGCTTTTTGCAGCACTTCAGGCAGTCCCAGCACCATCGCTCCTGCCTGGATAAACATGTAGACAAACATATGAAGGCACAGGATCGGAAGCGTCTGCTGTCCAACCAGGCTGATCAGATGGGATACCTTGGGGAGTTTCACTTCCACCAGTGCACCCAGCATGAGGATCACGATGGATCCTGAGATTCCAACCAGCAGATATGCCAGCATGCTGACACCATAGTTACCGCAGGATAAGTTCACACTGCCGCATACAAAGCCCAGCAGCAGAAATACATTGAAAGAACCGATCCACAGCCGCTTATCCTGATCCAGCTTCTGTGCTCCGTCTCTCTGTCGGAATGCTTCTCCTGCTGCAAAGAAGCAGGAAAAATAAGGAACTGCTTCCAGACTCCAGGGCAATAAGAGAGGTGTGACATAATGCCAGATCACTGATGCCATGAGTCCTGCCATCAGCAACTGATACTTTCGTCTGCTCTTACTGATCAGTCCATACCAGGCATAGACCAGAAAAAGAGCTGTCAGAAACCACAACGGAGAATTCAGAAGATTCAAGAGCACTGGATTCTCTCCTGTATAGCTGCTCTGCCACATCTGATTCCGTGAATAGAGGATTCCCAGAAGAGACTGTATCTTCAGATCTCCTAGATTGCCGCTCAGCACGGAATCCTTCAGATAAAAAAACAGCCATAGAAAAGCACTGGTTCCAAAGTATGGGATCAGAAGACGCTTTGCCTTTTTCCAGAGAAAAGCGCCATAACTCTCCCCTTCTTTTCTACGAAAAGTGTAGCCCGCCGCGAAGAAAAAGATGGGCATATAGAACATACCGCCATAATAGGTGAGGGCTCCCAGCGAGCAGCCTGCATGGACAGCCAGCACCACCAGGATTCCCATGGCTTTTCCAAAATCCAGCCATTCCAATCGTTTCTTTTGTTCTGCATTTCTACTCATCACTGAAAGCAACTCCTCTTTCTTTTTCACCCATCTTACGCAGCAGGATCTGCAACAGAACTTACTGCTCATCTAATAATGCTGTCAGCTTCCCACTCAAGGGCTCCACATACCGAACAGACAGTTCTGACAATCCCACGGTAATGACACTGATCAGTACCAGATTGATCAGACAAGTCAGATTATATCCAAGCAAAGGCTCCACAGTCAGCAAAAACCAGGATCCAAATGTGGCAATCACCAGAAAATGAATCAAGTACAGGGAATAGGAAATCCGTCCCATATACAAAAAAATCTTTTTTGATAAGAACCCCTGCACCGACTTCAGGTTTAACACTGCAAATACGAAGCAGAGCACGCCAAAGATATGATAATAATTCACGAATACGAAAGGAAGGATTCCCCACAGAGTTCCTTCGTAGCCAAAACCTGCAGACGGATAACACATAAAATAAAGTCCCACTGCAAACATGAGCCAGTTTAAGATCCGGTTACCACACAGCCACTGCTTCCAGTTCCAGTCCGTGCACATAAAGTCACACAGCACATAACCAAGAAAAATACCAAGAAAATCTGTCCGCAACAATACAACCGCAACAATCGCATACACGATCCAACGGAAACGTCTGCCACCGGTCAGCGCCGCCAGCGCATAGTCAATGTACGCTCCTAAAAACAGAATCTGCAGAGTCCACAGCACGCCATTATAATCATTCGTTCCAAACAGGAAACATCCGTACAAGGATTCTTTGAGCATGCTCAAAAATGATGGTGAAAAACTGTTAAATCCGGCAAACCATTCTTCTGAACCTGCCAGTACCGCTGCAGCCGTATTCTGATAGAGTCCAAACTTCATTGCCAGATAGATCAGAATATTGATCACCAGAACCGTCGGCATCAGACGAAGGTATCTCTTTTTCGCACTTGCAGCCAGTCTCTTTTTATCTCCGGTTATCATGAAACTTCTGCACAGCAGAAAGCCACTCAGGATCAGGAACAGCCGAACCGCTGTATTTCCATTAAAAAATACATTCAGAGGGGATTTCCCGATGACAATATCTATCTTTCCCGGCAGATGACAGCTCGCCGGGTCATAATGATACATTCCATAATAAAACGCATAGACGAAATGGGTCAGGAATACGGCCACACAGCCGATTCCTTTAAGCCCATCTAAATATTCCAGTTTTTCCGTACGCACAGATCCACCACCTTCGCTTCCTTCAGAAGCTTCACACACAGATACATAAGTACCAGAAGCTGCAATACTGCAAATACCCACATAGGCATCATAGACTCTCCATTCACGCACTCCTGATAACCGGCAAACGTTACGATCTGCAGTGCAGCCGCAAGAAGAAATTCCTTCGGCTCCACCAACACCAGAATCACTGCCAGCACACAGAACAGATAACCGTAAGCCTGATCCATATAAGGCAGAAAATACCCGGCCGCCAGTCCAAAGAACAGAAGCAGACGAAGCACCGGCAACATCTGGATCTCTGCCCCATTTCTTCTGGCAGATACATCTCCTGAAGTCTCATCCACTGTCTGGGTCAGTTTCCACTCGCCCTGGCAGAACACCCACACGCCAAGCAGCAGAATTCCCACTGCCACGAAGTAACCAACCGTTGCCACCGGATCAAAGAGCTGTCCCTGCATAGCTTCCCGACCGACGATTTCATAGATGTTGGGCCAGTGGAATGTCGTCAATGTATAACCGGCTCCGAACCAGGCATGAAAGCTATAGACAAATCTGGCTGTTCCGGTCACAAGCAGTACTGCCAGCTGTTCAAAACGAAGTCCTTTATATTTCCACAAAACCATTGCCACAAGAGCAAGGCCTATATATTTGACATTCCACAGCAACAGTGCACCTGCCAGGATCGTGAACATCCACGTGGTTCCACTTTCCAAATAAAACAATGCACAAATACATATAAGTGCGCCGATACTGGCATTGCTTCCCATGATCGTCCCATCCATAACGATGGTCGGAAGGATCATCAGGATTCCATAGGCATAGAGTCCTCTTCTGACACGTCCGGTCATACGCTTCACCAGCACGCCTGCGCAGACTGCCAGATACCATTCTGCCATGAGTATCCGCATATCAGGCATCCCACTGTCCGGGAATGCGGTTCGAAGAGCGAATCCCACACCTGTGATACACACAGCAAGAAGCGCTTCCATAAAATCAAATTTTACTTTTCCAACACGGAACTTCCGAAAGAGAAGTGTACGCAGGAAATCATCAAAATCTGTCATAATCCTGCCCTCCCTTCTGTCCGTTCACTCTCAATTCTGTCAGATTCCAAAGTTCCACCCTCCAGCACATTTGCCGGATCATGCAGATACCGGTAAACATCCAGACTGATCAGCACCAGCAGTGCCAGCTGGATAAATGCTAGTGCCCCATAAGACACCAGTGGTGCCTGCTTGGTCAGATACTGCCCATATCCCACCACAGTCAGGAAGGATGCTGTCACAAACAGCGGAAATCTTCTGACACGGATCAAGGTATAGATCAGCAGAAATGCATCGGTCAGATACAGATACCGCTCATGCATATGCGGGATAAAATAGGTGGTCAGCATTCCGAAGAACACTACCAGCAGGATCACAAACTCCTTCGTTATCCGAACCTTTTGATAGGCCATATAGCACATGACCAGCATAAGTATTCCCAGGATCAGAAGCATGCCTGCCTTCACATACTCATCCAGGAAGAAATTATTTCCAATGATCTGGTAAATATTCGGGAATTTGATGGATAAAGACCAACGGTCTTTGCCTCCCTGGAACGCATAGATTCCCAACAGTTCCATAAAGGGTCTTCCTGCCAGCCATGCCGGAAAGATTCCAACCAGATACATGATCGGGATCGTCACAAAATGCTTCAGATCCACTTTCCGCCGTACCCAGAGGATCACCAGGAACGGGAAGATAAACAGGGTCTGAAGTTTCACCGCAAAAGCAGCTCCATAGAACCACATACCTGCCCATTTCTTATTTTTCATCAGACAGTTTACACATTCCAGGATCAACAATGTATAGATAATATCACACTGAGACCAGACTGCCGCATTGAGGATCACCGTCGGAAGAAACAAGAATACACCATATGCCAGCATCCCTCGTTTCTTGCTTCCGGTACAGTCTGTCACCATATTTCCTATCAGACCTGCTCCCACAAAATCAAGCATACAGCAAAAAGCTTTAAATGCTGTCATAGAATTGATGGGGAGAAGTGTGATCAGATACAGAAGATACATGACTGGAGGTGCATAATCATAGAAGTTCCCTGCCAGGGCTTTGAAACCGCCAGCTCTTAACTCCTCAAGCCACAGACTCCAATAGTCGGTCCAGTCCTGGGCCACAAAAGAACGGACGGCTGTGCGCACCCACACAGCCAGTACCGTAATTGCCGCCAGAAGCAATACGTCTGACACGTTCAGCTCCTGGCCGCCTAATTTCATTTTTTTATTTAGAAGGTTTCTCACAGACTGATCCATGTAAAATCTCCCTTATCTCAAAACTTTTTCAATGATATATCTCGGACGCTCTTTGGTTTCCAGATAAATCTTGCCAATATACTCTCCGATCACACCGATGGCCAGGAGCTGCAACCCTCCAATAGCCCAGATGGATACGATCAGGGATGTCCAGCCAATGCTTGTATTTCCAAGGAAATGCTGTACCAGGGAATAGATCAGCATCAGAATACTGCACATGAAGATCATAAAGCCCAGGAACACGATGAAACGAATCGGTTTGATGGACAGAGACGTAATACCATCCACTGCCAGTGCCAGCATCTTCTTTAGCGGATATTTGGACTCTCCTGCCAGACGCTCATGTCTCTCATAAGTAACCACATCGGTCTTAAAGCCGATCATTGGCACGATACCACGCAGGAACAGGTTGACTTCCTTGTAGTTTGCCAGTTCATTCAGGGCACGCTTGCTCATGAGACGATAATCTGCATGATTGAATACCACTTCGCCGCCCATCAGATTGATGATCTTATAAAATCCTTCTGCGGTAAACCGTTTGAAGAAAGTATCGGTAGTTCTGGCACTGCGGACACCGTAGACAATGTCACAGCCCTCATAGTATTTCTCTACGAACTGATCGATCACATCAATATCATCCTGCAGGTCCGCATCCAGGGATATCACCATGTCTGCGTATTCCTTTGCAGTCATAAGTCCACCCAGCAATGCATTCTGATGTCCTCTGTTACGGGACAGCTTCACACCCTGATAGAGCGGATCCTGATCATGCAGCTCCTCGATCATCTCCCAGGTACGGTCTTTGGAACCATCATTGACAAACATGATCTTGCTGTCACGGGAGATCATATTCCGGTCCATCAGACTTTCCATTTTTTCCTTGAGACGTCTTGATGTCTCCGGAAGCACCTCCTGCTCGTTGTAGCAGGGAATGACAAGATACAAGATCTGATTCTTTTCTCTCTCCATAATCCTCTTCCTTACATTCCTTTGATGTACTCTTCAATTGCATCATGCCAGTCAGCAAATCTGTGTTCACCGGTCAGGCGGAACATCATGTTATCCAGAATGGAATATGCCGGACGGTTCGCAGATGCCGGATTATTTTTCACATACTCTTCCGTCGTAATATGATTTACTTTAGTTTTCTTTCCAGCCAGACGGAAGATCTCATCAGTAAAATCTGCCCAGTTGGTATCACCCTCGCAGGTACCATGGAAGATACCATAGTTCGCGGTTGGAAGCAGCCATGCCATAGCTCTTGCCAGTTCTGCAGCACTGGTCGGAGTTCCCAGCTGATCCTTTACAACGCTTACCTCGTCATGTGTCTCAGACAGCTTCAGCATCGTCTTTACAAAATTGTTGCCATCGCCGTAGAGCCATGCAGTACGGATGATGAAGAACTCTTTTGCAAACTGCTGAACAAATTTCTCACCGGCAAGCTTGGTCACACCATAAGCACTCTTCGGATCCGGAGTATCGAACTCGGTGTACGGTCTGGTTCCATTTCCATTAAATACATAATCTGTGGAAATGTGCATCATCTTGGCACCGGTCTCAGTTGCCGCAATACTTAAGTTGCGCGGTCCCAGTGCATTGATCTTCCATACAATATCTCCTGCGGTCTCACAGCCATTTACATTGGTAAATGCGGCACAGTTCAGGATCGCATACGGTTTTACCCCCCGCGCCATCTCCATTACTTTATCAATATCGGTGATATCCAGTTCAGCCACATCGGTATTTACCAGCTCATAATCTTCATTGCCTGCCAGCTGCTTGTTGATTGCTCTTCCCAGCTGTCCGTTACATCCTGTGATGATCAGTTTCTTCTTCATGTTTTGCTTTCTCCTTTTTCAACTCTTGTTCCAGGTCCTGTAATCTCTTCTCATTGAGTGCCACCATCTGATCCAGGGTACGCACACTGTTGGACAGGCGGGACAATGCCACCGTCAGTGAAAAGATAATGAGCAGGGAAAAACAGAATCCCAGGAAAAATATCATATTTACCGGTGCGTAGATTCCAAGGAATCCAGACACCACATTTAACAAAGCCGGGGCGCAGTCAAATACAAACAATGCTGTCAGAACCAGCATCCAGACCAACGCATATTTCAGTTCCAGACTTCTGCGGCGGATCATATTGATCAGGATCGCCAATATAAATAAAATAGCCAGACCGACCACGATCTGCAGTTTTACTGTCATCATGGCAATTACCTCCTAAGTCTTTCCATCAGAATTGCCAGCGTCACCTTGATCATATAATAAGCTGACTTAAATCCTGCGATAGAAGAGCTGCCCTCTTCCCTTTCTCTCATAACTACCGGAAGCTCCGTGACTTTCTTGCCCATTCTGAGAATCGCCATCACACTCTCCGGCTCCGGATAATCCTTCGGATAATTCTGTGCGTAGATCTCCATAACCTGACGGTTCACCATACGCATACCGGAAGTGGGATCTGTCACCAGCTTTCCTGTCATCAGTTTGATCAGAACTGAGAAATAGCGGATTCCCACACGGCGCAGTCCCGATGACTGAAATCCTTCCTTTTCAATAAAACGGGAACCAATGACCATATCACTGCCTGTCCGTTCCAGTTCCTCTGCCATCTGTTCCAGATAAGACGCATCGTGCTGTCCGTCTCCATCAAACTGAACCGCCAGATCATAGCCGTTCTGGCATCCATACAGATAGCCTGTCTGCACAGCACCACCGATTCCCAGGTTAACAGACAGATTTACATGTTTGATTCCATTTTTCCGACATACTTCCAATGTATCATCGGTGGAACAATCGTTGATTACTATATAATCAAATCCCGGCGCATTCTGCCGGATATCGTCAACTGCCCGCTCAATACTTGCACTTTCATTAAAAGCGGGAATAATGACCAGTTTTTTCATAAAAACAGTTCTCCTGATATCATGCTTCTTTTAAGCATACCACATTTTGACTTGTTTGTCACTCTCCGCGGGCGGTCACAAACTGAGACAGCACCCGGAATACTCTGCAAAGATCCGTAAACCATGCAAAATGCACACCATTTTCCTTCAATGCCCGGTGTCCTTCCAACATGGATTCCACATAGGCTCCCAGACTGTTGGTGCTGGTTCCGCCATGGGACATGTACACCAACACTTCCGGAATGTAAGATAATTTTACTTTATCTTTGTATAAAATTCGTACCATAAATTCATAATCCCCGGAAATCCGATAATCAGTCCGGTAATATCCGTACGAATCATAGACTTCTTTTCTAAGATACAAAGTCGGGTGTCCCGGCATCCAGCCGCTCCTGATATGTCCCTGACCCTGGTGCCACTTCCGCACCACCCGGTCACCGTCCATATAGCACAGGTCACCGTGCACACCGTCTGTTCCTTCCCGCTCCATGATCTCCACCATGCGCGCCAGCACAGTCTCATCTGCAAAATGATCAAAGCAGGTGCCGATAATATCACCGGTACACAGCTTCAACCCCTTATTGATGGCATCATAGATCCCATCGTCCGGCTCCGAGATCCAGCGGAAAGCTCCCGGCTGTTCCTCTGATAATCGGGTCAGCATCTCCACGGTTCCGTCCGTGGAACCGCCGTCCACGATAATATGCTCAATATTTTTATACGTCTGTTTCCGCACTTCTTCCATAATGCGGCAAAGATTGTCCATGTCGTTGTATGTGGTCGTCACCACCGACACTTTTGGCATTGTACTCATCTATTCCCCCTGACCGGTCAGTCTGTGATACAGTTTCACATAGTCCATAAACCGATCCTGTTTCTTATAATATGCTGCTCTTTGTAAGCAGTCTTCTGTAGTCCCTGGACAGGCTGCCTCTTCTCTGATTGCATGCTCCAGTGCCGCTTCATCGCCCTTTGGCACGACCCGTCCACACTTCTCATCAAGACTCTCCAGACTTCCTCCAGTCTCATAGGTGATCACCGGTGTTCCGCAGGACAATGCCTCCAGATTGGTGGTCGGAAAATTATCCTCCAGAGTAGCATTCACAAATACATCCGCCATGGAATAATAGTCTGCAAGCTCCTGTGCACTCTCCGTACGCTCCAGCCCCATCACATTGGATGGCAGATTCTTCAATTGCTTTTTACTAAGTCCAATCAGGATGATCTGCATGGATGCCGGCAGCTTTTCTGCCAGTTTTAAAAATGCAGGCAGTCCTTTTCTGCGCTCCCACACATTGGCAACACCCAGGATCACATACTTTCCTTCCAGTCCAAGCTTCTGCCTCAGGGCAGTTCCGTCCGTCGGATGAAATACACTCTGATCAATACCGTTCGGAATCACTACCACCGGATAGTCCTTGAGGAACGACTGCTCCACCTGACCTTTCAGCCACTGGGAAGGTGTTACAATGGTCAGATTCTTCACGCCGGTAAATGCAGCCTTCTTTCGCACATAATTCTGCTCCGTATGATTGCAGAACAGCGCATATGGGTAGGTCTTCCGATATTCCCGACAATGTTTACAGCCTGTCTTCCACTGGTCGCAGCCTGTATAATCATAAAATGCACAGTGTCCCGTATAGGGCCAGCAATCGTGCAAGGTCCACACCACTGGCTTACCTGCCTGCTTCAGATAAGAAAACAATTCTTCCACCTGCAGGATAAATCCATGTATATTGTGAAGATGGATCACATCTGGATCCCATTCTCTGATCTTCTCAATGAGCTTTCTGGTCTGCCCTGTGGATGCAAAGCCATGCTCTCCGCGGAAAAAGGTAGACAATACATGAAATCCCATATCAAGATCCGATCCAAACCGGAATGCCTCCACGCCTTCTGGTGCCTGTCGTCTTCCATAGGCGATCAGCCCTTCATCACCGCAGCTTTTCAGTGTATGGTAAATATCCACCGTGATACGTCCCACGCTTCCGCTTCCGCACACTGTACTGATCTGCAATACCTTCATGTTCTCTCCTTTGCCGCATTGCCCGCTTTTCAAATCTATGCTATACTTTTTCATAAGTATAGTATAAGCGAGGTAATTCAATGATAATCATACAACCTTCCGGCGGTTTATGCAATAGAATGCGAGTGATTAATTCCGGCTGGAAACTGGCACGTGAACGCCATGACCAGCTCAAAGTCCTCTGGAATTGTAACGCAGAGCTTAACTGTCCGTTTGAATCTCTGTTTCAGCCTGTGAAAGAGTTTAAGATCACCAGCATCCACTCCGTGGCAGATCCGCGGAAACTGTTTCACCAGAAGACGGCCCGCCACTATCTGACCAACGATGAGATCCTGGCACACCGCAATGCAGATGGTATCCTGGATCCAGCCTATGTGGCTACACTCACAGGCAAGACCTATATCTTCACCTGGGAGTGGTTCTATCCATCCGAAGACTATCATCTGTTTGTCCCAACAGACCGGCTGCAGGCGCGGATCGATGCCATGACTGCAAAGTTTGGATCTTCCTGTGTGGGTGTCCACATCCGCCGGACGGACAATCAGCCAGCTATTGGAAAAAGCTCTACGGATGCCTTTATCACTTCTATGAAGAAAGAACTGGAAGCGGACCCTGACACCATGTTCTATCTTGCCACTGATGACAAGCAGGAAGAAGCTGCTCTGCGAGAAGTATTTCCGGATCGTATCCTCTCTAACGAAGACCGGTGTCTGCGTCGAGACAGTGTAGACGGCATGCATGATGCTTTACTGGATCTTTACTGTCTGGCTTCCACCAGAAAGATCATCGGAAGTTATTTCAGTTCATTCACGGATATTGCTGCAGATATGCATAAGATTCCAAAAGTGATTGCAGGAGAATAATCCTAAGCGGTACGCCGCCGGGCGCACGCATAATCGAGTAGGAGGCTAACCATTAGTTGATTAGCCGACCTCTCACACCACCGTGCGTACCGTTCGGTACACGGCGGT
>ERZ856578.2791-NODE-2791-length-27788-cov-3.909350_pt1 | contig 27788 bp, 23 predicted proteins | sample MGYA00514384_ERZ856578 | MGnify/ENA primary metagenome ERZ856578 (study PRJEB29103, sample SAMN06111958) | human gut metagenome | biome: human gut; feature: ankylosing spondylitis patient; material: healthy_person | host: Homo sapiens | place: China:Hangzhou... | reverse complement strand
GCCGGGCGCTGCGTCATATCAAAGGGCACGGGCAACGGCTACAACTACCTGTGCGTGATAATGAACGCGCCGATGAAGAACATCGACGACGACGAGCCGCTTGAAAACTGCGCTTTTGTCGACTGCCGCAGAATGTTCAACTGGGTGTTTAATCATATCGAATTGAAGTCGATAGCGAGCCCGACTCAGATAATAACCGAAGTCCCCTTGAAGCTCTCGTTCAGAACCGACCACATCTCGCTCGTCCCGGGCGAGGAGGTGCTGGCGCTTATCCCGACGGGGGCGGACGCGGGGAGCGTGCTCATCGAGCCCGTGCCGGAGACCGTTCCCAAGAGCGTTGACGCGCCCGTAAAAAGAGGGCAGGAGATATGCGAGGCGCGCGTACTCTATGCGGGCGAGGAGATAGCGAGAATAAAGCTCGTCGCCAATGAGGATGTGTCGAGAAACGTCCTGCTGTTTTTGGGCGCGATGATAAAAAAGACCGCCTCGAGCACCGTGTTTAAAATAATCGCATCAATAGCGGCGTTCCTGATAGTCGGCTATATCGCGCTGTTTGTTATCGAGAATTACAAACGCCGCCAGAGGCGCAAGCTGAAGCTTGTCAATCCCGGAATTAAAGATACCGAATACACGGACAAGAAGAGAAAAAAGAAGAAATAATCCCGGGTTTGCAGAGCTGTAAGGAGGGAGGACATGAGCGAACAGACCAAGAACAAGCCGAATACGGCGGGGATAGTTGTCAGCATAATATGCGTGCTTATTTTGATCGTCATGCTGGGGCTTTTTGCGAGAAACGTAACGAACGCCGCCCGTGAGGACGAATCCCGCCGGCAGAGCGAGACCGACGAGAGCCTGTACCAACACGATACGGCGGACACCGAGCAATTGAGGCTCAGAGAAGCATTTGCCGCCGTCTGCAAAAAGCACAAGGTCAACGCGCAGCTTACGGTCAAATCAGTTATTCATGAGCCGTACAGCAACAAATACCGCTACGACGAAACCGAGGACCCGATAAAATATGAAATTGAAGTATCGCTGAAATTAGACCCGCCCGAAAAAATAAAGGACTGGAAGAAGTTCTATTATTTCCTCGACGAGCTCGACGGCGTGAAGTCCGACTACCCGTTTATCCATATCTCCCTGCATACATATTATGTCGGCGAGTATGTGACGGGGTCGGGCGAGGAGCATGAAATAAACTACAGTATCTACATCAGCAGACAAAACCTGATGTCGGTCGATGACGGCAGAGAGATTCACTTTCTCGGGATAAAAACCGACAATGGGATAACCCCCGTCTCGGAGATTCTGCCGTATAAGGGGATGCCGGAGAAGCTGATAAATTCAACAAAGCTCGGCAAGGCGACCGCCGTCAACTATGACCCGCTCAAATATTCAAAGTTCTATGATCAGACAGTCGCCCGCCGCGAGGGGTATCATAAATATTATTGGAAGATCCCCTATTACGCAAAGCAGTCGGAGTATTTTGCTTGGCTGTATGCTTATTATGCGGTAGAAACGAGAAACGGTGTCGTAGAATGGGTGCGTCACTATCCCGAATATGAGACCGTACCGAAGAATCCGCCCGCCTCGGGCAGTCAGGGCTCATACCGTCCTTCCGGCCCGACCGGCTCATCCTCCGGCAGCCGCCCCGTGACCACGACGAAAAAGCCCCGCTGCGACGACCCGTACAAAGCCTGCGAATTCAACGACCCCGAGGATTTCTACGACTACTATTACTACGATTTCGAGGACTACGAGGAAGCGTACGACTACTACTACGATCATCAACACGACTGATAAAATAAATATAAAAGACAGCAGATCCCGCCCGCCGAGTTCTTTGGGAGGAATCCGCTGTCTTAATTTTTATCTGTCCGGGGTCGTGAAAGAAGCCTTTTTATCAGTCTCTCTCTTTTTCGAATGAGATGACCTTTCCGCTCTTTGCGTTAATCTTGTACTCGTACTCATATCCGCCGCACTTGAAGTCTACATCGTAGTGCGCGGTGAGCGAATCGGTGTCAAGCTCTGCCTCGAGCTCGGTGACCTGCGCCTCGGTGAGTCCGGCGTGGGCGAGAGCCGCTTTCTTTGCGGCGTCGGCGGAGATGAACTTCGAGGTATCGACCTGCGGCTTCTTCTCCTCGCGCTCACGCTCGTAACCGATTATTCTGCCGTTTTTCGCGTTGACCTCGACCTCGTACTCATAGCCGCCCGAAACGAAATCTATATCGTAGTGGGGGATGCGGTCGTCGGTGTCAAGCTTTGTCTTTGTGAAGGTGACCTGCGACTCGTCAAGAGAGGCTCTCTTGAGCGCGGCGGCCTTTGCCTCTTCAACGGTGATGAAATTCGAGGTGTCAACCTGCGGCTTTTTATCCTCGGGCTCGCGGTCAAACTCGATTATCGCACCGGTCTTGGCGTTTATCTCGAACTCGTACTCATAGCCGCCGTAAACGAACTCAATATCGTAGTGGGGTACGCGGTCGTCGGTATCGAGCTTCGCCTTTTTGAACGTGACCTGCGACTCATCGAGGGAGACTTTCCTGAGCGCTATCGCCTTTGCCTCGTCAATGCCGATATAGCCGGAGACGTCGGGCTGAGGGTCGGAGGGCTTCGAGGGGTCCGCGGGCTCGACCTCTTTTTTGAGGATTCGTCCGTCCGAGACCGCTATCTCGTAGTCATATTCCTTTTCCCCTGCGACAAACTCGATGTCGTAGTGGGGCACGCGGTCGTCTGCGTCAAGCTTTGCCTCGGTGAATCTCGCGTCGGCTCTGGCGACACCCGCGTCGGCGACTGCGATGTCTATCGCGCCGTCAAGGGTTATCCTTACTTCCTGCTGGGTCTGGCCGGAGTTGCCCGAGCCCGAATCGGGCTTATCCTGCGGCGGGGCAAATGCAGAGAAGATAGCCATAATAACTGTCATGAGCGCGACTCCGATTGATTTGAAAATACTCATATTATCTGTCCTTTCTTATCGGGATCGTGTCCCTTATTGCACCTACATGATAACCCGCGAAAATTAAAGAAAGATTAGAACGCGAAACTTTTTTGAAAATTTTTTTATTTTCCGTTTCGCCCTTTGTTTTCCGGCGATAATGCCGAGCGGCGCGGAAAAAATATCAGTGTCCGAAATCGGACAATAAAAAAAGGGGGCGGAGAATGAGACAGGCAATAAGATTTTTCAGCGCCGTGGCACTCATGCTCTCTGTGGGAATATTTTCCTGCGTCGCTTACGGCGAAATCCAGCTGCCCGACGAATACTGCGTCGTCGCGGGCAGCGGCGCCGAGATAGGCGAGAGCGTATTTTCCGCATCCGCGGCCGCATCGCCGCAGGGCGACTACGAGCTTGAGGTCAAGGCGTTCGGACTGTTTCCGGTAAAAACCGCAAGGGTGAAGGTGTCTCAGCGCAGATATGTCACCGTCGGCGGAGGGATCTTCGGCATAAGGCTCTATACGCGCGGCGTGCTGATAGTCGGGAGCGAGGAGATAGACACGGCGGCGGGTGCAGTCAGCCCGGCGGCTCGCGCGGGGCTCAAAAAAGGCGATATCATTCTTGAAATCAACGGCGCGCCCGTCAGCAGAAATAACGACATTTCCTCCGCCGTCGAGTCGAGCGGAGGCGACGAAATCGAGCTGCTCATCGAACGCGCGGGCAAGAGGCAGACCGTGAGCCTGCTGCCGGCGCGAAGCAGGACGGACAAAAAATTCAAGGCCGGGCTCTGGGTTCGCGACTCGTCGGCGGGGATAGGCACGGTGACGTTCTACGACCGCAAAAACGGGATTTTCGCGGGGCTCGGCCACGCGGTCTGCGACGTTGACACGGGCGAGGTGCTGCCGATATCGGGCGGAGACGCGGTAAACGCCGCGATAAAGGGCTGCTATAAGGGCAAGGACGGCTCGCCCGGCGAGCTTTGCGGCGTGTTTGCTCCGGGTGAGATAGGCGAGCTGTATGAAAACTGCGGTATAGGCGTTTACGGCGCGTTTGAAGCTTTGCCGCAGGGAGAGGAAATCCCCGTGGCGATAATCGACGAAGTTAAGACGGGCAAAGCGCAGATAATCTCGACGGTAGACGGAAACGGCCCGCAGTACTATGATATCGAGATAACGAAGCTGTATACAAAAAGCGGGCAGCGCAACATGACGGTCGAGGTGTGCGACGAGCGGCTGATAGAAAAGACGGGCGGCATAGTGCAGGGCATGAGCGGCAGCCCGATAACCCAAAACGGTATGCTCGTCGGCGCGGTGACGCACGTCTTTGTCAACGACCCACGCAAGGGCTATGCGATTTTTGCGCAGACTATGATTGACGAGGCGGAGCGTATCTCTTCGCCCGGATATTCCGACGCGGCGTAGTAAAATAGGGGTTAGAAATAAAAATTGCCAAAAAATGGTAAATAATTATTGACATTTATTCCCATATATGGTAAAATCCAAATGAAAAATCAACCCGGAGGTACTAATTATGGGAAAAATGTTAAAAATCATGCTTGCACAGGATACGGACACTCAGACGGGCTGCGCCGCGGCTCTGCGCTCGAGCGGCTTTGAGGTCGAGACCGTTCGCAAGGACGGCGCGCAGATACTTCGACTTTTCAGGCAGGGCAGCAGACCGGACGTGCTCATAATGGACGCTTTCATGCAGGGCACGGACGCTATCGGCGTGCTCGGAGGGCTCGCGGATATGCGCCTTGAGCCGCGACCGCTGGTGTTCGTCACCGCGTCAAACGCGAATCCGCGCCTCGAGCAGGAGATAACTCAAAACGGCGCAGACTACTATTTCATAAAGCCCTTTGATACGCAGATGCTCATTCAAAGGATAAAGCAGCTCTCGGGGCTCTCAGCTCCGACGCAGGGAAATATAGTCTCCTTTTCGAGCTCCGACAACAGCCTTGAGGTCACCGTCTCCGAGATAATGCACCGCATCGGCGTGCCCGCGCACATAAAGGGCTATCAGTATCTGCGCGAGGCGATTATACTCGCGGTCAACGACGGCGAGATAATGAATTCCGTCACGAAGCTGCTCTATCCCACGGTCGCAAAGACCTTCAAAACAACTCCGTCGCGCGTCGAGCGTGCCATCCGTCACGCCATCGAGGTCGCTTGGGACAGGGGCGACGTCGATGTGCTCAACTCCTACTTCGGCTACACCATACAGAACTCCCGCGGCAAGCCGACTAACAGCGAGTTTATCGCCATGATATCCGACAAGCTCAAGCTCAACCTGAAAATATCCTGATATCAACTAAAAACCTCCGCATGACTTTCGCCGTGCGGAGGTGATTTTCAGTTCTGCGTGAGGGTGAGGCTCGCCGTTATCGGGAAGTGGTCGCTCGGATAAACTCCGTCGTAGGTCGTCCTGACAACGTCGTAGCTGTTGACCTTGAAGCCGGTCTTGGAGATCATTATGTAGTCTATGCAGTCATAGTCGAGATTTTTGCCCCAATTCTGATAGGTGCAGCTCTTTATCGGGTTCTCCGTCTGATACTTGACATCGAAGAAGTTCTCGGTCGCGCTGCGGTAAGTCGGGGTGTCCTCTTCAACATTGAAGTCGCCCATTATCATCGCGGGCAGAGAGCCGAACTGCGCTATCTTGTCGAGCACAACGCCTATGCCCTTTATTCTCGCCTCTTCGCTGACATGGTCGAGGTGCGTGTTGAACACGACAAAATCAAGTCCCGTCTGCTTCTCCTTGAGAATGACATAGCTGCATATGCGGTAACACGCCGAGCCCCAGTCCCTGCTCATCTTTTCGGGAGTCTCGGAGAGCCAGAACGAGCCCTTGTCAACAAGGTCGTAGAGGTCGGTGCGGTAAAACACGGGGCAGGCCTCGGCTATCAGCGTATCGTCGCGGAAGGTCATGACGGAATCGTAGCCCGTGAGCGTGCGGCACATATAGTTGTACTGCCACTTCGTAGCCTCCTGGAAGCCGATGATGGTCGGCGCCTCCGCTTCTATATTCTTGACGATGAGATCCGCGCGGTAGAACCAGCTTGTTTTACCGAGGTCGGAGGTGTTCGCGCAGCGCAGATTGCAGCTCATAATGCGCATCTCCCCGCGCTCGAGCGGCTTATCCGCGATAACTGCGGCGTGCTGATTGCGCTTGTAGTGCGGATAATACCCGCAGTAAATGCACGCTGCGACAATGAGCGTTGCAAGCACGACGCTCAGAAGGCAGAGAAAAACTTTCGTGCCTCTTTTCATTTGATCCTCTCCTTTGAAGATTTTTATATTTTTTGTGCGCGACGCGCACTGAAATCCTGAGTTAAAACTGTCAGAGACCGTTTGTGAATATCGAATGTAACAGCGGGGCGGGAACGGTAAAGTAAACGTCAAAATAAATCTCGATGAACAAGCTCCCTATAGCCGCACCGCGCAAAAATTTCACCCGCCATTTTAAAGCAGATAAAATATATATTTGTGTCGTATAGCAAAACTGCGCGCCGCAGGAGCGGCGCGCAGCGGCATTTCATCGGTTTGTTATCAGTCCTTGTGGTCGCAGCCGCAGTCGTCATCGCAGCAGCCGCAATCATCGTCGAAATCGAACTCGAGCAGAGTGCCGCAGTTGGGGCAGTCAATGCTTCCGTCCTCAAGAATGCCGTCGTCAACGCAGATAGTCTCTCCGCAGTTGGGGCACTCTATTTCGTAGCAATCGTCATCGTCGCAGAAGCAGTCGTCATCGTCGCACTCATAGACATAAGTCTCAAGGTCGGAGAGATCCTCGTCGATCTCGTCAACCTGATCGCAGACAACGTCGAGACCCTCTTCGAGATCCGACACGCTCATGGCCATATCGTCAAGCAGGTCGATAATGGCCTTGATGACCTTGACCTCATCCTTCTTTGCGTCGAGGTCGAGACCGTCGACAAGACCCTTGATATAAGCAACCTTCTCAGTAACTGTCATTTTTCATTCTCCTTTCAAAATAACTGTTATCTTTTCAATTGCGGACTTCTTACGCTCTGCTCAGATACTCGCCGGTGCGGGTGTCGACAATGACCATCTCGCCCTCTTCGATAAACAGAGGAACCTTGATCTCGGCGCCCGTCTCAAGCACTGCGGGCTTGGTGGCGTTTGTTGCGGTGTCGCCCTTGAAGCCCGGGTCGGTCTGGGTAACCTCGAGAGTAACGCTTGTGGGAGGCTCAACGCCGAAAACATTGCCCTTGTAGGAAAGGATCTTGCAGACGGTGTTCTCCTTGACGAACTTGAAGTTGTCGGAGAGGTCGCTGCTGTTTATCGGGACGAGCTCATAGCTCTCGGGATCCATGAAATAATAGAGATCGCCGTCGTTATAGGAATACTCCATTTCCTTGCGCTCGATATAAGCGGTGGGGAATTTTTCCGTGGGGTTGAAGGTACGCTCAACGACAGAACCCGCGATAACGTTTCTTATCTTGGTTCTGACGAAGGCTGCTCCTTTGCCGGGCTTGACGTGCTGAAATTCTATAATCTGATAGACATCGCCGTCCATCTCAAACGTCATGCCGTTTCTGAAATCGCCTGCTGAAACCATATTGTCTCCTCCGATATTTTAGTTAGACTTACATATTTATTTTATACTATTCGGCCGTATATTTCAATACCTTTTTTCATTCACGGGCGGCTTTTCCGCCCTTTAAGCTTAATATGCTCCCCCGCGTATATCAAATCGGGGTCTTTTATCCCGTTTATTCCGATAAGCTCCTCCAACGCAACGCCTGTTTTTCTGGATATCGACCAAAGCGTGTCGCCCGGGCGGACATACAGTATAACAGTCCTGGTCTTTTCGCGTTTGGGACTTTTCTTTTCGCCGTCTGTGCAGCACGCAGACGAAAGAAATATCCCCTCTGTGAAGATGTCTCGGTCAACGTCTCCCGATATGCCGTCGACTCTGCCCTTGTCCGTATACTGAAAGCCGACCCACTCGCGCCATTTGCCGTTTGAGGACGGCTCGTCTGCGCCGTACTGCGCCGCCCAAAGCGGATATTTTTCGGCGAGCCTGCGCCCGAACACCGAGCGGGCATTCGAAAGGTCGCTGTATATCACGGCCTCTTTTTTTGTAACACGGGTAAGCTCGTCGAGATATGCCTCGGCTATGGCGTTCACCTGCTCTACGGTCAGCGAGCCGAAATATTCAAAGTCCATCGCAAGGCGCATATCGAGTCGGCGTCCGGCTGCAAGGGACGCGAAAAAACGCGCCTGCCTGCGCCCTTCCTCAACAGAGCGCGCGGTGACATAGTGATAAAAGCCGACCCTGAGTCCCGCCTCACGCGACCGCGAATAGTTTTCGGCGAAGTATTCGTCCGCATATTCTCCCGCGCCCGCACGGATATAGACCGCCTCTATCCCGCTGCGCCGAACCTTACTGAAATCAACCTCGCCCTGAAATTCGCTTATATCTATTCCCCTGTACCGCCGCCCGCCGGACGGCGAAATCGCCCGCGCCGGGACGAGCACCGCAAACAAAAGCGCCGCGATGCAGGCTAAAAGCACCGCCGCCGCGCCCGCAAATCTGCGTTTTATATCCATATTTCTCTCTCCTCCGTCTTTTTTGCCGCCTCTGCGGCACTATATTCTATGCCGCAGCTGCATACGGCGCGACGGAGGCAAGTTCGCCTTGCTCAAAATTGATTACAATTCGGTAAATCGTGAGTTGTGGGGGAATTTCGATTGCGGCTCACCTGCAGGGGTGCCGGCTCGGCGAAGCCGGGACTGAGGGGTTATAGCGCGGATTTGCCCCGATTGCATAGACTGTTTCCCCAATGTCCTTGTAGGGTGCGGCGACTCGATACACCGCTGCCGCCGCAAATCCCGATTTATCCCCGCCTTCGTCTTGCGGCAGGGGACAAAAAATCCCGTCCGCGAAAAGCCGCAGGCAGGATTTGTTGCTTTAGATACCCCGCTGAAACGCGGGACTCAAATTATCCTCTTTTTCCAAACTTCGCCGTCGCGCTCATAGAAAAATTCGGTCAGCGACGGGTTTTCCATGACGTGAACCATGTCGATGAAGTCATGCGAGAGCTTATACTGCGTCAGCTCATCGCGCTCAACCCAGAATACTCTGCCCTCGTCGGAGCTTTTAAGCTCGCCGCCGAAGCGGTCGGTGCGGAAAAACAGCACTATGTAGCGCGTGCCGTCGTCGCGGATAAAATCGTTGATTCCGCATACCGTCGGGCGGGAGATATCAAGTCCCGTCTCCTCTTTAACCTCGCGGCGCACGGCGTCGGTGAACGCCTCGCCCGGCTCAACATGACCGCCGGGGAAGGTTACGCCCGGCCAGTCCTTGTTCACTCTGTCCTGCACGAGTATCTTTGTACCGTCGCAGATCATGCACATCACGGTAAGCTCTGTTTTTTCGGTGTTTCCCATTGCTGTCATTTCTTCCTTTCGTCTTCTACAAAACTGTTTTCAACCGTCATAACGGCGTAGTAGTTTTCGCCTATCTCGCTTGATATTTTGTCGCTTATCAACTCTTTTATCTGACCCTTGGTGAGCGGATATCTGTGCGGCACGACGAGGTCGAATATGAGGTTGGTGTGCGTAGGACCTTCCACCATTCTGAAGTCGTGCATGGTAAATTGCGGGTCAACTTCCTTTATCAGCTCGCCGACCTTTTTGCGCAGGGCGTTTATGTGCTCGTCGTCAACTACTATCGGATCCATGTGCAAAACTATGTTGATGGCGAACTTTTTCTTTATGTCGCGCTCTATGCGGTCGATCGTGTCGTGGCACGCCATTATATCGCAGTCGGACGGCACCTCTACATGGGCGGAGGCAAAGGTTCTTCCCGGGCCGTAGTCGTGAACCATGAGGTCGTGTACGCCGATGACCCCCTCGTAGGAGAGAATGTCGCTCTCTATCTCGTTTACCGTCTCGGGCGAGGCGGGCGCACCGAGCAGCTCGTTCATCGTGTCCTTGAATATGCCTATTCCGGTCGCAATGATAAACAGGGCTACTACTATTCCCATGTACCCGTCGAGCGGTACGGAGGTAAATTTCGAAAGAATAAGGGCAATCATGGACACTGTTGTCGCCGCGGTGTCGCTGACGCTGTCCATAACGACCGCTCCGACGGCGGTCGAGTTTATCCTCTTGCCTATGCCGCGGTTGAATACCGCCATCCAGATTTTGACTCCTATCGAAGCTATCAGCACAGCGAGCGCCGCCGCGCTGAACTGCAGGGGCACGGGGTGCATTATCTTGTCTACCGACGAGCGTATCAGCTCGCCGCCCATGATCAGGATGATAAAAGAGACTATGAGCGCGCAGACATACTCGAGCCTGCCGTGACCGAACGGGTGCTCGTCGTCGGCGGGCTTATTTGCCAGACGGAAGCTGACGAGCGTCACCGCGGACGAGCCCGCGTCCGACAGGTTGTTCGCGGCGTCCGCCGTTATGGCTATACTGCCCGTTACCGAGCCGACAATGAATTTTGCCGCGGTCAGCAGGATATTGCATATTATTCCGACAACGCCGCTTAAAACGCCGTAGCGCGAACGCACGGCGGGGTCGTCGGTCTTTTCACAGTCCTTGATAAAGAGCTTTATCAGAAGCTTTGTCATGATAACCTCCGGGGTAATATGCAGGTATGCGGATACAGGCGCAAAATGATTTCGTGCCGCTCCTGCGGCATCGGTGCGTCGAGTCGCCGCACCCTGCAAGTTTCTTCTCTGTGTTGTGCAAATGTCGAGGGCGGCAATATCCGCTCTTACAGCGTGCTTTTTGTTTATATGCTTTCTCCGCATTTTAATATTCCGCAGGAACGCAAGGCCCTGCGGAATAATTTTATCGGTTCTGTTTTTTTACATTCTCTCCGGCACGCTTATCTTGAGCAGGGTCAGGATGTTCTTGAGAACCTCCTTGACGCACAGGCACAGATATATTCTCGCCGCGCTCAGATCCTTGTCGTCGCAGTTGACGCGGCAGGCGTTGTAGAACTTGTGGAAGAGGGTCGCAAGGTCTATGCAGTAGCGCGTGATGCGCGCGGGATCGTAGTTCTTCGCGGAGAGGACAATCTCGTCGGTGAGCGACGCCAAATGCCTGATTATCTCGCGCTCCTCGGGCGCGGTGAGCAGGTCGAGCTGCTCGGGCGTACACTCGGGGATATCGCAGCCCTGCTCCTTGAGCTTTCTCAGTATGCTGCAAATTCTCGCGTGGGCGTACTGGCAGTAGTAAACGGGGTTCTGCGAGTTCTCGGCTATTGCGAGATCGAGGTCGAACTCCATCTGCGTCGCGGGCTCGCGGAGGTTGAAGAAGAAACGCACCGCGTCTATCGGTATCTCTTCGAGCAGGTCAACGAGCGTTATCGCCTTGCCGGTACGCTTGGACATACGCACGACTTCGCCGTTTCTCGTCAGGCGCACGAGCTGCATGAGAACTATGTCGAGCCTGTCTCCGTCAAGACCCAGCGCGTCGAGCGCGCCCTTCATTCTCGCAACATGGCCGTGGTGGTCTGCGCCCCAGATGTCGATAGCCCTGTCGAATTTTCTTATCGCAAGCTTGTTGCGGTGATAGGCGATATCCGCCGCAAAATAGGTCGGATTTCCGTTTTGACGGATGAGCACGTCGTCCTTGAGGCCGAGCTTGTCGATATCCTCCTGCGTCTTGCCCTGAGCCAAAAGGCGCTTTGTCTGAACCTCCGTGTTCTTATACCACAGCGCGCCGTCAAGCTCGTAGGTGAGTCCCTTTTCCTTGAGCAGCTCAATGGTATCGTGAAGCTCCGTACCGTTGTGCAGGGTGCTCTCCTTGAACCAGGTGTCGTACTCTATCCTGTATTTTGAAAGTATCTCGTGCATGGAGTCGATGTTCTTCGGCAGCGCGAAATCGACGAGCGCCTTGCGGCGAACCTCCTCGCTCTCCGAAATATATCTGTCGCCGTAGACCTCGGCGAACTCCTTTGCGCGCTCGGCGATATCCTCGCCGTGGTAGCTGTCCTCGGGCAGCTCGGGCGCGTCGTCGCCCTTATATATCTGCTGATAGCGGATATCGAGCGAGAGGGCGAATTTGTCTATCTGATTGCCGGCGTCGTTTATATAGAACTCGCGGCTGACATCGTAGCCCGCAAAGTCCATGACCGCCGCGAGGCAGTCGCCCAGAGCGCCGCCGCGGGCGTTGCCCATGTGCATGGGACCCGTCGGATTGGCGGAGACGAACTCTATATTCACCTTTTCGCCCTTGCCGAAGTCGGAGCGGCCGTAGTCGTCGCCCTTCTTGCGGATATCCATGAGTATTTCCGAATAGAAGCGGTCGGAGAGCCTGAAGTTTATGAAGCCGGGACCCGCGGACTCGCAGGATGAAAATGCGGTGCCCTCAAGGTCAATGTTCTCGGTTATGGCAGCGGCTATCGCGGCGGGCGCACGTCTGAACGCTCTCGCCCACGCCATGGCCGCGTTTGTGGAGTAGTCGCCGTTTCTCCTGTCCGCAGGAACCTCGACGTTGAAATCCGTAAGCTCGGCCTCGGGCAGCGTCCCCGCCGCCATCGCCTTTTCAGCGGCGTCCTTTACAAGCTCGCAGAGCTTATCCTCAACCTGTTTTACAAGCACTGACATACATTTATCCATCCTTTCGTTGTAACCGCAGCTTCTGCGGGCAAACCGTCATTTTTACTGTCCGCTGACCGTTATCTTCAGCTCGTTCGACGACGCGAGATCCGCGTTGACGTCGATAGTGTAGTGAAGCAGCAGCTCGCCTCCGTCCTCCGTTACGGACGACTCGACTTTTTTTGCGAATATGCCGAGGAGCATATCCCCGAACGGGGTCGCATAGTGGCAGACGTGGCGCTGACCGCGCTCCATCACCATCTGTGTAGTATATGCGCCGTCCCTTGTCATTGTGACAAGTCCGCCGTCCTCTATAAGCAGGGTGGTGACGCAGCCCTTGAGCTCGTCGTCGGGCTCCTCGTACGAGAGCTCGTAGCCGTTTTCGAGCAGCCGCAGAACGCCCTGAGTGTTCGTCTGCGACGAGTAGCTGTCCTCCGGCCCGGAGTGGCTGCCCTCAATGTTTATAAATACCTGTTTTTCCATTGAAAAAGCCCTTTTCTTTCATGCTTCGAGGCTTTTAAAAGCCCCTTTCTTTTGATTTTTTATAATACCACAGACATACGCCTTTCGTCAACCCGTTTTATTTGAAAACGGAAGCGTTATTTTTCCGTTGGAGCATTGCAAGTAAGCCGATATTATGGTATTATATATAAGTATGTATATTATATACTTTACTACTGAACTATATAAACTTTAAGGAGAGCAGTTATGATCGATATCCGTAACGCGATGAACGACATCTACAAGAACCTTGAGCCGACCCTCACCAAGTGCGGCTTCAGAATCACCACTCCCGCAGACATCTCCGACGGTATCCCCGTCGAGGTCACGAGCGGGCGCGCCGTCATGGATTTTTCCGGCGAAAACAAGGCGCTGCGCATTGAGCATTATGACAACAAGATAGCCCTGCTCTGGGCTCAGAAGGAGGGCGCGAACGAGACCGATTTCGCAAAAATTGCCCACTCCCTGCTCGATGTCGAAACCGCGGACAGCAAGGACGTAAAGTATATCTCGAACGAGTATGCCGAGCTTATTGAAGAGAACTTCGGCAAGAACGGAGCTGCCGAAAAGAAGAAGGTCAAGCTCCCGACCCCCGTCTCCAAGGCTGCGGCCAAGAGCGGCGAGGCCTGCTATGACGCAAACACCTTTGCAAACCGCCTGAGCGTCATCTATCCCGAGCTTCGCGAGGAATACAAAAAGAACATCGAGACCTACGGCGAGTTCCTGCCCGAGGATTTCTTCAAGAACTACGCCGCCCCCGTGATCGTCGGAGTGATAAAGGAAAACGACCCGCAGAAGATGAAGAAGCTCTTCAATCTGCTCAACGATATCTATGACGACGGCACGAACGAGATACAGAGCATAATTGCCGTGACCATACTCGGCGAGCTCAACAACGATCAGGATCTGCTCGCAAACTGCGTGGACTATATGAGCGCCGACATGATCTCCCCCGTCGTTCAGGTCAACAAATATCTCGCGAAGTCGAAGAGCGCGAGAATGAGGCTTGAGAATCCGCCCAAGTATAAGCCCAAAAAGAAAAAGAAGAAAAAGAATATGTTCTCCACCCTGGCAAATCAGTGATTAGGGGCAAGAGCTTCGGAGAAGGAGGATAAAAGCGTTGGATAACAATGAGAACATTGAGATCCTTGAAGAGAGCGCAGATAATCAGGACGAGCTTGTGCTCGACGAGGATATTGAGCTCGACAAGGATATGAATACAAAGGTCACCGAGGAATACGACGCGAGCCAGATTCAGGTTCTTGAGGGACTTGAGGCCGTTCGCAAGCGCCCCGGTATGTATATCGGCTCTACGGGTCCGCGCGGCCTGCACCACCTTGTCTATGAAATAGTCGATAACTCGATAGACGAGGCTCTTGCGGGCTTCTGCACGAATATCGACGTTGAGATTCTCCCGGGCGACGTCATAAGCGTCAAGGATAACGGACGCGGTATCCCCGTGGGAATGAACGAAAAGATGGGCATTTCAACCGTCACCGTGGTTTTGACCGTCCTGCACGCCGGCGGCAAGTTCGGCGGCGGGGGCTACAAGGTCTCCGGCGGTCTGCACGGCGTCGGCTCGTCCGTCGTCAACGCCCTCTCCGAGTGGCTTGAGGTCGAGGTGTCCCAGAACGGGCACGTCTATCGGCAGCGTTTCTCTGACGGCGGTCATCCCGACTACGACCTCAAGGAGATAGGTGAGTCCTCCGCCACGGGCACGACCATCCGCTTCAAGCCCGACCCCGAGATTTTCCGCGAGACGACGGAATATGACTTCGAGACGCTCGAGAGACATCTGCGTGAGTCCGCGTTCTTAAACGCCGGACTGTGCATAACCCTTGCGGACAGACGCGACCCCGAAAACGAAGTCGAGCGCACCTACTGCTACGAGGGCGGCCTTTCAAGCTTCGTAGATTATCTCACCGTGAGCCGCGGGCAGACCCCCCTGCACGAAACTCCCATCCACTTCTCCGCCATGCACGGCGACAGGAGCGCGGAGATAGCCATGCAGTACACAGACAGCTACAACGAGACCATGCTCTCGTTTGCAAATAACGTCCGCACCGTTGACGGCGGCACGCACGAGACCGGTTTCAAGACCGCTCTGACCCGCGTTTTCAACGACTACGGACGCAAGTATTCCATTCTCAAGGACGGCGACAAGAAGCTCTCCGGCGACGACGTGCGCGAGGGACTGACGGTTGTTATCAGCGTCAAGCTGACCGAGGCGCAGTTCGAGGGTCAGACCAAGGGCAAGCTCGGCAACACCGATATAACCCAGCTCGTCTCGACCACCGTCTACGAGAAGCTGATGACCTATTTCGAGGAGAATCCCGCGGTCGCAAAGGCGATTTTCTCAAAGGCTCTCGACGCTTCGCGCGCAAGAGAGGCGGCGAGAAAGGCGCGTGAATTGGCGCGCCGCAAGTACGTTCTCGACTCGAACTCCCTGCCCGGCAAGCTTGCCGACTGCACCGAGCGCGACGCCGAGCGCACAGAGCTCTACATCGTCGAGGGAGATTCCGCAGGCGGCTCCGCAAAAGAGGGACGCGACAGACGCTTCCAGGCCATTCTTCCCCTCTGGGGCAAGATGCTCAACGTTGAAAAGGCGAGACTTGACAGAGTTATCGGCAACGAGAAGCTCATGCCCATAGTCATAGCCCTCGGCACCGGAATAGGCGACGAATTTGATATAACAAAGCTTCGCTACAACAAGATAGTCATTATGGCGGATGCCGATGTCGACGGCGCGCATATCAGAACGCTGCTTTTGACCTTCTTCTTCCGCTATATGCGCCCGCTCATAGAGCAGGGTCACGTCTATCTCGCCCAGCCCCCGCTGTTCAAGGTCAGCAAGGGCAAGAAGGTAAGATACGCCTTCTCCGACGAGGAGCGCGACGAGTTCATGGCGGAGTTCGGCGGCTCGGGCAGCTGCGATATCCAGAGATACAAGGGTCTCGGCGAGATGGATGCCGAGCAGCTCTGGGAGACGACAATGGATCCCGACTTCCGCACGATGCTGCGCGTCAACGTTGAGGACGCGATGCTCGCGGACGAGACCTTCTCCATTCTCATGGGCGACAAGGTCGAGCCGCGCCGCGAGTTCATCGAAACCAATGCAAAATACGTCCAGAACCTGGACATATAACGGAAAGGAGTAGATCTCTGTGAGCTTTGACGAAGCATATAACGAACAAAAAATAATCAATGTCGAGATCAATAGAGAAGTGCGTAAATCCTTTCTGGATTACTCCATGTCGGTCATCACCTCGCGTGCTCTGCCCGATGTGCGCGACGGCTTGAAGCCCGTCCACAGACGCATACTTTACACCATGTACGAAAACGGCCTCTATCCCGACAAGCCGTACCGCAAATGCGCGGACACGGTCGGTTCGGTGCTCGGCCGCTACCATCCTCACGGCGACGCCTCCGTCTATGACGCCATGGTGCGTCTGGCGCAGGACTTCTCCATGAGATATACGCTCGTTGACGGCCACGGCAACTTCGGTTCCGTCGACGGCGACCCGCCCGCCGCCTACCGTTACACCGAGTCAAAGCTCAAGAAGCTCTCTCTCGAAATGCTGACGGATATCGACAAGGACACGGTCGATTTTATCCCGAACTACGACGATCGACTCAAGGAGCCCACGGTGCTCCCGTCGAGATATCCGAATCTGCTTGTAAACGGCTCTGTCGGCATAGCGGTCGGTATGGCGACAAATATCCCTCCGCACAATCTGCGCGAGGTCGTAGCCGCCATGAACTGCCTGATAGATAACCCCGACGCAACTCTCGAGGAGCTTATGACTCATCTGCCAGGCCCCGATTTTCCGACCCGCGGAATAATCATGGGCAGAGCGGGCATCCGCGCCGCCTACGGCACGGGCCGCGGCAAGATTATAGTCCGCGCCCGCGCCGAGATAGTCGAGACAAAGGGCGACCGCCACAAGATAGTTGTCACCGAGATACCCTACGGCGTCAACAAGGCGAAGCTCATAGAGAGCATGGCGGATCTCGTCAAGGATAAGCGCATCGAGGGCATATCCGATATCCACGACTATTCCTCGCGCTCTGGTATGCACATCGACATCACCTTGAAGCGCGACGCGAATCCGCAGGTAGTTTTGAATCAGCTCTATACCTACACTCAGCTCCAGTCTACCTTCGGCGTGATTATGCTCGCCCTCGTAAACGGCGAGCCGAAGATACTCACTCTAAAGCAGATTCTTCAGCAGTATATAGACTACCAGTGCGAGATAGTCACCCGCCGCACAAGATACGATCTGAAAAAAGCTCAGGAGCGCGCCCATATACTCGAGGGCTTACTCACGGCTCTCGATTTCATCGACGAGGTCATAGCCATTCTGCGCGCGTCAAAGAGCATCCCCGAGGGACGCGAGGCGCTCATGAACCGCTTCGGGCTCGACGAAGTTCAGGCGCAGGCGATAGTCCAGATGAGACTCGGCCAGCTGACCGGACTCGAGCGCATAAAGGTCGAGGACGAGATGGCTCAGCTCAAGGCGAAGATAGCCGACTTTATAGATATTCTCTCGAACGAGGAGAGGATACTCACTATAGTCCGCGAGGAGACCGGCGCCATTGCCGAGAAGTTCGGCGACGACCGCCGTACGGTCATTGAAAACGTCAGCGGCGAGGTCGATATAGAGGATCTTATCCCCGAGGAGACCTGCGTGTTTACCATGACGAATCTCGGCTATATCAAGCGTATCCCCGCCGACGCATATACGATTCAGCACCGCGGCGGCAGAGGCGTCAAGGGCATGACAAGGCGCGAGGAGGACGTGGCAAAGACCATGTTCACCTGCTCCACCCACGATTACGTCATGTTCTTTACCACCCGCGGCAGAACTTACCGTCTCAAGGGCTATGAAGTGCCCGAGGGCTCGAGAAACAGCAAGGGCATGAATATAGTCAACCTTCTGCCCCTCGAGGCGGGCGAAAAGGTGTCGGCGATGATAAGAGTGCCCGAATATGACCCCGATGCGTTCCTCTGCATGGTCACGCGCAAGGGCATTATCAAGCGCACGAGCCTCGACGCTTACCGCAACGTCCGCAAGAACGGAGTTATAGCAATTAACCTCGACGATGACGATGAGTTAGCATGGGTTCGCCTGACCTCCGGCAGCGACGACCTGCTCGTAGCCACGCGCAAGGGCATGGGTATCCGCTTCAACGAGAGCGACGCCAGACCGCTCGGCAGAACGGCAAGGGGCGTCAAGGCTATCGAGCTGCGCGAGGGCGATGAGGTTATCGGCATGGAAGTGCTCGACGAGGCCAAGACCGTCCTCACCGTCAGCAGCACGGGCTACGGCAGACGCAGTGAGCCCTCCGACTACAGACTCCAGTCGAGAGGCGGCAAGGGCACGATAAACTACCGCACAGAGACCTACGGCGACGTTGCCGCGATAGCGGTCGTTGACGAGAGCGAGGATGTTATCTTCATCTCCTCCGACGGCATAATAATCCGTATCCCCGTCTCGCAGATAAGCACATTTGCAAGACCCTCAAAGGGTGTCAGAGTCATGCGTGTGTCCGAGGGCGAAGAGCTCGTGACAGTCGCCTGCACTCCGAGCGAGGAGGATGAGGAGAAGGACGAGGACTCCGCCGACGGCGAAAATTCGTCCGCCGAAAACGGTGAAAACCCCGACTCAAATGAATAATAAGTCGGTTTTTTGTTAAAATTTTGTAAGAAGTTACAAATAACTCTTGTCATGACAGTGATTCTCTGTTATTATATTGACATGACAAGTGAAGTCATAAATAGGAAAAGGGGGTTTATAATGAACATCGCTCTCATGGCTCACGACTCTAAAAAAGAACTTATGACTCAGTTCTGTATCGCTTATTGCGGTATTCTGAGCCGCCACTCCCTCTGCGCCACCGGCACTACGGGCAAGCTCGTAGCCGAGGCAACCGGACTTGAGATTCAGCGTTTCCTCAGCGGCAGTCAGGGCGGAGATCAGCAGATAGCGTCCAGAATAGCCTGCAACGAGATAGACCTTCTGCTCATGTTCAGGGATCCGCTCACACCCAAGCCGAACGAGCCGAACGAAGCAAACCTTTTAAGACTTTGCGACGTACACAACATCCCCGTTGCCACCAATATAGCCACCGCCGAGGCGCTTATTCACAGCCTTGCCCGCGGCGACCTTGATTGGCGCGATATAGTCAACCCGAAATAAGCTCAACCCGCCCCGGCGGCATTCCCGCCGGGCGGCTTTTTAGGGAGCTTTTTTCGCTCATCCCGCCAACGGCGGGATTTAATGTTTTTATGGAAGGAACAAAAACATGGCTCTTTTTACAAAGGCCGTCAAGGGTACGCAGGATGTGCTGCCCGCGGCGAGCTATAAAAACCGCTTTCTCGAAAATACACTGCTCGATATAGCCGCCCGCTTCGGATTCAAGGAGATACGCACTCCCGTGTTCGAGCATACGGAGCTGTTCGCCCGCGGCGTCGGAGACACCACCGATGTCGTGCAGAAGGAGATGTACACTTTTCTCGACAAGGGCGGCCGCTCGATAACTCTGCGCCCCGAGGGGACTGCGGGCGCGGCGCGCGCTTTTCTTGAGCACGGGCTTTTCAACGAGCCCCTGCCGCAAAAGACCTGCTATATAACCTCGTGCTACCGCTACGAGAAGCCGCAGTCCGGCAGATACAGAGAATTTCACCAGTTCGGCGTGGAGGTTTTCGGCACTCCCGCACCCGCCGCGGACGCGGAGATAATCTCCCTTGCCGCCGAGATATTCGCTTTCTTGGGCATTGAAGATTTGACGCTCGAGATAAACTCCATCGGCTGCCCGACCTGCCGCGCCGAGTACCATAAGGCTCTCAAGGCATATTTCGAGCAGTATAAGGCCGACCTTTGCGGCACCTGCCTTGACAGGCTCGAGAGAAACCCCATGCGTATTCTCGACTGCAAGAGCCCAGTCTGCTCCAAAATCGCCGAGGGCGCGCCCGTCATGCTCGACTACCTCTGCGACGAGTGCCGCGAGCACTTTGAAAAGGTTAAGAGCTACCTCGACGCGCTGATGATAAGCTATGTTGTCAACCCGCATATCGTGCGCGGCCTCGACTACTATACAAAGACCGTTTTCGAGTTCGTCTCGCATAACGAAAAGACCGACGGACTTGTCTGCGGCGGCGGCGGACGCTATGACGGGCTCATAGAGGAGCTCGGCGGTCAGCACACCCCGTCGCTCGGCTTTGCGATGGGACTTGAGAGGCTGTTAAGCGTCATTGAGGCGCAGGGCATAGAGCTGCCCGGCGACCAAAGATGCGACATATATATCGGCTCTATCGGCGACGCGGCGTCGCTCGTTGCGGCGAAGCTCTGCACCGACCTGCGCTCCGACGGAGTCAGCGCGCAGTTTGACGTTGCGGGACGCTCTGTCAAGGCTCAGATGAAGTACGCCGACAAACTGGGCGCACGCTTTACCTGCGTCATAGGCGACGACGATATCGCAAAGGGCGAAGTCACCGTCAAGAATATGGAAAACGGCGAAAAGACCGCTTTTTCAATCGAAAGCTTCAGCGACGAATTCTCGTCCGCTCTCATTCAGAGCGCGGCAAGCGCCTTTGCGGACAGCATAAGCGACGGCGATTTCGACGCTGCCGACATATCAAATCTCTTTGGAGGGCTCATATAATGGAGAGAACTTATATTGCGGACATAAAAAACAACCTCGGCAAGCCCGTGCTCGTTCAGGGCTTCGTCGAAAACCTGCGCGACAGCAAGTATATGGCTTTCATCGTGCTCAAGGATATCAGCGGAAAAATTCAGATAACCGTTGAGAAAGAGAAGCTGCCGGAGCTCTGCCCCGTGATAGCCTCCTTGACTCAGGATTCCGTTATATCCGTCGTCGGAACCGCCGTTGAAAACGATTTCGTCAAGATGGGCGGCGTTGAGATAATCCCCGAGTCGATAACGGCGGAGTCGATAGCGGACGCACTGCCGATAGTGCGCAAGGAGATTCCCGCCACGAAGAAGCGCCCCGGAGTTGAGCGCTCGAGCATAGACCAGCGAATAGACTACCGCTGGATAGATCTTCGCACCGACGAAAATCAGCTCATGTTCAAGGTTCAGACCGCCATGGTCAACGCCATGCGCGAATTCCTTATAGACCGTAATTTTATCGAGATACACACCCCCAAGCTCATCGGCGCGGCGAGCGAGAGCGGCGCGGAGGTCTTTGAGGTCAAGTATTTTGACCGCCTCGCCTATCTTGCGCAGAGCCCGCAGTTCTATAAGCAGATGGCCATGGCGAGCGGCTTTGAGCGCATATTCGAGGTAGGCCCCGTTTTCAGAGCCGAGAAGTCCTACACAAATAAGCACACCACCGAGTTCTCCGGCTTCGACCTTGAGTTCAGCTACATCACCTCCTTCAAGGATGTCATGAAGATGGAGGAGGAGCTGCTGACCTATATGCTTAAAGCGGTCAAGGAGAAGTACGGCGAGGAGATAGAGGAGCTGTTCGGCAAGGAGGTTATCGTTCCGACAACTCCGTTCCCCGTCATAAAGCTCGCCGACCTCTATGACGAGCTCGAAAAGGAGTTCGGCTACACCGTGCCCGACAGCGAAAAGGGCGACCTCACGACCGACGCCGAGCGCCTGAGCTACGATTGGGTCATGAAGAAGTACGGCCACGAGTTCCTGTTCATTACCGACTACAGCGCCGAGAAGCGTGCATTCTACCATATGCGCGACGAGAACGGCGTGCCGCAGGGCTATGACCTCATCTGGCGCGGCGTCGAGATAACCACCGGCGCTCAGCGCGAGCACAGATACAACGTGCTCAAGAGCCAGGAGCAGGAGAAGAGGCTCGAGAAGGATGTTGAGTTTTATCTCGAATTCTTCAAATACGGCTGCCCGCCCCACGGCGGCTTCGGAATCGGCATCGACCGCCTGACCATGCTCATGCTCGGACTGCACATCAAAGAAGCGATGTTCCTCTTCAGAGGTCCGAACAGACTCACCCCGTAACGGAAAAAGAGAAATCCCGTCGAGTTTTTCGGCGGGATAATTTTATGCTTGTGCCAAAAGAAAAGGTAAAAAATTTTATGCATTCCGACCGTTCAGACGGATATATAGACGAAAGACAAAGACGGGAAGTGAATTTGATGACAGGCAGGCAGTTGGATCTGTGTATTTGCGAAATCGCCGCGGGAGACAGAGACGCTCTGAGCCGATTATATCTTGACATGAAAGATCCGATCTTTCGGTTTGCGCTGTCGTTGGTTCGCAGCAGGCAGCTCGCGGAGGATATCGAAGCGGAGACTTTTTTGAACATTATTCAGTCAGCCTGCGGCTATAAGCCCGGCACAAATGCGAGGGCGTGGATTTTCGCCATTGCGCGCAATTGCTGCATGGACTGCATGAAAGCAAACGCAAAATTTTTGGTCGTCGATAATGATAGCCTTGATTTGCTGCCGACCGATGCAAACGGGCTTGAACAGACCGAAAATGCGCTGCTTGTTCTGGAAGCCATGAAAGCATTGAGCGAAACGGAGCAGATGATAGTGTCGCTGTATCTGTATTCGGGTCTGAAGCAGACAGAGATAGCCAAGGTTTTGAACATCCCTTATTTGTCCGTCCGTTCAAAATACGGATACGCCATCAGAAAACTGAAGCGTTATTTCGAACGAAAAGGAGTGCATACGGATGAGGCGTAAATCAACGGAAGATTTCATAAAAAAATCAATGGATTTTACTGCCCCGGAAGAGGTGTGGGACAAAATTAAAAATCAGCCGATTCAAAATGCTCGGAGCGGCAAACCCGAAGGGCGACCGAAAACGGCTTGGTATGCCGCAGCGGCGTGCATTGCGGCTTGCGTGGTTCTCGTCTGTGCTTTAGCAGTCAACAAAAGCCCGAAGCTTCCCGCTTCCGATTCGCTTCTGAACACCGAAAACGATGCGGAACAGGATGCTCAAATTGTGACAGACAGAGCGGGAGAGCCCGAAAGTGTTATCGGCGAAACGATTCCGCAGGCTACGGAGAGAACGACATCGGCCGTTTCCCACGGCGGCAGCGTGGCGGGTGTTTTCATCCCGACATACAAGGTCTGGAATCACAGGCTTTACGGGTATGCGAGCGACAACCTCGCGCTGACGGATTCCGATTTAGGTTCGCTGCACCGCGAAAAAATAAACGGCACGGAAATCGCCGTCTATTCGCTGAAAAATATCCCCATGGAACAGAGCATAGGGGACAAGAAAAACGGTATTGTCCTGCGCTATGACTGCATATTGGACGGCATTTTTGAGCTTCGCGGAAAAAAATACGGGATAGTGAGCGAAACGGCTTATATCTGGCCCGTTCCCGAAAAGGGCAAGTATTTAGGCGAAGTCAACGGTGTGAAGTGCTATGAATTTAAAGGAAAAGCAGACGCGATACTCGTTGACCTCGGGAAATATGTATCTCCCTCCGACGGGAGCATATACGAGAGCCTGTATGTTGCGGAGCTTATAGGATAAAAGAGCATAACAAAAAACGGGCGGCATAATCTCGGTTATGCCGCTCGCTTTAATTTTATATTGTTATTTTATCCCGTTGATGAACGAGAAGATCGCATCTATCCGCGCAATGATATCGCGTATATCATGCGCTATGCGGATAGCGGTGATGATATATGCGGGGGTGAGGTCTGCTTTTGTCACGCCCGAATAGTTGTGGGTCACGGTGAAGCCGAAGTCGCGGGTCGCGTCCTTTCCGGTAACGGCCATGCGCCTGTATGCCACGGTTATTTTATCGTAGCTCTCCGCCGAGGGAACCTTGCCCGTGAACGCTATCTCGGCGCTCTCGCCCGCCTCGAGGACTATCGGATAGGGCAGAATAAAGTTCAGAGTGCCGTTCTCCGCGGTTATCGAGGAGAGAGTAATCTTATCCTTTTTCGACAGGTTTTTAACTATGACGGAGTTGCAGGAGAAGAGGCGTCTTGTGAGCGTCGGCAGGAAGGAGGAGTTCGTGCTCTTGAAGAGGACTGCTATGTCGCTCGTCGGAGCGAGGCTCTCCATGAACTGGGGATACTCCATATGAGAATAAGCGTCCTTGATGTTGTCGGTGAGCAGAAGCTCCATGAGCAGGTCATAGGTGCGGGGGTCCCACTCCGCCTGACCGTGGTAGTGGCGGTTGACTACCCATGTGCGCTCGGGCATATAGCCGGTCGAGAGGTCAACCGTTCTGTCGGGCGAGATGTTGTTCTTGCCCGTCTTGACTGCCTGCTTGTAGTCGGCGGGGAACGTCTCGCCGAAGGGCGCGCACACTGCGCCGCAGGAGTATTTCATATTTACTATGCCGTCGCTGTTGTCAACGGTACCCGAGGCGAGCGGCACGCCGGAGCAGGCCTTCAGAGAGACGCTGACTCCCTTTTTCTGCTGAGCGTAGAGCGTCTCGGAGATATGCGACATAAAGCCGTTTCGGACTTTCTCGACTTTCTCTGTGAGCTTTGCGTTCTTAACGGAATCGAGGCGCACGGACTTGATATATTCGTAATTCTCCGGGTCGCACATCTCCCAGAATGCGGGGATGTTTATGACGCTCGGGAGAACCATGGTCTTGAGTCCGTAGTCGGCGACGTTGTTCGCGCCGTCGGCGGGGATGATGTCCATAACAAACGAGAAGTCCGCCTCGGTGTGGAGAATGGATCTTAAAATATCGAGCGTGGTGTCAAAATTGAGCGAGATGGGCTTGTCGGTATAGAGGTCGGAGACGAGGTTGCTGCCCGCGAGAAGCGGAGTGTCAAACACCGCGCGGTCAATGTAGTTGTCGTCGGGATATTCGTACATATACACACCCAGCAGCAGACAGCCCTGGCTTATACTGTATACGCTGACCTTGTCGTGTCCCGTGAGGGCGCAGACCTCCGCGAGATAGTCATGGAGCTGAGCCGCGACATCCGCGTGGCTGAGTCTCCAGTCGTAGAGGAAGTTGAAAACATGGTCGTCGCCTATCTCGTCGCCGATAACCTCCATGTCGAGGAACTCCGAGCCCGTGTAGGGAACGAGGTCGAGCTGACCGTTCTTTGTGAATGCCTCAAGGCTCGTATCCTTTGCGCTGCTGAGTATGGGCACTATGTCATAGAACGAAGTGCCGTCGTCGTTCATTCTCAGCGGCTCGACAATAGAAGTTATTATCTCGCGCATCGGCTTTTCTATGCCGTCGGTGCCCTTTTGGGCTATCAGCTTAATTATACCCGTGATAAGGTCGGGGGCGTTGACTCCGAGAAGCTTTAATATCTCCTTGGTGTCGGGCGGGAAAACGCGCTTTAACGAGCCGTCCTCCTGCTTTTCGGCGAGAACCGTAGCGCCGAAGCCGGAAATCATAACAACGGGCGAGTGACCGCATGCGCACTTGGTGGCGGCCGCCGCGGTGGACGCGAATACCGAGCCGAGCATAACCGCGGCGATTAAAACGCAGAGTATTCGCTTAAACGGTTTTTTCTTCATTTTTTGTTTTCTCCTTTCGCAAAGCACTTTTATGCAACGGACAAATTATACATTATTTTTGCAAAATTGTAAACAATTTGTTTATGATTCTTGTAAAACATTTTCTCGCTCTTAATCTATAGACAACGAACGGAGAGGTGTGCTATAATAATCACGGAATAAACTAAGAAAAACCGAAAGGATGGTAATAACTCATGAAAAAAACACTGAAGCTGACAGCTCTTGTCATGGCAGTGGCGATACTCGTCTGCGCCTTTGCGGGCTGCACGGCGAAGCTTGACAAGCTTATTGTAGGAAAGTGGAGCGATGAGCAGAACAAGGTGACTGTCGAGTTCAAGGATGACGGCACATTCAAATTTGAATCGAGCAACCTCAATATTCTCGGTCTCTCGATAGGCACTTCCGTTTCCGGTACATATAAGGTGGATACCGAAGCCGACCCCGCAACCGTTACCGCCGCTCCCGAGATGTCCTTCGCGGGCTTCAAGGCCGGCGCGGAGATAACCTTCACCGCAGCCTATGACAAGGACAGCAAGGTGCTCAAGCTCACAAACGACAAACTCGGCACGCTGAACCTCACTAAGGTCGAGGAGTAAAAAAACAGTCGCCGCTGCGGGAGACCGCAGAGCAAATATAATCGAAATACATAAGCTTTTTATCCCGGCCTCGCGCCGGGATTTTTTTGCATAAAAACGAAAAAAGTTGTTTCTTTTTTCCAACAAGTATGCTATTATATGTACGGCAAAATTTTATTGGGGAGAGATTCTATGAAAATTCGAAGATTTATTGCCGCTCTGCTCGCGGCGCTTATGCTCTCGGCCTTCGCGGGCTGCTCCGTAAAACAAGATACGGGCAGGGAGACACTCGGCGCAGCGGACGGAAAAACAGACGAAGCCGTGTCCGAGCAGCAGGACGAAAGTCCCGCCTCCGACGCAAACGACCCGGCGAGTGATTCCGACGGCAGTACGCCTGCGCCCGACGGCAGTGCGTCTGCACCCGGCGGAAACACAGTTTCGCCCAACGGCGGCAGCCAGTCCGGAAGCGGCAAGCCCGCAGGCCAGACGCAGAAGCCGACCTCAGCGCCGACCGCCGCGACCGGCAAGCCCGACGTAAAGAAGTCAAAATATTTCCTGGGCACCGACCTCGACGGGTGGTATCATTGGAATCAGATAGGCGAAGGCTTTCAAGGGAACACGGAGTATATCGCAATTTGGGACAAGGAATATAATTCGAGAGGCAATATAGTCAAGCAGTCCTCATATGACAGGCTCGGCGATGAAATTCGCCCCTACGGTCAATGCTTTTACGAATATTCCTATAACGGCGACGGCACGGTGAAGGAGATCCGCCGCTCCGGCTATTTCCCCGCAACCTTCCGCTATGAATACGACGCCGCCAAGAGAATAACAAAAGTTACCAAGTCAGACCCCGCCACCGGAGAAGTAACCGATACGCTGACTCTTTCATACAATAAAAGCGGGAAGCTCGCCTGTGCAGCCGGCAGCGATTGGAAGGTCCTCTCTTCATATGACGGCAGCGGTCGTCTCACAAAAAAAGAGAAGACCTACAACGGCATCGTCAAAGCGTTTACTTACGAATACAACAGCAGAAACGATGTCGTTCGCAAAACGGAGACCGGCAAATATCCCGACAGCTCGTACAAAATCGTCTACGATTATAAATATGCCGAAAACGGCGCTCTGATAAAGCTCGTTGTGCTCGACCCGGACGGTATACTGTATGAACGCGAGTACACGAACGATAAATACGGCAACCCGACCGAAATAAAAGAGATAAAGTCTCAAAACGGCAAGGTCATAAGCTCCTATGTCTACCCGTTTACATATGAGTATGCGGCGGACAGGATAACCGTTACAAGCTCGGACAGCGGCAAAAAAATATACGGATATCAGAAGAACGAGAGCATAATTACAACCGAATACAACTTTTTCTGATAAAAAGCACTTTTTATCCCGGCCTCGCGCCGGGATTTTTTCTGTGCTGCGGAAAAATAAAAATCAAAATCTGTATCTTTTTTTCGGGAAGTATGCTATTATGTGGATGACAGGAGAAAATAAAGGGAGGTATTTTATGAAGATCCGAAGATTTATTGCCGCAGTTCTCGCCGTCCTCGCGCTTGCAGCCTTTGCCGGCTGCAAGAAACACGACAAAGACCAAACCGACACAACGGGAAAAAACGATGAGACAGTATCCGAAGATAGCAGCGAAAGCACCGCATCAGTCGCGGATGTTAATGCCGACATAAAAAACTCCAGGTATTTTCTCGGCATCGACCTCGACGGGTGGTATCACT
>ERZ856578.2790-NODE-2790-length-27788-cov-4.495904_pt1 | contig 27788 bp, 27 predicted proteins | sample MGYA00514384_ERZ856578 | MGnify/ENA primary metagenome ERZ856578 (study PRJEB29103, sample SAMN06111958) | human gut metagenome | biome: human gut; feature: ankylosing spondylitis patient; material: healthy_person | host: Homo sapiens | place: China:Hangzhou... | reverse complement strand
GAGTGTCCTTATCATCATGATGATAACTGGCCATCAGTTGCAGAGCTTCCACTTACAACATTTATGGGAAGAGCAATTTATGTAGACTTTAAAGATACACTTCCTCATAGAAAACATATCAGTGCAGCAGACCTTGACAAAGCAACAGAAGGCTGGGTAAAGGAAGGAGATATTCTTATTATTGATTCTTCTTACAAGATAGACCCATTTACACCAGATACAAATACTGATAAGGACCAGAGATTACTTGTAAATGGTGAGACAGCACAGTGGTGTGTAGACCACAAGATTAAATGTGTAGGTTTTGGTGATGGAGTTTCAATTGAAAACTGCAATGAAGATGTTAAACCGTTCCATGACATCTGTATGGCAGAAAATATTGTATTTCTTGAAGTATTAAAGAATTTGGACAAACTTACACAGGATACATTTTTCATGTCATATACACCACTTCCGATTTACGGACTTGACTCATGTCCAATCCGTGCATATGCAATTGAAGGACTTGCAGAATTTTCAAGATAAGAGTGGAATAGCCGGTTAGGAAACTGGTATTATAAAATAAGATTTTAACACATTGAAGGAGAGATTACAGTTATGAAGATTGCGGTTCTTGGTGCGGGAGCTATGGGCTCAATATATGGCGGACATCTTTCATTATACAATGATGTATACATGATTGATAGGAAGCAGGAAATTATCGAGAAAATCAATGCTGACGGACTTAAACTTTTTGAAAATGACAAAGATGTGGTTTACAGACCTGAAGCAATGTCAGACAGTAAAAATCTTGAAGAAGTTGACCTTGTAATACTTTTCGTTAAATCACTTTTTTCAAAAGCTGCACTTGAAGAAAACAGGCACATTATAGGAGAACATACTTATTTGATGACACTCCAGAATGGGGCAGGACATGAAGATATTTTATCTGAGTTTGTTCCAAAAGAAAGAATTATTATTGGAACAACAGAGGATAATGGGGCGGTTCTTGATAATGCGTATGTAAGACGCGGTGGTAAAGGAAAAACTAATATTGGAATGTTAGTTCCTGATAAAGAAGGAATGCTTCAGAAAGTTAAAGAAAGCTTTGATTTATGTGGATTTGACACACATATTTATGATAATATCCAGCAGCTGATATGGGATAAGCTTTTTACAAATGTATCACTTTCAGCACTTACAGGTGTTCTTCAGGTGCCAATTGGTTTTATTGCATCAGACGAATATGCATGGAACATGACTGTAACTCTCATAAAAGAAGCTTTGCAGGTTGCAAAAGCATTAGGACTTACCTTTGATGAAAATGAGGTTATTGAAAAAGTAAGAGCAACTTCTATTAATTCACCTGAGGGAAAAACGTCAATATACGCTGACCTGAAAGCAGGAAGACGTACAGAAGTAAATACAATCAGCGGTGCCGTCGTCAGAGCCGGAGAAAAGACTGGCGTTGATGTTCCGACACACAGAATGATTGTAAATATGGTTCATGCAATGGAAGACAGAGAAAGAAAGGAAATAAAATAATGATTTTTTCATCTATTAATTCTAAAGACGATTTTACTAATTATCCAAAGGCAGTTCAGAGAGCAATTAAATATTTAAAAGAAAATGATTTTGTAAATATGGAAGCTGGTGTTTATGAGATTGAGGGAAAACTTATGTATGCACAGGTGTTTGATGCTGCGACAGGTCCTGTAAGTGAGAAAAGACCTGAAGTGCATGAAAAATATCTGGATGTGCAGTTCCTTGCGTCAGGAAGAGAAAAGTTGGGATTTACGCCAGATACAGGTAGTTACGAGATTGATGAGAAGTTTGATGAAAGAGATCTTATTTTTTATAAATCTGTAGAAAATGAAGGGTTTATAACATCTACTCCGGGCTGTTTCTGCGTGTTCTTCCCAACAGATGTTCACAGACCGGCATGTGAAGATGGCGAACCTATGACAGTGAGAAAGGTTGTAGTGAAAGTAAGCACTGAATTATTAAAGTAAACGTGAGGAGGCTATTATGGGCAAAAAATTTATTGCGGTATTAATGTGCATGAGTATATTAGTCTGTTCTGCACTTACAGGGTGTAGTACAAAAACTACAGCAGACGGACAAGAAGTAAAAATTATAAGAGTTGCATTTAACCAGAACGAGGATCATCCTCAGTATAAGGCAATGAAAGAGTTAGGCGACAGGTTTGAAAAAGCGACTAACGGAAGATATAAAATGGTTATTTATCCTAATGGTGTGTTAGGTGAACAGGGGTCAATGGCAGAGTTCATAAGAACTGGTGCTTTGGATATGGCAATTGTTCCATGCTCAGTTCCAGAAGGATATGATGCAGATTTTGCTATTGTCGGAGCACCTTACCTTTATCAGGATATGGATCATTTAAGAAGATCTGTACAGGCAGGAATATTTGATGAATTATTCAAATCAACAAGAAAATTTAATTTTGAGGTACTTACAGTTTATACGGCCGGCGAGAGAAATATTTATGCAGATAAGCCAATTAACACACCAGATGACCTCAAGGGTATGATTGTACGAGTTAATGATTCTCCAACATATCTTAGCATGGTTAAATATATGGGGGTGTTGGTACAGCAATGTCGCAGTCAGAGGTATATACAGCATTACAGCAGGGAGTTATTGATGCAGGTGAAAATAGTGAGCGTGTATACACAGATTTCAAACATTATGAAGTCGCAAAATATTATTCATATACAAAACATATTGTTCATCCTGATGTAGTAATAGCAAGTACCAATTTCCTTGATGGTTTATCAGATGCAGATAAGGCAATATTTGACCAGCTTGTAGATGATTCTACAGACTATGAATTTACTGCATTTAAAAAATCTGTACAGGAAGCAAAGGCAGAAGCAGAGGAACATGGAGCAATTTTCATTTATCCTGATATAAGTTTATTCAGAGAAAAATGCCAGCCACTCCTTGACAGCATTTCAAGCCAGTCAGAAGTGACTAAGAATATATATGATAAAGTTGAATCTTTAAGGGAGGAGAATTGATATGACTAAAGCAAAAAAAATAATGGACAAAATAACAGCATATTCAAGTGTTGTAATATTTATAGCAATGGTTCTTATGGTAACATATCAGGTTATATCAAGATACTTCTTTAAGAGCCCGAGCAGTGTAACAGAGGTACTTACCAGATATTGTTTCGTATGGCTGATTATTATTTCAGCAACTTACATGTTTGGACAGAGAGAACATATTAATATTTCTGTTATAAAAGATAAGCTGCCAAAAACAGCAAAAAGGGTAGTAAGCATTATAATCGAATGTGTGACAATTATTTTTGCAGGACTTGTTATGGTATATGGCGGATTTGTAATTACAAGAATGAATCTTGTACAGTTAGATTCAATTCTTCACATTCCTACAGGTGTTATTTATTCAATTATTCCTATTTGTGGTGTGATTATTATATTCTACAGTATTTATAATATTGGACTTGAACTTAAGAAAAACAAGGAATAAACAGGAGGAGGACATACATATGAGTATAGCATTACAGGTAGCCTTAGTAATGGTTACAATATTAGTTATATTGCTGATAATCGGAGCACCTATCGGTGTAGCAATCGGACTTTCTTCAGCAGTTTCAATGATATGCATGATTCCGGCAGATGTATCTTTTGCAACATCAGCTCAGAGAATTTTTGCCGGTTCAAATTCATTTTCACTTATAGCCATTCCGTTCTTTATCCTTGCTGGTAATATAATGAACAATGGTGGTATTGCAACAAGACTTGTTAATTGTGCAAAAGTAATTTCAGGAAGGATGCCTGGTGCACTTGCACAGTCAAATGTAGTAGCAAATATGTTATTCGGTGCTATCAGTGGTTCTGGTGCAGCCGCTGCAGCAGCAATGGGAAGTACAATCGGACCATTAGAGGAAAAAGAAGGTTACGACAAAAATTACAGCACTGCTGTAAATGTGGCTTCAGCACCAGTCGGAATGCTTATTCCACCAAGTAATACAATGATTGTATATTCAAGCATTGCAGGCAGTGTATCAATTGCAGCCCTTTTTATGGCTGGATATATTCCGGGTCTTCTCTGGGGCGGTGCTGTTATGATTCTTGCAGGTATTATGGCAAAAAGACGTGGTTATCAGGCAGAAGAGAGAGTTACATTAAAAGTTGCTTTAAAGACATTCTGGCAGGCAATCCCAAGTCTTTTGCTTATTGTAATTGTAATTGGTGGAATACTTGGCGGTATATTCACAGCAACTGAAGGTTCAGCAATCGCAGTAGTATACGCAACAGTTTTATCACTTATTTACAAGTCATTTAAAATAAAGGATATCCCAAGAATTGTTCTTGAGTCAGCAAAGACTACAGGTATTATAACATTCATGATTGGTCTTTCATCTATTATGTCATGGGCAATGGCATTTACAGAAATTCCTGATATGATTGCTACAGCAATTCTCGGACTTACAACTAACAAATATTTAATTCTTCTTTTAATAAACGTTTTGTTACTTGTAGTTGGTACATTTATGGATGTAACACCGGCAATACTTATATTTACACCAATCTTACTTCCAATTTGTACAGCATTTGGCATGAGTCCGATACACTTTGGTATCCTTCTCTGCTTCAACTTATCAATTGGTACAATTACACCACCTGTTGGAACAATTCTTTTTACAGGATGCCGTGTTGGCGGTGTGACTATTGAAAGTGTTATTAAGTACATGTTACCGTACTTTGCAATTATATTTGTAGCTTTATTACTGGTTACATACTTCCCTGCAATATCTATGTTCTTACCTAAGATATTGGGATTAGTGTAATAAATACCTTTTTTCCAACATGAATACGGATTGTACATCAATATGGTGTGCAGTCCGTATTTTTATAATTTAGTGCTTGACATATAGAAAATGAGGACTATAATACTCATTGGAAAACAAAATATGTTCACCGAAATTCGTTGAAGAGAACAATGTCTGTTATTGATTTATTTTCAGAGAGCCTGTGGCTGGTGTAAACAGGTAATAATCATATCAGGATATCCTCTCTAAGAAGCAGGCTGAAAGCAGAGCTGTATATGCTGTGTCGGTAAACCTCGCCGGTCTCCACCGTTATATGGATAGCATATGCAGGTATGTAAAGTGCTGTAGTGATACTGCAGAATCAGGGTGGTAACGCGGATTATATTCGTCCCTTTTTTAGTCTTAATGGCTGGAAAAGGGACTTTTTTAGTGGACAAAAAAACAAGGGGAGTGCAAGTTCTCTGCTCGCAGAAGAAACTGGCATTTTCCTTCGGAAAACAAGGAGGACGTAATGAAAGCATTACAAAAAGTTAGTAAATTTTTATCAGATTACACTTCAATAGTAGTTATCGCAATTGCAGTTGTGACATTTTTTGTACCGGGTATGATGTCATGGGTAAATCACAAGTTGTTTGTCGATTTTGCATCAAACAAATTCACAAGCCAGTCAATAATTATAGGCATTATTATGTTTAGCATGGGGCTTACTCTTACAACACAGGACTTTAAAATACTGGCAAAGAGACCATTTGATATATGTGTTGGTGCAATAGCACAGTATCTTATAATGCCATTTTTAGCATTTGGTATAACAAAGGTTCTTGGACTTTCAGATGCAATAGGTCTTGGACTTATACTTGTAGGCTGCTGTCCTGGAGGTGTTTCATCAAATATCATGTCATATCTTTGTGGCGGTGATGTAGCATTTTCAGTTGGAATGACTACGGTATCAACATTACTTTCACCATTTATGACACCACTTCTTGTATCACTTCTTGCAAGTGGAACACATATTTCAATCAAGGCACTTCCGATGTTTGTTTCTATTGTTGAAACAGTAATACTTCCGGTTGCCGTTGGATTTTTATTTAATTATTTATTTGGAAAGAAAAAAATATTTGCAGAAATACAGAAAATCATGCCAGGTATAGCTGTTCTTGGACTTGCATGTGTTGTCGGCGGTGTTGTATCATCACAGGGGGCTAAATTCTTTGAGTCAGGAGCGGTAATATTTGTAGCTGTTCTTTTACATAACGGACTTGGATATCTGCTTGGTTATGGCGCCGGAAAGCTTGTAGGAATGAATACAGCAAAGAAGAGAACAATATCTATTGAAGTTGGTATGCAGAATGCAGGACTTGCAACTAATCTTGCAACTACTACAGCCCAGTTTGCTTCAACACCTGAATCAGCTATTATCTGTGCAGTATCATGTACATGGCATTCAATTTCAGGTACATTACTTGCCGGAGCATTTGCATTAAAGGATAAGATTAAAGGAAAGTCTACTGATACAGGAAATGAAGATGTGCAGCAGGCAGAATAAAATAATATGAAATACATTCAAATAAGATTATGATAAAGTTAATCAGGCTGATTGTTCCATGTATAAATGTATTTGGACACAGCCTGATTATTTTTATTATTTTATAAATAAATTATTGACATATATAATTATGTGTGATATTAATATATTAAAAGAATTCTTTTTATGGACAGCATATGTATTTTAATTATAAATATATTTCTATTTAGCTGTCTATCAGAGCTGAGTATTCATTCAGCATGAATCCCACAAAAATTAATTGGACTACAGCAGGCTTGTTTTCATTATCTGCAAATGATAATATACTAATAAATAATAATATTAGTATGTGTGTGGATATCAGCCTGTTAAACAAAAGGAGGATATCTATGGCAGAGAAAAAAGACAATGTATCAGCAAAATTTAAGGATAATGTATTCTGCATGTTGTATGCCGACAAAGCTAATTTGCTGGATTTGTACAATGCACTTAACAATTCATCTTATAAAAATGTGGATGATTTACAGGTAACTACATTAAATGGCGGCTCGTATATGAAGTATAAAAATGATGCTTCATTTCTGCTAAGCATGAATTTATATATGTTTGAGCAGCAGTCGTCAAAGAATCCGAATATGCCTTTAAGATTTCTTCATTATGTATCAGATGTAATGAGACAGATATTTAGTAACAGTACACTTCATAGAAGAAGTATGCTGAAAATTCCGGTTCCGCATTTCATTACATTTTATAATGGAAAAGAAAAGTGGATTGAAAAAGAAGAGATAATCAAGTTGTCAGATATGTTTGAAGAATATACAGACAATCCCGAAATGGAGTTAAAGGTACGGGTAATAAATATTAATGGTGATGCAGATATCCTGAATAAGTGCAAGACGCTCCGGGATTATATGACATTTGTTGAAAAAACCAGATATAAGACAGGTGTTGAAGATAAAGATGTTAAAACAGCAGTTACAGAGGCAATAGACGAATGTGTAGAGGAGAATATACTTGTCGATTTCTTTGAGAAACACAGAGAGGAGGTCGTTGAAGTGAGTATATATGATTATGATGAAGAGGAAGTCAGAATGGTTGTAGCCAGAGATATGGCGGAAGAGATGGCTGAGGAGATGGCTGTAGAGCTTGCAGAAAAAAATGAATTGATAAGCAAAATTAAGCTTGTTATTAAAAAAGTAAAAAAAGAAAAGTCTGTTGCATTGATAGCAGATGAACTTGAAGAGGAGGAAAGTGACATCAAGCCGGTTTATGATGCTGTAATCAGGTCAGCACCCGAGTATAATGTGGATGATATTATAAAGGAATTAAAAGACTAGAAAATATGTGGGGCTGTATTCCCAACAGGAATACAGCCCGCTCAAATAATTTTTTAATTAACCAAAGTATCTCTTTAAAAGACCTTCAAAAGCTTTTCCGTGGCGAGCCTCGTCACGAGCCATCTCATGAACTGTATCATGGATTGCATCAAGGTTAGCAGCCTTTGCTCTCTTTGCAAGGTCTGTCTTACCAGCTGTGGCTCCATTTTCAGCTTCTACTCTCATCTCGAGGTTCTTCTTTGTGCTGTCTGTTACAACTTCGCCGAGAAGTTCTGCGAATTTAGCAGCATGTTCTGCTTCTTCCCATGCAGCTTTTTCATAGTAGAGACCAATTTCAGGATAACCTTCTCTATGGGCAACTCTTGCCATAGCAAGATACATACCTACTTCTGAACATTCGCCATTGAAATTAGCACGTAAATCAGAAAGAATATCTTCGCTTACGCCCTTTGCAACACCTACAACATGTTCTGCAGCCCAAGTTCTTTCATCTGACTGAGCAACAAATTTATCTGAGCCTGCGTGACAGACTGGACATTCTGCAGGAACCGTATCACCTTCATAAACATAACCACATACTGAACATACAAATTTCATAATAGTAATCTCCTTTACGTTTAAATTTTTAAAAATAGTAATTGTTACTGTTTTCTATGCAACTAATATATCACGTTATTTACTGTTTGTCAACACTAAATAGTAATAATTCCTATTTTATTTCTTGGAACATTTTGGACATTTTCCGTAGAAAAACGAAACACTTCCTTCGATTATTCCGTCGAACTGGTTTGCTGCAGCAGAAACAAGAGCTTTCTCAGGCTTGGAATCATTAAAGTCTAAATCAATAATAGCTCCACATTCTGTGCATTGAAAATGGTAATGAGGCATAACATTTCCATCAAAATGAACCGAGCCATCATCGCAAGGCACTTTAACAGCCTGACCATTGTCAACGAGAAATGAGAGATTCCGATATACGGTCCCTAGGCTTATATTTGGAAATTCTTTGCTTACATTAGCATATACTACTTCGGCGGTAGGATGGTCTTTTCTTGAAATAAGAAAGTTTCTAATTGCATCACGCTGCTTACTGTGTTTTGTAGTAGCCATAATATATACCTCTTCTAATAATGATAATTATTACTATTATTATTTTAAAGAAAAAACCATGTAATGTCAATATATAAAATTATCGTTTACTGACATTACATGGTTAATATGCTCATAATAGAAAATATTATTTACTGCAATCCTTAATAAGAGACATAATTTTATCAATGGCTTCGCTTTGAGGGCTTGAATCCATTGCATCAATATATTTTTGTCTGTTTTTATACAAATCATCAACAGCAGCAAGAAGTTTTTCAGGAGTGATTTCTTCTTCGGTCATGACGCTTGAGTAGCCATGTTCTTTAAAAGAATTAGCATTGAGAATCTGGTCGCCTCGGCTCGCATTGGCAGAAAGCGGAATCAGAATATTAGGTTTTCTTAGAGCAAGGAGTTCGCATATTGCATTTGCACCGGCTCTCGAGATTACTATATCACTTATAGCAAATAAATCACGCATCTGGTCACTTATATATTCAAACTGGATATAGCCATCAATTCCGTTTAAAGAGGCATCAGTCTTTCCCTTGCCGCAGAGGTGGACAACCTGATATTTTTTGAGAAGCTCCGGAAGGATTGCTCTCACGGCATTATTTACTTTTACAGCACCGGTACTTCCACCGACAACAAGAATAATTGGTTTTGATGTGTTAAAACCGCATAATTTAAGTCCGGCAGGTTTATTTCCAAGAAGAAGTTCATGTCTTATAGGAGAACCGGTAAGAACTGCTTTGTCTTTTGGCAGATATTTAAGTGTTTCAGGAAAGTTGCAGCATATTTTTGTGGCTCCACGCATTGCTATTTTATTGGCAAGACCGGGCGTCATATCAGATTCATGTATTATTACAGGAATATGTTTATGGCTTGCTGCAAGAACAACAGGAACGGATACGAATCCACCCTTTGAAAAAACTATATCGGGTTTGATTTTTCTGATTAATTTTCTTGATTGGAAATATCCTGCAATAACACGAAATGGATCAGTAAGATTTTTCCAGCTTTTATAACGGCGTAATTTACCGGATGAAATTCCATAATAAGTTATTCCAAGGTCTTCAATAAGTTGTTTTTCAATACCTGTATAAGAACCTATATAAGTTACCTGATATCCGGCAGCCGCAAGACTTGGAAGTAATGCAATATTAGGTGTTACATGTCCGGCAGTGCCACCACCGGTTAAAATTATCTGTTTCATTTTTTGGAACTTCCTTTCAATTCAATTACATTTTATGTGAAAATCTTTCCTTAAAACTGCAATGACAGCAAAGTGGCTCAACAGCACGTTTGTCACGGAATCTCTGAATGAAATTCTGCGTGCGTTCCTGTTCAAGGATTTCAGAAATATCCTGCACAAATATATTTCCAAGCGAAATGCATGCATTGCCATCAAGACAACATGGAACTATTGTTCCGTCAGAAAGTATGGCAATATGTGTGCGTAATCCCTGACAAAATCCTCTGTCATTATAGTATGAATTATTAATATCGGGCCATTCAAATGGTGACTGTACATTTATATATAATTTTTTTCTGATTGTAAGATTTTTTTGACCAAAAAGATTAGGTTTTTCGAGTGTTGTCCAAAGACGAAGCGATATTTCCGTGTCAGTTTTTTCATTAAGCATATTACAACATTCAGTTATATTTTTAAAATACGTGTCCATATCAATACAGTCATTATCATCAGCACTGTGCATTGAAATATTTATCTGATGAACCGGATGAACAATAAGTGTATCAAGTTGCTTTTTTAAAAGCGTTCCATTTGTTGTGATATTTACACGCATACCTTCATCATGGCATATCTGCAGAATATCACCAAGCTGCGGATGCAGAAGAGGCTCACCTTTTACATGAAGATATATAAATTCTGTAAGAGGCTTGACCTGTTCTATTACATGAGAAAATTCGTCGATGCTCATGAAGCGTTTGTCACGTTTTGTTTCCTGACAGAATGAACATGTAAGATTACAGGAACTTGTTATTTCTATATAAATACGTTTGAATCGTGTGACACGGTATTTTTTCACGCCTGCTCCTTGTACTGTGTTAATGCATTGGCAAGCTGGTCAGGACAGGATGTCGATCTGAATCCACACTTGATGCCGGACATTCTTTTTATTGCTTCATCTATATCCATGCCTTCTATAAGTGCTGCAACACCTTGTGTATTGCCTGAGCAGCCACCTTCAAAATGCACATTAGTTACTTTATTATCAACAACATCAAAATCAATTGAGCGGGAACATACACCGGATGTTTTATATTTCATTTTATAATCCTCCTTTGAAATTTATGCTAAGTATATCACATCAAAAAATGTGCCGCAAGGTCTTGCAAAAATGTGAAAAATCTATTATTATAAACATATATTAATGAATACATAAATGAGAATATGCGGTGAGGGTGCTGACAGCTGCTGTTTTCGTTACAAATTAAGGAGGATTATATGATAGGTATTATTGGAGCCATGGATGAAGAAGTTGAACAGATTGTGGCAGTTATGGATATAAAAAAAGAAGAGACTAAGGCATGTATGACATTTAAGGCGGGAATTCTTGCCGGTAAGGATGTTGTAATTGTAAGAAGTGGTATTGGTAAAGTTAATGCTGCTGTATGTACACAGATTCTTGTTGACGATTTTGGCGTTGATTATGTTATCAATACAGGTATTGCCGGTTCTTTAAAGGCTGAGATTGATATTGCGGATATTGTTATATCATCAGATGTTCTTCATCATGATATGGATGCGACAGGATTTGGATATCCACTTGGTCAGATTCCAAGAATGGATACACTTTCATTTAAAGCAGATGATAGACTTATCGAGCTTGCAAAGGAATCGTGTGCGAAGGCAGTCACTTCAGTAGGCGTTCATGTTGGACGAGTTGTAAGTGGAGACCAGTTCATTTCGGATAAGGCAGTAAAGGAAAGAATTTCGTCTGAATTTGCAGGATACTGTACAGAGATGGAAGGTGCGGCTATTGCACAGGCAGCATATCTTAATAAGGTTCCATTTGTGATTTTGAGAGCGATTTCGGATAAGGCAGATGACAGTGCAACAATGGATTATCCAACTTTTGAGAAGCAGGCAATTGCCAATTCAGTCCTTTTATTAAAGGAACTTGTTTCAAGAATTTAATTAATAAGGAAATTGATAAATATATGAACTTTTTGGAAGTTAAAAATATAGAGAGTTCATTAACAGGCACAGTTTACTATCATCTTCCGGGATTGTTTGAATTTTATGACTTTTACCGGGTGTTTTTGCCGTTATTTTATGAACACAGAGAATATTTTTATGACTGGTGTGATATTGGTTCAATATATGGTGCACCATCAGACTGTATATGGGGTGGCGGACGTGTTTCAGACGGAGATAGTAATCCTGAAGAAGTTCTTACTCTTTTAGAAGAATATGGGATTTCATCAAGGCTTACATTTAGTAATTCACTTTTGAAAAAAGAGCATTTGTCAGATAGAAAATGTAATGAACTTTGTAGACTATTTGAGAAAAATAATAAAATACAAAATGGTGTAATTGTTCATTCTGAATTATTACTTGATTATCTGAAAAATAATTATCCGGAATTATATCTGGTATCATCTACAACAAAGGTGATTACTGATTTTGATGAGTTTCTTATGGAAACTGACAGGGATGATTTTAAGTATGTTGTGCCGGATTTCCGCCTGAATAAGACATTTGACAGGCTTGGCAGTATGACATGCGGGCAAAAGGACAAAGTGGAGTTTTTGTGTAATGAATGTTGCTGGTTTGGATGCAATGACAGAAAAAAATGCTATGAAGCTGTCAGCCGTAAAAATCTTGGGGAGAATATATCTGAACATATATGCAGTGCTCCCGGTTCTAACGAAGGTTATAGATTTTCCAAAGCAATGAAAAATCCGGGATTTATTGGAGTTAATGATATAAAAGATAAGTATATTTCTATGGGATTTTCCAACTTTAAGATAGAGGGCAGAGGACTTGGAAGTGCATTAATTCTTGAATTTTTGCTTTATTATATGACAAAGCCAGAGTATCATGTTCATGTGAGAGAAAAAGTATATCTTGATAATATGCTGGACTTATTTTAGAAGTATTTGATATGAAAAAATCAGTATACAAAAATAAAGGTTGGTGAATATATGGTAGAAAATATTACAATAATTAAAGGGACTGATGGTCCGACGGCAGTATTTTTGGCGGGAAAAAATCATAGATATACGCTCAGACAGAAAATAAAGAAATATATATTTAATAGAAAAATGAAATTTGTCGAAAAAAGCCTGAAACCGGAAGGGCACACTGTTGATGAGGTTATTTATTATGCAAAAAATAAATACGGATTTGAAGAGGCTGATAAAGATTCTGACGAGTATAAAGAAGAGTATAATCAGATGCGTTCCTCTTTTATAATCCAATATAAACCTGAGTTGTTGGGTGATTTGACATCAGAACCTGAGTTGAAAGGCACATCTGAACAGGATATGCTTGAATTTATGGAGCAGAACGCAAAACGCATGGAAAGAGCACAAAATGTGCCTAAAGACCTGTTTGACATAGATTATCACAAGCTTATAAAAAGATTTAATGATAAAAATGATTATATGCATATAGATATTGAAAAAAATTATTCTTCAATAAGCGGTGGAGTATGTGGCAGTGATAAAATGGCAAAAAAATTTAACTGCATATACAAAGACATATACAGATATTATGGGGTGTCCGCACGGGATATCATGGAAAAAACGGAAAGGTATGAAGATGTAGTACATACGCTCAGCATGTAATTTATAAGATACAGAAAAGATTTTTGCGGGGGTGTATTGAATTATGAAGATTGAAAAAGTGACAGTTGAAGATGCAGAAGAACTTTTAGAGATATATGCACCATATGTTGAAAATACAGCAATAACATTTGAGTATGATGTTCCATCAAAAGATGAATTTGAAGAAAGAATAAAGAATATTTCTGCAAAATATCCTTATATTAAAGCAGTACATGAAGGAAAAATAGTCGGATATGCATATGCTGCAAGCTTTAAAGACAGAAGAGCTTATGACTGGTCTGTTGAAACAACAATTTATGTAAAAAATAACTGTAAGAGAATGGGTATTGGCAAGGTATTGTACGAGGTACTTGAACAGGAACTTAAAGATATGGGTATACTTAATATGAATGCATGTATTGCCTGCCCGGTACAGGAGGGAAGATATCTTAATGATGACAGCATACGTTTCCATGACAATATGGGATTTACTGAGGTCGGACATTTTCATAACAGCGGTTATAAATTCGGACAGTGGTTTGATATGATATGGATGGAAAAAATGATTGGGGAGCATAATGCTAATCCACATGAGGTAGTATGGCAGCAGGACTTTAAATTATAGAATTGTTGAAGTATAATATAAAACGGAAAAAAGGTAATCTTAAAAAATACAGGAGGATTATCGTATGAAAATACCATTTAAGGTTGATTTGACGGGAAAGACAGCAATTGTAACAGGAGGAAGCGGAACATTATGCTCAGCTATGGCATATGGGCTTGCCGTTAGCGGAGCAAAAACTGCCATAATAGGGCGTAATCAGGAAAAGCTTTTGAAGGTAGTTAATAAACTGACAGAAGATGCGTTAAATGAGTATGGCAAAGATGTTATCGTAAAGGGATACAGCTGTAATGTGACTGATAAAAATGAACTGGAAAAAGCGTACAGCCTAATAAGCAGTGAACTTGGAACGTGTGATATTCTTATTAACGGTGCAGGTGGAAACCAGCCGGGTGCAATAGCTTCAACAGAGATGTTAAAGAAGGAAAAAGGAGAAGATGATTATTCGTTCTGGAATCTTGATGAAGATAAAATAAGAGATGTAATGGATGTTAATTATATGGGAACACTTCTTCCGATTCAGGTTTTTACAAAAGATATGGTAGAAAAAAGAAGTGGAAGCATTATTAATATAGCATCTGTAACGTCAATTCTTCCGCTTACAAAGGTTGTTGCATATGGCAATGCAAAAAGTGCAATTTTTAATCTTACACAGTGGCTTGCAGTTCATTTTGGAGAGAGCGGAATAAGATGTAATGCAATTGCACCGGGATTTTATGCAGCAGAACAGAATCATTCTCTTTTATTTAATCAGGATGGAAGTTATACTGCAAGAGCAGGAAAGATAATTGCCGGAACACCGATGGGCAGATTTGGTAATCCGGAAGAACTTATAGGTGCAGCACTTTTTCTTGCAAGTGATGAAGCGTCAGGTTTTGTAAATGGCATTGTTCTTCCGGTTGACGGCGGATACAGTGCATACAGCGGTGTCTAAGACGGTATGTTTATATGATTTTTATGCGGTGGTGTGTCAAAAAAAGGCACATTGCCGTATTTTTTGTAAAACGATTGTTAATATGAGGACTTTAAAAAATATGATGCCTGAATTATAATATTTTTAAGTGATATGGAAGAAATGCTGTCATAAACTTCTTAATGTTACAGATAAATAAATGGAGGTTGTATGAAAATAATTTTATTGGGGATGTTAATTATATTTTTACTGGGGATGACGGCACAGCTTGTGGTTTATACGATTATGGCGTACATAAAAGAGGACTGCAGCCGTAAAATGATGAGAACGGTATTCGTGAAAAATACGATTTTAAGATATGAAGAGTGTACAAAGCTGGGAATTCCGGTTGATAATGTAAAAAGATTTGTGGAAAACACATTTGATTCGTGTATTTATGGTGGATATTCGCCGGATTTGATTGCTGATGTGTCAAAAAAATCCGGTAATATAATTATGGTAATGGGAATTCTGAGTGTAATTTTTCATATTAATAATTTACAGGAATGTTTTGTATATATATCAATGACTCTCCTTGAGGTAATTGCGTTAAGAGTTTCGGAAAAAATGACTGATTATAATGAAAATAAAAAGAATATTATTATTATAATGCAGAATGAACTCCTGCACTTTGAAAAATATTCGGAACTTTTGAAGGAAAATGTGAGAGGAATATATACGGAAAAGCTGAGGGGACAGGCAGCAGCTGAGTTTGGCAGGCTTAATAAACAGTACAAGCAAATCTTGAAAAATACCTAGGCAGGAAGTATAATTAAATAAGATAGTATTTTATTATTTTGTGGACTTTACTTAAAAAAGTAAAGAAATGGAGGTTATATATGGGACAGGTAAAATTTGATTATTCTAAGACAGCAGGTTATGTACATGAACATGAAGTTGAATCAATGAAAGCACTTACGGAGAGTGCAAGAAAGCTTCTTCTTTCTAAGAGTGGTGCAGGTAATGACTATCTCGGATGGATTGACCTTCCTGTTGATTATGATAAGGAAGAGTTTGCACGTATTAAGAAGGCAGCAGAAAAGATTAAGTCAGATTCAGATGTGCTTGTAGTAATTGGTATCGGTGGTTCTTATCTCGGTGCGAGAGCTGCAATTGAATTTCTTGGACATAATTTCTTTAATTCAGTTTCTAAGGATTTAAGGAAAGCACCGGAAATTTATTTTGTAGGTAATTCAATCAGTTCAAATTATCTTGCTGGGCTTGTTGATGTAATCGGTGACAGGGATTTTTCTGTAAATATTATTTCAAAGTCAGGAACTACAACTGAGCCGGCTATTGCATTCAGGGTGTTTAAGAAAATGCTTGAAGAAAAGTATGGAAAAGACGGGGCTGCAAAGAGGATTTACGCTACAACTGACAAGGCTAAAGGAGCATTAAAGAAGCTTGCTGACGCAGAAGGTTATGAAGAATTTGTTGTACCTGATGATGTAGGCGGACGTTTTTCTGTTCTTACAGCAGTAGGACTTCTTTCAATTGCAGTAAGCGGTGTTGATATAGACGAACTTATGGCAGGAGCAGCATCAGCAAGAAAACGCTGCATTGAGAATGATTTTGACAATAACGATGCAATGCAATATGCAGCACTCAGAAATATTATGTTAAGAAAAGGCAAATCAGTAGAAATTCTTTGTGATTATGAGCCAAGTCTTCATTATACACTTGAGTGGTGGAAGCAGCTTATGGGTGAGTCAGAAGGCAAGGATAACAAGGGATTGTTCCCGGCAAGTGTTGATTTGACAACAGATTTACATTCTATGGGACAGTTTATACAGGATGGTTCAAGAATTATGTTCGAGACTGTTCTTAATGTTGAGAAGACATCAAGAGAAATTGTTATTGAAAAAGAAGATGAAGACCTTGATGGACTTAATTACCTTGCAGGAAAGACGATGGATTTTGTAAATAAATGTGCCATGAATGGTACAATTCTTGCACATACGGATGGCAATACACCAAATTTAAGAGTTGATATTCCTGAGCAGACACCATTCTATCTCGGCGAATTATTCTATTTCTTTGAATTTGCATGTGGACTTTCAGGTTATATGCTCGGTGTTAATCCGTTTAATCAGCCTGGTGTTGAAAGCTATAAGAAGAATATGTTTGCACTTCTTGGAAAGCCGGGGTATGAAGCAGAAGGAGAAGAACTCCGTAAGAGAATTTAATTTTAACAATTAACAATAAGAGGAATTTATCATGAAAATTTTAATGCTTGATACAATTACATATGGTGATGATATTTCGCTTGATAAGTTTAAAACACTTGGTGAAGTTATAACATACCGGACAAGTACGCAGGAGGAAGCGTTACAGCGTATTAAGGAAATACAGCCTGATGTGGTTGTGACTAATAAAGTTGTGATTACAAAGGAATTGTTTGAAGCATCACCAAATATAAAGATGGTTGCTGAGACTGCAACAGGATATAATAATATTGACATTGAATATGCAAAGGCTCACCAAATAAGGGTTGCTAATGTTGCAGGATATTCAACGGAATCAGTTGTGCAGCATACATTCGCACTTTTATTTTATGTATACGAAAAATTAAGATATTACGATGAATATGTAAAATCCGGAGAGTATGTCAAAAGTCCGTGTTTTACACATTTTGACAAAGTATTTAATGAACTCAGTGGAAAGACATGGGGGATTGCCGGACTTGGAAGCATAGGAAGAAGAGTTGCAGATGTAGCCAAAGCGTTTGGATGCAGGGTGGTATATTTTTCGGCAAGCGGACATACATATGATACTGAATTTAAGAGAGTTTCCTTTGATGAACTTCTTGAAAATTCAGATATTATATCAATACATGCACCACTTAATGATAAAACAAATAATCTTTTTGATGATGCAGCATTTGCAAAGATGAAAAAGAATGCTGTTCTTCTGAATCTCGGCAGAGGCCCTATTGTAAATAATGCAGCTTTAACAAAAGCATTAAAAGAGAATATAATTGCCGGTGCGGGTCTTGATGTTATCGACAAAGAGCCGATTGCAGCAGATAATCCTCTTCTTGAGATACAGGACAGCAGCAAGCTTATTATTACACCTCATATTGCATGGGCAACTTATGAAGCACGCGTTCGTCTGATGGACGAGGTATATGAAAATATTAAAGCATTTGAGGCAGGAGAAAGCCGTAATGCAGTAGTATAAAATTTATGGGACAAAACATGTGAAAGTGTTTTGTCCCGTTTTTTATTACAAAGGTGATTTCGCTCCGGTTGAGTTGATACAAGTTTGATTAAAAATTGTTATTGAGCAATTATTATGATATTATTATAATTATATCACAAAAATAATCAACACAATGTTAAGAAAACAGGAGATTCGTATGAAAGAACAGGAAGAAAAGAAGAAAGGAAATCTGTGGCTTACGGTGGCAACATTTATTGTAAATAAGCGTAAAGCCATAGAGATTCTTTTTGTGCTGGCAATTATTTACAGTGTGCTGTGTATTAATAAGGTACAGGTCAATCAGGATATAACATCTTATCTGCCGGCTGACAGTGAGACAAGACAAGGTCTGTCTATAATGGATGAACAGTTTATGACATATGGAAGTGCAAAGGTTATGCTTGCAAATGTCACGTTTAATCAGGCGGATTCGCTTGTCGATAGTCTTGAAAATGTGGACGGTGTCAAGGAAGTTGCATTTGATGATTCATCTGACCATTTTAAGGGGACTAATGCATTATTTGACATTACTTTCAGTGGGACATCGGATGAACAGGTAAGTAAGGACGCATTGAATTCTGTCAAGGATATATTGGCGGATTATGATGTTTATGTTTCAACTGAAGTTGGTTCAGAAGAGTCAAGTGCCGAATCACTTGCGAAGGATATGAATATAATTCTTGTGCTTGCTGTAGTTGTCATTGTTGCTGTGCTTTTGCTTTCAACTAAGGCATATCTGCAGATACCGGTACTTTTGATTACATTTGGGGTAGCGGCTATTCTTAATATGGGAACTAACTACTGGTTTGGAACGATTTCATCAATCACTAATTCTATTGCGGTTGTATTGCAGCTGGCACTGGCTATTGACTATGCTATTATTCTGTGCGACAGATTTATGGAAGAGCATGAGACGCTTGATGCTGAAGAGGCTGTAAAGGTAGCACTTTCAAAGGCTATTCCGGAAATAAGTTCGTCATCACTTACTACTATTTCAGGTATGGTTGCAATGATGTTCATGCAGTTCAGACTTGGATATGATATGGGTATAATTCTTGTAAAGGCGATTATTTTAAGTCTTATTTCGGTATTTTTCCTTATGCCGGGGGTGCTTTTAATTTTTGCAAAAGGAATTGATAAGACGCATCACAAATGTTATGTTCCAAAGATTACTATTGTTGGTAAGTTTGCCAATAAGACAAAATATATTATACCTCCGCTTTTTATAATATGTCTTGTATTTGCATTTATGAAATCAAATAACTGTCAGTATATTTATGATACAAGTTCGATTGTAAGTGCAAAAAAGAGCGAATCAAAGATTGCACAGGAGACAATAGAAGAAACTTTTGGTGCAAGTAACCAGCTTGTAGTAATGGTACCTAAGGGTGATTATGAATCTGAGCATAAAGTTGTAAAAAAACTTCAGAATCTTGATTACGTGACATCTGCACTGGCTCTTTCCAATGTTTCAATAAATGATGAGTATGTACTTACAGATAAATTAAGTCCAAGACAGTTTTCGGAACTTGTGGGAATTGACAGGGAAGTTGTTGAAGTTTTATATATGGCATATGCATATAATCAGGAGCAGTACGGGCCGGTTGTAACAGGAATTGATGATTACGATGTTCCGATTATTGATATGTTTCTGTTCTTATATGACCAATATAAGGAAGGTTATGTGACTCTTGACAGCAATCTGGATGAAAAGCTTACAACTTTATATGACACACTTCATGATGCACAGCTCCAGCTTCAGGGTTCGGATTATTCGCGGCTTGTTCTTAATATTTCGCTTCCTGTTGAAGGTCAGGAGACATATGATGCACTGGAGGAAATTCGAGGAATCGCTGCACAATATTATTCAAAAGACAGTGTTATTCTTGTAGGCAATTCAACGAGTGACCATGACCTTGAGTCATCATTTGCGTCAGATAATATTATAATAAGCGTGCTGACAGCGTTATTTGTTATGATAATATTGTTCTTTACATTCCAGTCGGCAGGTCTTCCTGTACTTCTCGTACTTACAATTCAGGGAAGTATATGGATAAACTTTGCAGTTCCGTCAATTGAGGGGCAGACTGTATTTTTCATAGCATATCTGATTGTATCAGCAATTCAGATGGGTGCTACAATTGATTATGCGATAGTTATATCTAACAGATACCTGCAACTTAAACAGCAGATGCCGCTTAAAGAAGCCATAACCGAGACGCTTAACCAGTCATTTCCGACAATATTTACATCAGGTTCAATACTTACATGTGCTGGTTTTCTGATTGGTGAAATTGCATCAGATGCCACAGTTGCTTCGATTGGTGTGGCACTTGGACGAGGAACTTTAATCTCAATAATTCTTGTATTATTTGTATTGCCTCAAATACTTCTTATGGGAGACATTATTATAGAAAAGACAGCACTTACAATGAATATTACAAGACCACAGAGAGAAGTTGCAGGAAGAGTAAGAGTAACGGGACATGTACGTGGATATGTACAAGGTGAAATTGATGCTGATATACAGGGTACATTCCAGGGACAGATGAAAGTGTCTGTAGACTCTGTGATTCCAGGAAGGCAGGGTCAGATTGAGCAGAATGATTTGGATTCTCAACAGATATCAGAAGATGATGATATTGCAGACAATAAAGCACAGGAAGGAGATGAGGAGTCATGACAATGAAAAAATATTTAAAGAAAAGGATAATACCGGCAGGACTTTCTCTAATCCTTATTATAATGACAGTAATAAGCATCATGCCGATTAATGTGTCAGCTGAAGATTCTTTGAATGTTATTGAGATTTCAAGAGTAAATGAACTTATTGAATTTGCCAATAAATGCAAATATGACAGTTATAGCAAAGACAAGATTGTGAAACTGACTGCCGATATAGATGTTTCGGGCTCAGATTTTAAAGGAATATCATATTTTGCCGGAACATTTGATGGCGGTTCTCATATAATAAGTGGTTTTAATGTTGATTATAAAGGTTCGGATTTTGGCTTTTTCCGTTATATAGCAGAGAGTGGTTTTATTACTAATCTTAATATTTCAGGAAGTATTAATGTTACCGGAAGTCAGAAAAATATAGGCGGAATAGCAGGTGTAAACAAAGGGGTAATAAATGAAAGCTCATTTTCGGGTAAAGTAAATGCATCTACTGTAACAGGTGCAATTGCAGGCTATAATCATGAAAATGCCAAAATAGTGAGCTGTACCAGTGATGCTGATATTTTAGCAACAAATCAGACAGGCGGAATAGCCGGAGTTAATGATGGACTTATAAGCAGCTGTACATCAAAGAGCCGTGTTAATACGCAGGAACTGGATACAACACTTGACATAGGTGGTGTTGATGTAGGAACTCTCAATCTTACGCAGAATGTCATAGACCGTAATGATATGGGTGGAATAGCCGGTGAGTCAACAGGAATAATATCGGATTGTGTTAATTATGGTAAGATTGGATTTGCACATACAGGGTATAATGTCGGTGGAATAGCCGGAAAACAGAGCGGTAAAGTTATAACATGTTCTAATGAAGGTGAAATCTATGGAAGAAAAGATGTCGGTGGAATTGTCGGACAGGCAGAACCGGATATTGAGTCTGAGTATCTGAATGACCGTGTTGATGATGTGCAGAGTTCAATAGATATTATTAACAGTACATTAAATAACATGTCATCATCGATGAATAATGCTTCATCTGATGTTAAGTCTTATACAGAAAATATTATTGACCAGTATAAAGAACTGCTTGATAAGTTACAGGATAAGCTTAATGGAAATAACGATAACGATGAAAAAATAGAAGATTTTGTTGATGATATTTCAAAAGATATTGAAAACAGCACTGTTGAAGATGATATACATGGCGTTGCGGACACAGTTGACAGTGAAATAAGAACAATTGCAGATAGTATTGAAAGAATCTCTGCACAGATTAAAAATATTGGTAATACAGTAACAGAAACAATGGATGTTGTGACAAGTGATGATGACTATATAGAAGATATATCATCTGCTGACAGTGCACAAAATTCAGATGGTGTTATTGCAAAGTCAGTAAACAGGGGAGCAGTGCATGGAGATATTAATGCCGGAGGAATAGCCGGAACAATGAACGTTGAATATGATGTTGATCCAGAGTATGATCTTGACATAACTGAGACTACAAATGTAAGGCTTCGTTCAACTGTCAGTGATGTTGTAATATACTGTATTAATTATGGTGAGGTTAATTCAAAAAAAGACTGTGCCGGAGGAATTGTCGGATTACAGGAACTTGGACTTGTATATGGAAGCGAGGGTTATGGAACAGTAAAGTCGGAGACGGGTAACTATGCCGGAGGAATAGCCGGTAACAGTGCAAGTGCAATAACAGACAGTTACAGTCTTTGCAATGTGGAAAGTGAAGATTATACAGGCGGAATTTGTGGAAAAGGTTATACAATGCAAAATTGTATTTCGATTCCGGCAATTCTTGGTGATGGTGAAGCAAAGGGAAGCCTTGCAGGAATAATTGAATCTGACGGTGAAGTAAGCACAAATATATTTGTAAATGATATATATGGCGGAATTGATGATATTAATTATAGCGGTAAGGCTGACAGTGCGAGCTATGAAGCTGTTATGGCAATGGAGAATATACCTGATGGATTTCATCGTGTAACACTTGTATTCAAAGCTGATGGAAATGTTATTGATACAAAAAATATTGCATATAATGCAAATCTTGGTGTATCGGAACTTCCCTCAATTCCTGATAAGGATGGATATTATGCACAATGGCCGGAAAATATAGTATCAAAACCAATATTGCAGAATACTGTTGTTGAAGCAGAATATCATGTGTGGATAGAAAGTGTTGCCGGTGACATTGCATCGCAGAATGATAAACCGCTTTTTATTGCGGAAGGAAAATTCTATGATGATAATAAAATTACATTATCAAAATGTGATACTGATAATCTGTCAGGGGATATAGAATATTCATATGCATGGAAAATGCGAGGCACAGACGTAAAAGATAAAGGTACAAAAACATGCCATTTTTACATAAAAAATACTTCGGGAAGCAGCGAAGTATGGTATCGTGACAACGCAGATTCAGGCTGGGTTAAGGCAGATGCGAAAGAGCATGGAAGTTATATGACTGCTGAAATTCCTTACGAAGCAGATTTTGCGGTGATTCATAAAGAAAGCAGCAATATGATTTACTATATATGTGGCGGTGCTGCAGCATGTATAATTGTGCTTGCAGTAATTATTATAAAAAAACGTAAAAAAAGAAATAAGTAATGTGTGTCAGGCATAATGCAAAGTAACTTACAAGCATTAGACACTTATTCAGTGATGACGGGTGACAGAATATATGAGAAATTACTGGGAGAATCGGAAGGAGTGAGCAATATGTGTGATGTGGCACAAAGATTAGAGGACAGAGGAACTTATAGCAAGCGGGATTGATAAAGAGACAGTAGATGTGGCGTTGACGTGTCTGTAGTTAAATAAATAAAATATAAAAATTAAGGTATCCGATATGTTGTTGTGTATTGGATACCTTTTTTGACATATAAAAAAACAAAAATGCAACCTTTTATTACAAAATGTTGCATTTTTGTTTACATTTATTATATCAGCTGTAAGTGATTTTCCTTAACCCCTTTTTTCTGAAAAATAAGAATTTTTTAAATCTATAATTGATATTATAAAAATGGTTTAGCGAGGGAATTTAATATGCATATATATCATCTTTTTCGCATTGTGTGATTCCAAGATATCGTTTTGTTATATTGTATGAGGAGTGATTATAGATTGCCATGAGTAAAGCCGGCTGTGTTCCTTGTTTCCATGCAAAAAATCCAAAAGTTTTTCTGAGAGAATGACAACTAATGTTTCCTGTAATATTACATTTGTCAGCTGCGGTTTTTATTATGCGGTATGCCTGAGTACGGCTCAGCGGTCTTGTGTGGTCTGTCGATTTTGTAAATATGTAATCGTTGTATTGAGGATTCTGTTTGGAAAAAAGTTTTTGAAGTGCAATAGATAAATTGTCATTTATAGGGATAATATTTATTTTTCCTGTCTTATGTTCACTTATGGTGAGCCTCTTTATGAATTTCTTGTTTTCAAAATCATAAATCATATTCCATTTAATATTTAAAATATCACTTATTCTTAATGCAGTATTTAATCCAAAAACAATCAGGCAATGATTTCGCAGATTCGGTTTTTTGTCAGCGTAGAAATTAAGAAATGCCTGCAATTCTTTGTTATCTTTTATCGGTTCTGTAATCATAAATATTCTCCAATCATAATTTTTATAGTTCAGATGAATTATTACAAATAAAAAGTTAAAAATGCAACATTTTGTAATAAATAGTTACATTTTGAAAAGGAAAAATTCTAACTGATACATGGAGTTAAAAATGCTAAAACTCACATTAAAACCCGGAGAGTATATAGATATTGGAGACAATATCAAAGTTATATTTTCGGGAGGTTCGGCAAACAATATTCATCTGCTGGTTGATGCACCGAGAGAGGTCAACATTGTAAGAAGTTCGGTAAAAAAAGCAGCCGGTGAAAAAGTTGATGAATATAAGAAAGAAGAGGGAACATCGCAGGAAGCACAAAAATATGGTAGTACAACACAATTTAACAGCAATGAATGCTAACAGAATGCTTGGCGTAACAACTTCAGCACAGGCAAAATCAACAGAGAAATTATCTTCAGGTTATAAGATTAACCGTGCAGCAGATGATGCAGCAGGACTTTCAATTTCAGAAAAGATGAGAAAGCAGATTCGTGGTCTCAGTCAGGCATCTTCTAATGCACAGGATGGAATATCATGTGTACAGACAGCAGAGGGTGCATTAACAGAAGTTCATTCAATGCTTCAGAGAATGAATGAACTTGCAGTTCAGGCAGGTAACGGAACAATGTCAGAAGATGACCGTCAGAATATTCAGGACGAAATCGACCAGCTTACATCTGAAATTGACAGAGTTTCTGAGACAACAAAGTTCAACGAAACATATCTTTTAAAGGGTAACGGAACGGAAACAAGACAGAAAGAAGTTGCAGCTACAGCTATGACAGCTACATATAAAACACCTGTTACATCTACAGTTGCGTTAACAGCAACAAACGCACCTACTACTTGGTATGCTAAAGGCTCTGCAACAGCTTTGACAGCAGATCAAATATTAGAACGTCTTGAAGTTGATGCAAATGGAAATGTAGCGATTAAAGATGGCATGGAAATGTATTCTGAAGCAGCAAATACAACAGATCAGTATGGTGCACAGACAAAAGATAAGATTGTTGCATTAACTACTGTAAAGCAGAGTTATGGTGTTGCATCAACAGCTTTATATGCAGACGCGCAGGGAACGACAGCGGTAAAAGATGAGGATTTAAAAAATTATTTTAATGAAGATGGAACAGTAAAGCAATCACTTTACAAAAAGACGACAGGTGCTAATGCGACATTTAAAGAAATTGGTGCTGAACAGATTGCTAATTATGTAACAGTGACAGCTGCAAAAGATAAGACAACAGTAGAATATGAAGCTGTTAAAGACCTTGTTCTCAGTTTTCAGGTTGGGGCTGATACTACAGCAAATAATAAAATTTCTGTTTCTATGCAGAGCATGAGTGCTGAAAGTATTGGTGTCAAAGGTATTTCTGTAACAGGAGATGATTCTACAAATGCAGATGCAGCTGTAGATACAATTGGTGAAGCTATAAAGAAAGTATCTTCACAGCGTTCAGCTCTTGGTGCCGTTCAGAACAGACTTGAGCATACAATTGCTAACTTAGATAATATTGTTGAAAATACAACAGCAGCTGAATCTGCTATTCGTGATACAGATATGGCTGAAGAAATGGTTGCATACAGCAAGAATAGTATCCTTACACAGGCAGGTCAGTCAATGCTTGCACAGGCTAACCAGTCTAACCAGGGCGTACTTTCACTTCTTCAGTAATGCTATAAAAGCGTAATTACTATATTTTAAAGTAAATAAAAGGGGCTGTAAAAAAACTCCCCTTAAAGAAAAATCGCTTAGGCCGTGAGGTTTAAGCGATTTTTTGGTATAATTAATTATGCTACTAATTAATAAACCTAATGGTAATTATACAGCTCGTCAGCTGAAATTACCATTAGAAATCGAAAAATTAATTAATATTTCTGATCCAGTATATACTTTTTGTGAAGTTATGAATCACGGATTCTGTTCTCTCCGGGAGATTGAAAAACTCTGTAGAACGGACATCCGGTATATGTATCTTCTTGATGAAATGAAAGCTCCATCCTTTGCCACGTTCGGTAACTTTATTCGTAATGAATTAACCGATACAATTGAACAAATATTTGCCGATGGCAACAAACGAATCGCAGCAACAATGTTTCTGTATTTCCTTGATAAAAATGGCATCCTGTTTGCTGATGGAAACAAGCTGATTGACGATCATACACTTGTAGCACTTTTTAAACAGTGCTACACTAAAGAAAATTTGGATTTGTGGAGGTAGTGATTATGAAAAGATTGATAGCAATGGTTCTTTGTCTTTTATTTGTTATATCTTTAGCTGGTTGTGGAAAAGGAAATACAAAAAATTTAGTTATTGATTATGGGACATCATCTATATACACAAAAGATGACATGGATGAAGCTATTGATGTTATAAAGAAACAATTTAGTTCTTTTGAGGGGTGTGAATTGCACAGCCTATCTTATACATCTGATGATGCGTGCAATAATGAGGATAATATTGCCTGGATGAATGAATTGGAGGAAGCAAATGACAATAAAGAGAGTTTCACACAATGTATTTCGTTTGATAGTAGTTTCAGGTCACCTAAAAATGGAGGTGGAGCGTGGAACGCTAATGAAGAATACACATGGTCATGGTGGTTGGCACGTAGCGAAGGCGGAACATGGAAATTAATGACTTGGGGATATTAACTGTCGGTTCCTAAGTAACAAATTTCAGTCTTCTGGTGAGTTGAAAGCAATGGCGAATTTGAATTTTGCAGAGATATGTCAAAGCATTTTGACACGCATTTTCTGTGATGTCAAAGCCGTTTGATAGACTATGAAGGGTGGTTTTCCTATAATAAAGTACAAGGGAGCAGTGACATGGAGTATGATATCGGAAGTAAAATAAAGGCAGCTAGGCTTAAAAAAAAGATGACACAAGAACAGGTTGCTGAATTATTGGGAGTGAGTCGTCAGACCATCTCAAATTGGGAAAATGAAAAATCCTATCCAGATATCATCAGTGTCATTAAAATGAGTGATTACTACGAGGCTTCCCTTGACTATTTATTGAAGGGAGAACAAAAAATGAATACATATTATGATTATCTCGAAGAAAGTACAAATGTTGTAAAAAGCAATACCAACAGAAACAAAATTATTACAATCCTGTCCTATATGCTTGTATG
>ERZ856578.2785-NODE-2785-length-27821-cov-19.431012_pt1 | contig 27821 bp, 18 predicted proteins | sample MGYA00514384_ERZ856578 | MGnify/ENA primary metagenome ERZ856578 (study PRJEB29103, sample SAMN06111958) | human gut metagenome | biome: human gut; feature: ankylosing spondylitis patient; material: healthy_person | host: Homo sapiens | place: China:Hangzhou... | reverse complement strand
CAAGGAACAATGAAAAAGGTCTTTGTTACATAAGAAAAAACTTTTGAAAATAAAGAATCGGGTAGGAAGAGAACGAAGAGGTTTTCTTCCTACTCTTGTTTTAGGGAACAAAAGAAATCGAAGACATTCTTATGCCATTCGGCCTGTTTTTATTTCATTCTGCAAAAAGTCATATACATAGCGGGAACCCTGTATATGGCTTCGACTTACTAAAATCAATTCGTCCTATTTCTACATTTGATCCGTGGTATAATTTTATGCCAAAACTCCGGCATCACTATTGCTATGCCGGAGTTTTTTTTAATGCTTATGATAACTGGAATATCTTCAAATCATCCTCCACATCGCTGATAGTGCCTATCTGGAAAGTATCTACCAGCACCTTCGCTACATTAGGCGACAGGAATGCCGGCAACGTAGGTCCTAAATGAATCTTCTTCACACCCAGGCTTAACAGTGCCAATAAAACAATGACCGCCTTTTGTTCGTACCAAGCAATGTTATATACAATAGGAAGTTCATTAATATCGTTCAGTTCGAACACTTCCTTCAATTTCATTGCGATGACTGCCAAAGAGTAGCTGTCGTTACACTGTCCGGCATCCAACACACGCGGAATGCCATTGATGTCACCTAAAGGCAATTTATTGTAACGATACTTGGCACAACCTGCAGTCAGAATAACCGTATCTTTAGGTAATGCTTTGGCAAACTCAGTGTAGTAGTCACGGCTTTTCATACGTCCGTCACACCCTGCCATCACTACAAATTTACGAATAGCTCCGCTCTTCACAGCATCCACCACTTTGTCCGCCAGTTGCAACACCTGATTATGAGCAAATCCACCGATAATCTCACCATGTTCTATTTCCATAGGCGGCTGGCATCGCTTAGCAATTTCTATAATTTCAGAGAAGTCTTTTTTGCCTTCGGCATCTGCCTGAATATACTTGCAACCGGGGTATCCGGTGGAGTTTGTAGTGAACATACGTTCTTTGTATTCAGCATTTGCTAACGGGGGAACAATACAGTTCGTAGTGAACAGGATAGGGCCATTAAAGGTGGTGAACTCTTCACGTTGTTTCCACCACGCATTTCCATAGTTGCCCACAAAGTGAGAGTATTTCTTGAAAGCGGGATAATAGTGAGCAGGAAGCATTTCGCTATGCGTATATACATCCACACCTGTGCCTTCGGTTTGTTTCAGCAACTCTTCCATATCTTTCAGGTCGTGTCCGCTTATCAGAATGCCTGGACGTTTTCCTACTCCAATATTCACCTTGGTAATCTCCGGATTACCGTAACGGCTGGTGTTCGCCTTATCCAGCAATGCCATAGTTTTCACGCCATACTCTCCGGTTTGCAGCACCATCTTTACCCACTCGCCTGCCGGAAGCGACTTAGTGGCAGTGGCAGCCAAAGCATGTTGCATAAAAGTGTGAATAGAGGCATCATCATAACCCAGGCGCATAGCATGTTCCAGATAAGCAGCCATACCTTTTAATCCATAAGTCATCAACTCTTTCAGAGAGCGCAGGTCTACGTCCGGCTCACGCAACACACCAACCGTTTCCGCCTTAGAAGCATATTCTTCACGACCACCCTGCCATTGCAGTTCGTCAATTGCCGGCAGAGAAATGCCCTTATTCCCTGCTTCTTCCATCAAACGATTGCGCAACTCCATACCCTTATCAACTCTGCGGAGAATACTTTCATCATCGAAATTCGCATTCGTAATGGTACAGAACAAAGCATCTACAACGAAGCGATTCACCTCGGGGGAAACAGCATGTCCGGCATTCCTCAGTTCGTCAGCGATTACTGATACACCACGCACTACAAACATCAGCAAGTCCATTGCTTTTGCCGTATGACCCTCTTTTCCACACACACCTTTCAGGATGCAACCTGTTCCTTTCATGGTTTCCTGACATTGATAACAAAACATTTTAGCTTCCATCATCTTATTCTTTTTATTTAGTTATAAAATAATCTTCAAAGAAGATAAGCGGCATCTCAGCATAACTTTTTCATGTAAGCATGAAAGTTCTGCATTCGATTTGCATTATCTTTGTGCAAAGATGGAGTGTTTACGGCAGGTAAATTGTCACCTATGTTACACCCAATCACAAAAAACTTAAAAAGAATGGAACCACATGTATTATTGCAGATGCCATTGTTTCAAGGCATAACAGAAGAAGCGCTGTTGCGGTTCATCCTGTCGCACCAGCATACACTTAAATCTTATAAACCGGGAGATTTCATAGCCTTACAAGGAGACATATACCGCTCACTCCATATCCTGTGCTATGGGACTGTCCGCACACAGATGGTCAGTGCCGAAGGAAAGCAACTGACCATAGAGACCTTGCGGGCTCCCAAGCTCCTTGCCCCTGCATTCATTTTTGCATCCGAAAACCGTTTCCCGGTAAATATCGAGACCCTGGAAGCTGCCGAAGTACTTATCCTGAACAAAGATGCATTCCTGGAATTCATGCACCAGCATCCGATAGTCATGCAAAACTTCCTGAAACTGATATCCGACCGCAGCCTCTTCCTCTCCAAGAAGCTGAATGAGTTTGCCTTGCAGAGCCTGAAATCACGCTTACTTAATTACATAAAGATGCACGGTACCCTCACTTCACAACAGGAAGTCGCGCACATACTTGCCGTAGCCCGCCCATCGCTGGCCCGTGCTCTTTCCGAATTAACCAACGAAGGGTGCATATGGATAGAAGGAAAAGAGATGCGGATTGACGAAGAAAATGCAAAGAAATACCTATAAATTCAAGAACTCTTACCTTCATTTCGCACGGCATTCGCATATAATTCTTATATTTGCACAACCAAGCATCTAAATATACATAATGAGAAAAATCACTCTGACCGATGAATATAAAGAGCAATTGTTCCTCATTCCCCTATTCCGGGACTTACCGCTCAACATCAAGCATTCATTGCTTGACAGATTGGACATCTCAGTATATGAAGTCAACAAGAAAGATATAATAGCTACCCAGGGAACCCTTTGCAAAAAACTATACGTATTGCTGGAAGGAAAACTGCGGGTCGATATCATCGATGGATTAGGCAATGAAGTCATGATTGAGTATATCGTAGCCGCACGCGCATTTGCCACTCCCCACCTGTTCAGTTCGGACGGGACACTACCGGCTACTTTTACAGCTATAGAAGATGGAATACTACTCACGGCCAGTAAAGAGTCAATGTTCAAACTCATCAGTGAAGAACCAAAGATATTACACAATTTTCTTTGTATCACCGGTAACTGCAATGTCTGCACAGTATCGCGCCTGAAAACACTTTCACGGAAAACAGTACGGGAACGCTTTGTGGTCTATCTGCTGGAACACAGGAAAAAGAATACCATGACGGTCAACATTATACATAACCAGGCCACGCTTGCCGAATATCTGAACGTAACCCGTCCGGCACTGTCGAAGGAAATCAATAAGATGATAAAGGAAAGAATTATAGAAATGGAAGGAAAAACAGTACGGATTCTGGATGAAGCATTATTAGAAAAGTACGTATAAGATACCTCCCATACGTACTTTTCTTTCCATATTATCTTACCACTTTACAAACAATACACGGGGATTGATATTTACTGAAACCCAGCCCCAGTCTTGCCAGCTTTTGTGATTACCGCCTTTCACTACGTCCATAGTCTCTGTTCCGCGCATAATAGAATATCCGGCAGAGAGTTTCACATCTTTCATCACCGACCAGTTGATCTGGTAATCCATTTCCGAACCTAATGCTTTCTTCAAGCCCGATAACTTTGCCGCTGTAGAGAAGTGGTGGTAGTTCAAGTCCATATCCACCTTATCGGAAGCACGGAAAAGAACGCCCAGACGCTTGTCAAACAAACCGGGAGCATACCCGGATACAAAGTCGGAAGCATAGAAATAATCCATGGCACCATAGAATTTATGGTGCGTGCCATACAGAGGGTTGAAGGCTTTATATTTATCGCTACCACCGCTGTTGCCACTCAGATAATCGGCGCTTGCCACTATCGTCCAAGTAGGTTCAAGGCTGCTCGATGCGAAAGCATAAGCCACTTGCAGGCTTGCCATAAAAGCAGATACCTTTTCCGCATTCAGATTTTTACCCATCTGGTAGTAGAAAGCACCGTCCACATTCCAGCCGTTATCCTTATAAGTAATATAAGTACCCATCGTTTGCAGATAACGGGTGTGAGATTCTTTAGTGGCGGCATCACCGGTTTCCATACCCAGATTCATGAACAATAAAGATGCATCAAAGGGAGTATAGCTGGAAAAATAATGATACCAGAACGTCTGCATATTCTTATAGGGCTGCGCGCCGTTTTGCTGATAGTAGGTACCGCCTATTTTAGTCTCATCATTCTGATTGAAGGCAAAAATAAGATGCAGTTGATTGTTGGGGTTGGCATACCCCAGTTTCAATGCATCATGGTAGCGTCCGGCTATGTTCCAGTCCAATCCACCCAAAATGCGTTCGTCATCATAAACAAGGCTTTGACGTCCCAGTTGGGCAAAGAAACCTTTGCCGAAGTTCAGTTTGGCCCATGCTTCGTTCATAATGAAACGGCCGTTCTTGTCAATCTGAGGGTCTTGTCCCCATACACCGACGTGCTGTGCAGAGATTTTCATCTGCAAGTCGGAACGCTTGTACTCCATAAAGAGGCGTGCACGGTTGTTGATGAAACCCGCAGGCTCCTCCCCTTCATTGCGGGGAACCAAAGCACCGTTACGATACTCCGCGCGGGGTCTGATTTGGATAGACATTGAAAAATCATTCTCTTTTTCTGTAGTTTGCGTATACGCCATGCTTGGCAAAAGCATGAGAAGCATTGCCCAATAAGTAGTTTTCATAATGATTATCAGTTTAAATTATAAGTATGAATACTTGCTCCCTGTGCGGAAGGCAGGTAGTTGATGCCATACCAGCACATTTGCAGTAAAACAAATGATATCAGAAGTAGAATTAAAGCCTTGCGATGCAGTAGCGGTTTGCCGAGACGGAAATGTACATATATAAGGTAAGAGAACCAGGTGGCAGCCGCCCATGTTTCTTTCGGGTCCCACGACCAGTAATGTCCCCAAGCCTCCTTAGCCCACACAGCGCCCGAAAGCATGCCCAATGTCATAAATGCCAGACCTACGTAAGTCAGGTTATCGCACAAGTCCATTTCCCGGCTCTCAATCGGTTTCTTCTTGAACCATAGCAGATAGATGGCCATCACCGCAGCCGCTCCCAACATGGCATAAGCAAACATATACACTATGACATGCGGCGTAAACCACGGACTTTGCAAAGCAGGCATCAGGGTTTTGTTGTGTATCTCCGGTTTGAAGATATTGATACAAATAAATACCAGCGACAGGATAAAACTGAAACTAAGTATCCACTTATACCTCCAGCGACTATAAGTGATAAGTCCGGCCAGCGGAAGGAAGAAAGAATACCACAGGCGGGTCTCCCCCATCGTCCGCATAGGCGGGCGTTCCAGTGAAATCCACATACCCACAATGAAGCAGAAGAAGATGGCAAGTCCTATCAGAGTAAGCCCGCCTACTATCGCCGGTTTCCTCCCCCGCCAGGCGGCAAAAGCGCCGAAGCCCCAGAAGTGCAGGGCAGCAATGGCAAACGGTACAAAATAATCCCACGTCATTCAGTGTCCTCCTCTTTTCTCTTTTGTACGTTAATAAACAGACAGACAGCGCCAAGCATCATCATAACGATACCTGTGTAAACAGCCGGCAACCACGGGTCGCGAACCAACTCGAAAACACTGATGTCGCTCCAGCGTCCCTTCGTGTCATCATAACTCAATTGGTAGATATTCCATCCCGCCACATTCAGGGGGTGGTTCACTGCAATCGTATCTTCCACTTGCTTGCCGTCTTCCGTATAGACTTTCACTGTCGATGCAAAGCGTTGCGGCTCACGTTCCGGCATGATAAGGCTTGTCAGTGAGTCGAGGCGCAATGCCTTATAAGGGAAAATGAAACTGCCGCAACTCACCCAGCCTTCTTTCGCAGCTTTCGTCTTCTTGTTCAGAGCTTGCAGGTAAACGGCATACGTGGCACCTACGGAATGAAACTCGGTAAATTTCAATGTATCTTCCGTAGCAACGGAGGCTGCCCACGGAATAGTCTGCCGGATGGATATCAACCAGTCAGCCAATTGCCCGTCCGTCACACCTTCTTCCAGCAACAGATGTTCCGGTGTTTTTTCGGGTAATGTGCGTCCTGTTTCGTTGTCAATCAGCATCAGTTTCGGAGGATATTCGTCAATCGTGAAGTCTTTCAACTCGATGGCAAGTGGAAGTTCTATCAGTTCACCGTGTTCATCGGTTGCCCGCCACTCGGCATTGTCTATACGGGTAGTCATCCGCAACCTGTGCATATCGGCGTTGCCTAACGTGGCCGTAACCAAAGCGATGAACAGTCCGGCATGATTCAGCAGAAAAGAAAGCTTCTTCCACCTGAAAGGAAATCCTGCACGGAGCGTAGTCAGTCCCAACACCGTCACCAGCCATATATAGAGCAATACGAAAGGCCATGCCGAAAGCATCCGCGAGAAGCCTAACACATCCGCCGGATGGCCGGAAGGTGCTTGGCGAATGAGTCCCATCACCACCGTAATGCCCGCCACCCACAGAAGGGAAGACACCGCCGCCGTATAATGACTCATCCATCCAAAGAAATAAACACGCTTGCGCAAGCAATGCATAGCTACTATCCCACCCAGATACACCACCAATACAATGATGTTCACCGGATAAGCGAACAAACTCCAGTTTATTTCGCCTATAGTCACCTGCAATAGCAGGCCTGTTATAAGCAGACCTGCACCAATCAAGCAGCCTTCTTTATATCCCCACGGTCTGTTCCACATATGCCTCTTTCTTATTTCTGAGCCAGACGACCGTTAGCTTTTGCTTTCTCCAACCAGGCGGGTACGGTGGTCTTCAGGAACTTGTCCTTAGCAGCTCTTTCCGCATCCATATCGAGGCCGATATAGCGTTGTGCCTTGTCCTTAGTAGAGATGTCCGGCATGGGCACATCATCCGTATAGCCGTGTTTGGCCAGTACTTTCGATACAGCCAGACGAGCCTGCATAGCCTTATCCAGTCCGTGTGAAAGGATACGCTGAATTTCCTGCGGAGCATGGAAAGCACCGCCGTGAGAAGCCACACCAAAATCCCAACGCCACTGAGCCTGACGGATAAGGGCGAGTACATCCTTCATCTGATCATCCGTAGCACCTTTGTCCCAGGCAAACTTAGCCTCGATGTGAGCTTTGGCAAGTTCCTGTTCCAGACGATTACGGATTTCATTAGCCTTACGCTGACGCTCGTACACATTATTACGCAATGTCGCCTCACTCTCACGGTGGCAAGTCTGACAAGTGCGGTCAATCATCGCCAACGGGCTTTGTATGTGATGGTCACTGAACTTCACGCCCCCCTCACTCTTATAAGGCATGTGACAATCGGCACAAGAGACACCTCTCTGTCCATGAATACCCATCTGGGCAATTTCATAATCGGGATGCTGTGCTTTCAGTATCGGTGCACGGCTCAGCTTATGAATATAGTCATAGAAACCTTCATTATCATAATAAGCCTCCATATCTTCCACCGTAAAGCCTTTATCCCAGGGGAAAGTCAGATACTTGCCATCCCCCTTGAAGTAATATTCCACATGGCACTGCGCACATACCAGTGAGCGCATTTCCTGCGGAGTAGCTTTCGTGATGTCCCTTCCCTGGCGTGCGAAAGCCTCGATCAAAGCCGGACGGCTGATATGCAGATTCATATTCTCCGGTTCGTGGCAATCGGCGCATCCGATAGGATTCACTATTTCAGAACCCATAGCGCCCCACTTATTATTATAGAAAGCATCCACACCAACGGCTTCCATCATGCGGGGAACATCCGGACTCTTGCACGTCCAGCAAGTAGAGGGCTGCGGGCCGTCTTCCGCCGTGGCAGGCGCACCCGTACGGAGGCTTGCCGTGATGTCTTCAATCGCATGCATGTGTCCGCGGGGAGTGGAATAATCTTTAGAGAAAGCATATCCCGCCCACAAAACCACCATTTCGGGACGTTGCTCCAACACATCAACGGCAATGTTTCCATTGAACTCGCTTTGGAAATCAGTCTTTGCCGTCTCCGTCCAGGTCTGATATTCACGGGGAAAATCATCTTTGAAGACTTCATTACGGGCTTCGATGCCTGTAATGACGGTCTTGCGGTTATTGAACACGCTTGCCAGTTCCGCCCGTCGCTCTGTCAGTGCGGAAACACATAATCCTAATACAAACACGACCACCATCGAACCGCCGAACAGCAGCCAGCCTTGCCATGATTTCAATTTCTTTTCCATACGTATATTGATTTTATTTCATTTTCATTATTTCTTCAACATCTTTTGCAGCCACTCCGGCACGGGCGACTCGGGATAAGGAACCAACGCATTGGGCGTAGCCGACAATGAGTTCTTTCCACCATGCGGCACGTCACGGTGGCAGTCCCAGCAAGCCTTGCCCTCTCCCACCTGAGACATCATATAATCTATTTTCCCGGTTTTCACAAACTCCGCATTCAACTGCGTATGGCAACGAATACAGTTGTTCATAATCACCTCCGAACTGGCCGCATGAGCCTTGATAACCTGCGGCTCACTCTTGGTGAGAAAAGCCGCCACGTGCTTCATACCGTCCATCCCCTTGAACGTCCATTTCTTGACGGCGTTCTCATGAGGAACATGACAGTCATTACAAGTGGCATCACGACTATGCGAGCTATGAAACCAAGTGGCATAATAAGGTGCCATGATGTGGCAGTTCACGCATGCCGACGGATCATCCCCCAGATAGGTATGCGCCCGCAGCAGATACATGAACAAGCCTCCCCCGCCCACAACAATACCACAGATGACAATCGCAGTCACTTTCCATTTGTACGAAGGTAAAAACCTGTTTATAAATGACAATTTCTTCATAGGAAAAAGTATTTTTCACAAAAGTAGCGGCTTTATTTTATAAAAAGTGTAATAATGATTACTATTTTGTTAGTGTCTTGCGCTATCTTTACATAGTTCCATTGAGTAAATGTTTCGCCCCATTCGTATATCATCTATAAACATCAAATGTAAGCATAGAATTATGAAAGCACTTTTTTTAGGGATATGCCTCTTTTTCTCGGGAGTCTTGCAAGCCCAAGACAACCATATCACCTTTCAACAACAGTTACCGGACAGCCACCCGCGCTATCTGACGGATGCCAAAGGCAAAAGCGAAACCCTCCATCTGATAAAGACGGAAGCCTGGGCAAAAGATGTATTTGAAAAGTTGAAAAGACGAACGGACATCTACGCCAACCTGGCAGACGCCCAACCGGACTGGTTGCTCTCCCGCCTTGCCATGTACTGGCAATCGCATGCCACGGACGTATATATAAAAGGTGAAACCTTCGACCATGCCGGAGGGGAAAAAGCCCCGGCACCCACCGTAAGATATACAGGTACGCGCGGCACCTTCGCCACCCACGGACGCCCGCGACTGGAAGACGTCGTACCCTACGATGACACCGACGGCAACGTCACTTTCTGCAACAACGCCTTGCCCGGACGTCCGATGGAAAGCGTACACCCCTCCAAGACCGGACGAAACATAGAGAGCCTGAACCGTGAAATCATGGGTATCGCCCGTGATGCCGCCTTCCTCTACTGGCTGACGGGAGAAGAGAAATATGCCCGGCTTGCCACCGGCGTCTTCGACACCTACATGACCGGTATCTATTACCGGAATGTTCCCATTGACCTCAACCACGGCCATCAGCAAACGCTGGTAGGAATGAGTTCTTTCGAGGTTATTCACGAAGATATTCTTTATGATATCGTTCCCCTTTACGATTTCCTGTATGACTACCTGAATGCCCGACATGTGGACAAGATGGACATCTACGCCGGAGCTTTCAAGAAATGGGCGGACAACATCATCGCCAACGGCGTTCCCCACAACAACTGGAACCTGATGCAGGCACGCTACATCATGAATATCGGCATGATACTGGAGGACAACGACCAATATCCCGACGGAAAAGGGCGTGAATATTACATCGACTACGTACTCAACCGTTCCAGCATCCGCCAGTGGAGCCTGGCACGGTTGGCCGATTATGGTTTCGACCCGCAGACCGGCATCTGGGCGGAATGTCCCGGATACTGCAACGTCGTTCTGAACGATTATACCAGCTTCGCCACCCTCTTCGACCGCAATCTGAACTTTGATTTAGTAAAGGCATTGCCCGTCATTTCCAAAGCCGTGTCCGCCACCCCGCAGTATCTCTTCCCCAACCGGATGTTATGTGGCTTCGGTGACACCCACCCGGGTTATCTGAACACCGCCCCCATCTCCCGCCTGATACAGAATGCGCAACATAATGGTAAGAAGGAGCAGGAAGACTACTTCACCGCCATGCTGAAATGCTTCAACCCCAATGCCGGACAGGAGACAGGGATGAAAAAGGATGTACGCGTCTCCGTCAACTCCTTCTTTGACGACAAACCGCTGGAGCTCAACCCCGCCATAGAAGCCGGAAAGATAGAAGATTACGTTTCTCCCCTCTTCTATGCCCCCAACGTCTCCTGGCTGGTGCAGCGCAACGGCATGAATCCCCGCCACAGCCTGATGATTTCTCTGAATGCAAGCGAAGGCAACCACATGCACGCCAACGGCATATCCATGGAATTGTACGGAAAAGGCTATGTTCTCGGCCCCGATGCAGGCATTGGCCTCTACCTGTATAGTGGACTGGATTATCTGGAATATTATTCCCAGTTCCCCAGCCACAATACCGTATGCGTAGACGGCATTTCCAGCTATCCGGTCATGAAGAGCAATCACTCTTTCGACTTGAAATCCAGCTTCCCCGCCCCCGCCGAACCGGGCAGCGCATTCACACCCGTCACTTACAGTGATGTCTACTTCCGCGAACCCGAAAGCCGCGCCGACCAGACCCGCCTGATGGGTATCGTCACCACCGGCCCCGAAACCGGATATTACGTAGACATCTTCCGCAGCCGTAAAGAACAGGGCGGTGACAAGATGCACGATTACTTCTACCATAACCTGGGACAGACGTTAACCCTGACCGCCGCCGACGGCTCGGACCTGAACCTGCAACCCACGGAAGAGTTAGCCTTTGCCGGTGCCCACCTGTATGCCTATTCTTATATATATGATAAGAAATCGGCCACCACCGATAAAGACATCAAAGCCACATTCACCATCGACATGCCCGACAATGATGACATCTCCATGAATCTCTGGATGAAGGGAGAAGCCGAACGGGAAGTCTTCACCGCCCTGTCACCCATGACGGAAGGCTTGAGCCGCACTCCGGGTATGCCTTATAACATCAGAGAGCAACCCACACTGACCTTCGTAGCCCGACAGAAAGGAGAAGCCTGGAACCGTCCGTTCGTAGCCGTCTACGAGCCCTCGTCACAGAAAGAACCCGGCTGCATCTCCGAAGTCAGCTTCCCCGAAGTAAACAGCAAAAATAAGAATAGTGCTGTCAGTGTATGCGTCAGACAAAAAGACGGACGTACCGACTACATCCTTTCTTCCGACCGCCCGGAAGAAATATGCACCAGCGGAAACATGAGCGCACAAGCCACTTATGCGTTATGGGGCAGCAAACAAGGAAATGACTGCACGTTGTTTTTGGGCAACGGTACCTTGTTGAGTACTCCTAACATAATCATCAAGTCGGCAACTCCCGCCAACATATTGCTGGAATATAAAAACGGAACCTGGCACTATACAGCATCTGCCGACTGCACCGTCAGCCTAAACAAGAAAACATATAGGCTGAAAGCTGTTTCAGAAGCAACAGAGTTGAAATAGGCAATACATTTCCAGTCGTTTTGTTGAGAAAAACAAGCACCACGGGTCGTTTTACAACTATCTGATTATCACTAGCGTAAAATGACCCATAATAAGGTAACGACTGAATAGGAATGAGGTAACGACTGAATAGGGTTAAAGTAACGGCTGTTTCTCAAGGAAACCTCCCTTGTAAACAACTTTATACAATGCTGAAAAATAGTCGTCAAATCATCATTTCCATCAACCCCAATGCTTTTTATTCTTTTTTGCGTATATTTGCTGTGCTGAAACGAATATATAAAAACAAATGTCCCATACAGTGAAAAACATTTTAAGATATATCCTCCTGTTATTCTTGCTGTTTGGCTTCTTGCCGGGCTATTCCCACTCCTATGTTTTCCGGGGATTATCCGTCACCGAAGGGCTGTCCGACCTGGTGGTCAACGCATTGTATAAGGATTCCATCGGTTACGTTTGGATAGGCACCGGAAATTCCCTGGAACGTTTTGACGGCACTTACCTGAAACATTTCCTCATCACCGGAGCCAACGAAAAAATAAAGCGGGTGAATGCCATAGCCGAAACCGCAGGAAATCAGATATGGATGGGCAACGGCATGGGTCTCTGGCGGGTGAACAATGAGAAAGACATACTGGAACCCATTGCCGCAGAAACTTTGCGATATGGTGTCCGCAGCCTGTTGCCCGACAGCCGGGGCGCCCTCTACATCGGTAGCGAAGCGGGCCTCTTCATCTACGAGAACGGAAATCTGGAACAAATACTGATAGACCCTAATGTCCTTTCCGCATCCAACATCGTCACAGGCCTGAGTCTCGGCGAAGACAACACCTTGTGGATGGCCACCAACGGCGGACTCTATGCCCTGTCGCTGACCGACAGGAAAATCACCCCTTATCACTACATTGTAGAAGACAAGCATATCTGTTCCTACAACAATGTCACCCGCATCGGCACCATGCTCTACCTGGGCACCATGGGGCAAGGCATCATCTGTTTCGATACCCGGACTCACCAATTCAGTCACTTCATCGACGTAGGGTGCAATGTCATATCTTCCCTGTCCAGCGATGGAGAAGATGTTTTGTATATAGGCACCGACGGAAACGGAGTGCATTTCGTCTCCACCCGGAAGATGAAGCCTATACGCTCTTTCCGCCACGAACCGGGGCAGGATGAAAGTATCCGCTCAAACTCCGTATATTCCCTGTTGGTGGACCGCGACGGGCTCATCTGGATAGGCTTCTATCAGTTGGGACTGGACTACAGCCTATATCAAAGCGGGCTTTTCTCCACTTACAGTTATCCGCCTCATTTCGACTCAAAAGATATGCCCGTCCGCAGCATAGCGATTACGGAGAGTGAAAAACTGATAGGCTCCCGCGACGGTTTATTCTATATCAATGAGGACAAAGGGATTTTCAAGAATTTCAAGACGCCCGAACTGCGTTCCAGCATGATATTCTGCATCTATAAGTTCCAGGATAAATATTACATCGGGACTTATGGCGGCGGCATGTATATATTCAATCCTTCCGACCAGACCATTCATGATTTTGAACCGGACGAGTCACAGCCCTTCATGCGTGGACAAATCTTCTGCATCAAGTCCGACAGCAAGGATAATCTATGGATAGGTACGTCCATGGGGTTATATTGCTATAAGGACGGAAAGCAAGTGAAGCACTACACCAGCTCCAACTCCAAACTGCCGGAAGGCAACGTCTACGAAATATACTTCGACTCTACCCGTAAAGGATGGATATGCACCGAAAACGGCATGTGCATCTGGGACCCTTCATCCGAAAGTCTGAAAACCGATGTTTTCCCGGAAGGCTTCATACATAAAGAGAAAATCAGAGTGATATACGAAGACTCCGGGCACGACCTCTACTTCTTGCCGGATAAAGGAAGCATGTTCATCTCCGACCTTTCCATGAGCCGTTTCAGGAGATTGCAGCCCCACACACTGCTGGAGGGCAAGGACGGCATGTTCATATTGGAAGATGAAGAACATTGGCTCTGGATAGGCACCAACAATGGGCTGTACCGGTATGATAAGAAAGAGACCTTTATCCCTTACAACTTTATAGACGGTATCCCCAGTTCCATCTTCACCCTGTGCCCACCCATACAGGACAAAAAAGGCATCCTCTGGATGGGAAATTCAAAAGGATTGATCTGCATGGACTTCAAACAAAACAACCGGATGAAAAGCTATAATTATCCGCCGGTAATCACTGATGTCTATGTCAATGGCAAAAAGTCCGTCCGCCCCGCCGCCGGAAACAACGGAATGCCGGAAATAGAGCTTGAGTCCTCTCAAAACAATCTGACTTTTTATTTCTCGGGCTTCACTTATACCGAACCCGCATACATGACGTATGAATACAAACTGGAAGGAGAAGACGACGAATGGCAGATTCTCACCGGAAAATCGGACATCACTTACTACGACCTTCCGGCTGGAAAGTATGTATTCAAAGTCCGCCATATAGGAAATCCCGACTCGATGGCGTGCATAGCCGTTCAAATCCCCTACCCGATAGAAACATGGAGCATCATAGCCATTGCTATAGCCGCCGCTTTCCTGGGTTATGTCTATTTCCAACGGAAGAGGAAAGAGAAACAGGCAAAAGCCGTTCAGCCCCAAGCTCCGGTACGCGAAGAGGCCAAGGAAATCGAGAAGCAGGAGAAAACCGCGGAAGCCAAATACAAGACCAATAAAATCAGTTCCGAAGAGTGCAAGCACCTGACTGAGAAACTGGAAGCACTGATGCTCCGCGAGAAGCCTTACACCAATCCGGAACTTAAAATAGCCGACCTGGCAACCATGCTCGGCCGCTCGGCTCACACCCTGTCTTACCTGTTCAATCAACACCTGAACCGGAATTACTACGATTACATCAACGATTATCGTATTGAAGAATTCAAGCGCCTCATCAATGAAGACGAGTATTCCAAATATACCCTGAGTGCCCTTGCCGAATTATGCGGCTTCAGTTCACGCGCCTCCTTTTTCCGGTATTTCAAGAAAGCTACGGGCATCACTCCCAATGAGTATATCCGGAGCATCGGAAAGAACAACGAATAAACGCCTTATTCTCATCCGGAGTCTCAAATTATTAATTGACACTACCAGTCTCAAATTATTAAGTCGCTATATATTAGCGACTTAATTTATTTTTAGTCCAATGTAATGAGATGAGATTTGTTAAGCCCTGCAAAAAAAATGCCGGTAGAACCCATGTCGGAGAACTTCTGAGTGATGGTACGAATCTGATATATTATGATGTACCCTCTATCAATGCAGCATTAGGCAATGGTGTGGTAGAAGCCAATACTTTCCAAATCAAGGTTGCGGACATTTATAATGAGAACCTGCCTACCGGCCAATATACGGTTTACTGGATTCGTACATTCAAGAGCATAGCCGAAGCGAAAGCCTTTGCAGAAGCGGAGATAGCAACCGGAAACTAAAATACAACTCTAAAGAATACTCACAATGAAAAAGAATTTGATATTTGCATTAGGTCTCTCACTGGTAACAGGCTTCACAGCCTGTTCCAGTGAAATCGAGGACGGAACAACAGACATCGACAGTTGGGAAATGCCTTATGAAGAAGTGGTTGCCAAATACACCTATACTCACCCTTGCGCCATGTTCAACGAGGCCGACTTTACACGTGTGAAGACGATGCTCGATAACGGAAGTGCACCGCAGGCAGTAAAGGATGAATTCAATCTACTGAAGAGCAGCCAATTTACAAATGTTACCTATACTCCTACGCCTACCGAAAAGATAGTACGTGGTAATGCTACAGGAACGGGAACAAATGAGAACTACAGCAATGCAATGCGCGATGCCGCCGCTGCCTACCAGCTGTCATTGTTGTGGAAGCTGACAGGCGATACGAAATATGCCGATGCTTCCATCAAAATTATGAATGCTTGAGTAAAGGTGTGCAAGGAAGTAACCTCAAACGATTCCAATCACATGCTTGCCGCAGGTGCACAAGGTTATACTTTCGCGAATGCAGGTGAAATCATGCAAACTTATGCAGGTTGGGCAGCCAACGATCTGACCGCTTTCAAGAAATGGATGAAAGATGTTTTTGCTCCCAAAAACCTGGACTTCATGAAACGTCATCAAGGCACTTGCAGCGATCACTACTGGTCTAACTGGGATTTAGTGAATATGTGTTCGTACCTTGCCATCGGTATCCTGAATGAAGACGACGAAATGGTAAATTATATAGTGAACTACTTCTACAATGGAACAGGCAACGGCTACATCGGCAAACTCATTCAAGGCACCTTCACCGATCCGCTGGGAAGTGGAGAAGAAATAGCCCAAAACCAGGAGAGCGGTCGCGACCAGGGACACGCCATGATGTCAATAGCTGTAACAGCTAATCTGTGTCAAATGGCCTATACCCTCTTCCAGTGCAATCCAACAGTGACTCAACTCGACTTCTTTGCCGCAAAAAACAATGCAATAATGAAAATGGGTGAGTATACAGCTCTCTTCAATCTACGCAATGGTTCAGACCAGCTGAACGCCGCCGGTTCCTGGTTGGCAACCAAAGAACAGATGCCGTTCAACCGCTATGAATATTACATTGATTGCAGTTGCGCCGATAAGAATCACGGTACCATACATACAGCTGTAGCTGATGACAACGGTCGTGGCAACCTCCGTCCGGGATGGGAAATTCTCTACAATCACTACGCTAAGGTGAAGAAGTTGGGCAGTGGCTACAAGTACGCCAAGATGGCTGCCGACAAGATGCGTCCCGAAGGTGGTGTGGACGGTGGAAGCCGTTACGGTACAAACAGTGGTGCTTTCGACCAATTGGGTTGGGGAACGTTGATGCTGTATCGTGAATAAAAGAAAAGGTTGACAGTTAAACAATACCAATGAGATTCTATAAGAAATAGAGAAGTTATACTTTATTCTCCCACCTTATAGAATCTCGTTTTATATTTTCATTCAAGTAATACTAAAAGACGACATTTTTTCCTAAATTTGCATAGTATAAAAAAAATGCTTATGTCCTTAGGAAAACACATATTAATTCTCATAATACTTTTTATCGGGGCATTTAATATCTTTGCTTCCGACAATGGTTATATTATCTATTCAATAGGAAACGAAGAAGCGAATTGTAAATTCGAGGACAATCGTGTCAATTGCATTTATAAAGATTCCGACGGTTTTATCTGGGTAGGTACGGGTAGTACAGTTGAACGTATAAACGGTAAATATACTTCACTTTATACCTTTGCTGAAAAACAAGTAGGAATAACTCCTTCTCCTTTTCTAGTCAACGCATTGATAGAAAATAATAAACATGATTTTTGGGCAGGTACTATCCAAGGTCTCTTTCGCATGAACCATGAAAAGCGTATATTAGAACGAGTATTTACTGAAGAAATAAACTTTCCTGTCCAAGCATTAGAAAAAGATGAAGAAAACAGGCTCTATATAGGAACGGTAAATGGCCTCTACATCTATGATGGTAAACAACTCCGGCATATTATTATCGATGAAAAAAACACTCTTTCTGACAATAATCGTATCTTAGATATTGCAATATACAATCACAATTCTGTTTGGTTATTAACTCCAAATGGGGTTGTTATTTGCGATGCCAAATCCGGCTCACTCAAACAATATAAATGTACTCTATCTTCATGCGGACAATTAAAATGTCTTGTGAAAGTAAACGATACGTTATATATAGGCACAGAAAAGGGAAACATTATAACTTTCAATTTACTTCACCTAAACTTTACTCCTTACTGGAATGAAATCAAAGTACCCATTTCAAACCTTGCCTATGAAAAAGATATTTTAGGAATTGCTACCAACGGACAGGGTATTTACCTACTATCCTTAACCGAAAGAAAAATCATTTATTCTGCTACCTATGGTACAGAAACGGAACAGGATCTCTTATCCAACAACATATCTTCCATCTTGTTGTCTCAAGGTGATATATGGTGTGGAACAGGATACTATTTGGGTATGAATATATTAAGAAAGAAAAATCAATCTTTCAAGCGCTATGACAAAGGAATCTTCAAAACCAAAGAGATTGCAGTACGTAGTTTTCTCCCTACCCAGGAGTATAGCTTCATCGGTACGCGAGAGGGGCTCTATTATGTACACGAAGCAACCGGAAAAATGCAATATATAAATGTCCGAGACGATAAAACCGGGAATTTACGTTCCAATCTGATATTTTCCTTTCATGAATATGAAGGAAATATATTAGTTGGAACCTGCGGAGGTGGTTTGGCCACCTTCAATCCACAAACCGCTACTTTCAAGGAAACGCCCCTGACTCGCGCATGCGTATCAAATGACATTTTCATGTTTTTAGAAGATGAAAGCGGGAAGTTATGGTTAGCAACTTCTGACGGTCTTTATTCATATGACAAACAGACTCAAATAGTCCGGGAGTACAATGCATCAAACAGTGGTATGCCGGGTAATATTGTATATGGTATTTATATAGATTCAACCAAGCGCTTTTGGATAGGTACGGATAAAGGTCTGGCAGTCTTTGACAGCCAGACGGGAAAATGCAGCCAAGATATGTTACCGGAGGTATATTGTAAAGAAGCTATCCGGTACATTTATGAAGGAAGAGACGGCACACTGTTTTTCTGCCAACTGAACAACCGCCTGTTAGTGGCTGACAAATCATTGAATCATTTTCATTACCTCTCCTCTCTTTGTCCCAATTTTATACAAGACAATCAGGGATTTTATTGGTTAGGACAATGGGATGGACTATTACGGGTTGATGAAGACCTGAATCGCTATACATTCTTTCCTTCTATAAATGACTTGAACACCAATGCCGGACCACCAATCTTAAAAGATAAAAATGGCATGTTGTGGATATGTGGCGTGAAAGGATTGTTTATGGTAAATCCTCAGGCAGACTTTATCCCTTCACCCGTACAAATCACAGAAATGCAGGTCAACGGTAACCTCTATGCTGACGATTATCAATTAAAGTCGGATTCTACTCTATATTTAAAATCAAATGAAAATACTATCACTTTCCGATTCACCTCTTTAGGATACGAAAAACCGGAACTCATTAAATATGAATACAAGCTTCAAGGCAAAGATTCCACATGGATAGCATTAACCAACGAAGATAAGGTTTCTTATTTTGACCTGCCTGCCGGAGAATATGTTTTCCAGGTCCGTAAATTTCTGAACCCAGATTCAATCGACCAAGTTTCATTTAAAATCAAAGCCAACCGTTCCTGGATGACTTATGCCGGTATTATAATAATAGCAGCAACAGCATCTTTATTAATTTTCAAAAAAAAGAAAGCAATATCAGCCAACGTAACCGTACATAATGAAATAGCGAAAGATGCTCAGCCGGAGACAAAAGTTACTGTCCAGCCTACGGAAAGCTATGTGAAGCTAAGTGAAGAAGAAGCCAGCGAAGTAATTGATGCACTAAAGAAATATATGCAGGAACAACAAGCCTATCTGAATGTAGACCTGAAACAATCAGAAGTGGCGGCTGCTATTGGTTACCCCACCTATCTCCTTTCCGCTATATTCACCCATTATCTCAAAATGGGATATTACGATTTTGTCAACAGCTACCGTGTTGAGCAATTCAAGCAGTCGGTCAGCGAAGGCAAACATAAAAAATATACTTTGGTTACATTGGCCGAAAAATGTGGTTTTAAATCAAAAGCATCATTTTTCCGAGCTTTCAAGAAGTTTACAGGCACTACCCCCAACGAATATATCCAGCAATTCGACAAAGAATAACCCATTTCCCACATTACCGGCGGTATCACTCATTTGTGACACCGCCTTATTTTTTTGATAATCAGAGCAATTCAATATTAATAGTATCTTTCATAAGTTTGATACACCTTTCATGCTTTTTTCGTTTTCAGTCTGTTTCTTACTACTTATTTTTGCATTGAACTTCTTGACAAAGAAAGGTTCTATAAACAGCAAATTGTAAAACCAAAAATCGAAAGCATGGAAGACTTAAAAGCAACAACACCCTGCCTCATTAGCGATTCTTATAAAGAATACTACTCATCAGTATGTTCTTATATTAATTATAGAATTAATAATTGGGAAACAGCAAGGGACTTATCCCAGGATGTATTTCTACGTCTTATGGACTATAAACAAATGCTTCGTCCCGACACCGTGAAATATTTCATTTTCACCATCGCCCGTAATTTGCTGAACGATTATCTGCGCCGCTATTATAAGAAGCAGGAAATCACCTCTTATATATATGACCATTCTATAACTTATACAAATGAGACGGAAAGTCTCATTATAGCAAAAGAACTTTCTCTCTTAGAGAAACACAAATTAGAGATGCTATCCGACCAACGCAGAAAGATTTATACCATGAACCGCTTCGAAGATAAGTCCATCTCCGAAATATCCTCCGAACTCAGTATATCTCCTCGTACGGTCGAAAACCATCTGTTTGTCAGCCGTAAGGTAGTACGCGATTTCATCAGACAATGCATCTAATTAGATTTATAATAATAGTGTTAATTTTAAATTTACAGTTTATGAAGAAAGATTTGCTAAAGTTCCCGCTCAAGAGAGCCTGTTTCTCTGCGGTGATTTTGTGTTCTCTGTCTGTCATTTTCAACTCATGTAACGACGATGGAGAAGGACGAATAAAACTCAATGACAAGGCACCGGCCAAGGTAACGAATGTAACTACAGAATCCGGTCCCGGTGAAGTATATCTGACTTGGACTAATCCCACCGATGAAAGTTTCATGTACACCAAAATTGAATACACAAATACGAAAGGAGTAAAAAAGTATAAACTCATTTCTAAAGAAAAAGCGAATGACAGTGGAGTGGCACAAACCACTATCAGTGGTTTTGGCAATACCAATGCAGTTTCTTTCTCTCTATTTTCTTGTTCTGTAAGGGGCAACAATGAAGGAGCTGTCGAAGTATCTGCGTCCCCCAAAACACCTGCATTTGTAGATGTAGCTAAAACTATTACTTTAACTCCCGACCTTGGAGGAATATATGTAAATTGGAAAAACATCTATAATACTCCGGTTTATATTGTCCTCAACTATTATGCGGCAAGTGATTCTAAAAAAACAGGTACGTTCAAATTCCAAGTAAACGGAAATAGCGAAAGCAAGCAATTTGTCCAGCTTTCCTACGGAAAAGATGATTTCTTATCTGGCGAAGAATGTATTGTAAATGTAACTACCGAAGACACAGATGAAAATGCATCTGAACCGACAGAGTTTAAAATTACTCCTATAGCTGTAGTGAAAATATCCAAGGCTAACTGGTCATTCCCGGGTTATAATGACGGTTCAAACGCCAGTACTATCGGTTATAGCTCACAAGAAACAATCGGAGAAGGCGGTGGCAAATCACCGGCGGGACGTGTCATTGCAATGCTTGATGATAATTTAGAAACTTATTGGCACGCTTCTTGGAAACAAGCCAGCAGTTATCCTCACTGGTTTATTGTTGATATGGGTAAGAACGTTACCATCAGCAGCATTGAACTGACACGGCGTCAAGGCGATGCTAGAGGACAGAAAGGTCAGATATTCTATACATGTTCTGACGAAGATGCAGCAAACAAAGACAACCCCGACAGTTGGGCATGGACCAACCACGGTACCTTTACTTTCAACCCGGGTATTGATGATCCACAAGTATACCGTATAAATTCAAATCCGGTTGCCAGATACATAAAAGTGTATTTCGGAACAGAACATAAAGGTACAGGCGCTCAGGCAATGGTTTCCGAAATCAATGTTTATGGTGCTGAATAATAAATCCAATACTAAAACGTAAATATGTTTATATCATGAGAAAGAAATTTATATTTGCCGCAGCTTTATGCCTGACGACATTATCTCCTGTATATAATGTCAATGCAGCAGTACAAGTGACGCAGGAAATACAACAAGATGGACAAACCATACGCGGTAAAGTGATAGATAATACAGGTGAACCCGTTATTGGTGCAAACGTAACAATAAAAGGTACAACGAACGGTGTCATTACCGACATAGATGGTAATTTTGTCCTGAATAACGCAAAAGGTACATTAGTTATTTCCTTTGTAGGTTACAAAACCCAGGAAATCCCCATTGCAGGAAAGACTACGATTAATGTCAAATTGATGGAAGATTCAGAACTGTTGGATGAAGTTGTAGTCACCGGTTATGGGGCACAAAAGAAAGCATCTCTGACTTCCGCTATCAGCCAGATTAAAGGTGATGAAGCTTTCGCCAATAAAGGTATTGCCAATGCTACGGTAGCCTTGCAAGGTGAGATTCCGGGCTTAACCATTACCCGTAGTTCTTCTCGTCCAGGTAGCGAGGGAGCATCCATGAAAATTCGTGGTGACATCTCCATCAACGGCAACTCTTCACCCCTTATTATCATTGATGGCATGTCCGGTTCAATGGATGAATTGAACTCAATGGATGCAAGTGACATCGAAAACATCTCTGTATTGAAGGATGCTTCCGCTGCTATTTATGGTGCCCGTTCTGCTTCGGGTGTTGTATTGGTGACCACAAAACGTGGCAAGAAAGGCAAAGCGCAAATTTCTTATAACGGTTCTGTCAGCAGAACTATCAATGGTATTCAGATGCCCCTTACTACCAATCGTGAGTGGTTAGATATGTTCTATGAGGCACAATACTATGATGCGGTTGCCAATAATCCAAGCCTGACTACTCCGGAGGAAATCCATAAGAATATCAACTGGTGGATTTTCAACTCTTTTGGTGGTCCCACACTAGACGAGACAGATATTGATCCGGCAACAGGACAACCGACTATTTATAAGGGAGAAAAATTATTCAATGCCCTTAGAAACGGAAATATCCTCACACTTCAAAATGGTACTAAAGTAGAGCGTTGGGATCCCAACATATATATGCAAGACTATTTGTATGGTCAGGCTACCTCGCAAAAGCACTCGGTAAGTATTGCAGGTGCTGATGACAGATTCAGTTATCGAGCATCTTTAAGCTACTCTGAAAACAACTCACAATTAAAAGTTGCGGAAGATGGAGACAAGAAGTATGGCGCACGTCTGAATGTAGATTATAATGCTACTGATTTCCTGAAATTTGAGACAAGCATGTCTTATGACAAGCGCGATATCACCACCCCGACTACTGACGTAGGAGCAGGCTGGATGGATCCTTGGTTTTGGACTGTTTATAATCAGAATGGAGATGCATATGACACCTTTAGTGGTAACCGTAACCCGGTAGGCGGACTTATTCAGGGTGGACAGAAGAAAAATTCATTAACAACTTTCCGTGGTAACATGAAAGCTACGTATGACTTTTCAAAATGGGTGAAAGGCTTCTCTCTCTCAGCTTCCGGTAATTATAAACTGGTGGAAAGAAGCATTCAGGAAGCTAAGAATCCTGTGTATTATTATGACTGGGTAGGCACTGCTACCGGTAATAAACAAGGCCCCGGTTCATTGGATGAGAATATTGAAAAATGGGAAAACGTTACTTTGGGAGCCTTTGCCAATTATGAACGTACCTTTGCCAACGTCCATGCCGTATCTGCCATGATTGGTATGACCGCAGAGCAAGAAACTTCTAAAAAGATAGGTGGAAAACGTAACATGGGCCCTCTCTACCCAGGGTCCGACCTTACCGACCTCAATGTATGGATCAGTGGTACCAATAATGAAGCTTATGGCGGACAGAGTTCCTGGGGATTCGTTTCCTATTTAGGACGTGCAAACTATATTTACGATAACAAATACTCAATCGAAGTATTAGGTCGCCATGATGGTTCTTCTAAATTGTCCAAGCAACAACGTTGGAAAAACTTCTACTCAGTTTCCGGATTCTGGAGAATCTCACAAGAAAATTTCCTCAAAGAGTATTCCTGGCTGAGTGATCTGAAAGTGCGCTATAACTATGGTAAGACCGGTAGTGTAGAAGGAATAAGCAACTACGAACGCTATTCGGCAATTAAGACTGGAGGCACTCTTTTCGGAGAAGACCCATCAAGCCATACTTCTTTATGGATTGACGGTATGAGATCTGACCAACGTACCTGGGAAACAATCGACAGCCACAACTTCGGATTGGATTTTGCTTTCCTGAATAATCGTTTAAGAGGTTCGTTCGACTATTTTATCAAGACCAATAACGGCATGTTCATCGGGGTAGATTATCCTTCCGTTCTGGGTGCCGGTGCTCCGAAAACCAATAATGGTAAACTCCGTGCCAAAGGTTGGGAACTCGCTCTTAACTGGAACGACCAGGTGGGACAAGTGAGATACAACATAGGTGCTTCACTTTCTGATGCATCGTCTAAAGTACTTGAATTGACTAATAATAACAATGTACCTAATCCGGGAAAGAATACAAGCCGACTGATAAACAAGCCTATCAATGCTATTTATGTCTATCAGACAGACGGTATCTTCCAAAATCAAGAGGAAGTAGACGCTTTCTATGAAATGTATTATTATACAGCAAACGGAGGGGTTAAACCCAATAATATTCTTCCTGCACCGGGAGAAACAGGTCTCAACCGCCTACGTCCGGGTGCCCGCAAACTCGTTGATCTTAATGGTGACGGTGCCATTACTACAGAAGACCTTTACTATGCAGGAGATGCCGCTCCCCGTTTAGCATTCAGCATCAAGGCAGGACTGGAATGGAAAGGCATAGATTTCTCCGCTTTCTTCCAAGGAATTGGTAAACAGGTCACTTTAAGAACCGGAAATATCTATGCACCGTTTGTGACAAACTATACCATGCAGAACAGTACGTTTATGGGTAAAACCTGGACTCCGGAAAATCCGGACGCACAGTACACCATCCTGTCACGCGATAATGGTTTCAACCGATTCAACTATGAGAACAAGGATATCAGTGTACAGAACAACAGATACATCCGCCTGAAATCATTGGTAGTAGGTTATTCGCTCCCCAAACAATGGATTGCCAAAGCAGGGCTTAATAAGCTCAGATTTTATTTCTCAGGTGATGATTTGTGGGAATGGACAAAAATCAAAGACGGTTACGACCCTGAGCATGGCGAAGGTGGCAATAATACATTCCCATTCAGCCGCCTGATTACATTCGGTGTGGATCTTACATTCTAATCTAACATAAAAAAATATGAGTATGAAAACCATAATAAACAAAATATTCTTAGCCTCAGCATTGACTTTGTCATTGTCTGCATGTAGCGACTTTCTTGAAAAAGAGCCATTGTCGCAAGGAACCGAAGCAATCGTCTTCAAGACTCCGGAACATTTTGTACAGGCAGCCAACGCCCTGTATAATATGGAAGGATGGAAAAATTACGATAATAAAGCCAATTATGACGTCATGGACCGCAACCTTGATATTTCAGGATTAGGCAGTAATGGCGGTGGTTCGGCACCGGAAAGCAACTGGCAATGGGACAAGCCTTACGGACACATCCGCACTTGCAACATCCTGTTGCAAAAAGCAGAAGAGTTCGGTGACAAAAACGCTATCGCCCAACCCATAGGAACGGCCTACTTCTTCCGTGCATGGCAACACTTCTACCTCCTAAAACTTTTCGGTGGTGTACCCATCGTAGACCATGTACTGGACGTTAATGACGGAGTAATATACGGTCCGCGTAAGAGCCGCTATGAAGTAGCTAATTTCATAATTTCCGACTTGGAAACAGCCATTCCTTTATTGCCTAAAGAAAAGGATATTCCTGCCGCTTCCAAAGGAAAAGTCAGTAAAGAAGCTGCCAAAGCATTTTTAGCGAGAGTACTGCTTTACGAAGCTACATGGGAAAAATACGTTCCTACCATCAACTACGATCTGGATGGAAACGGTAATGAATCAGGTGCCGGTACAGCTAAACCGGAAGGATATTACTCTATCGAAAAGATGCTGACTGAAGCAAAGAAGCTTTCGGGCGAAGTTATCACCGAAGCCGAAACCGGAACTTTCAAACTTTGGAACGAATGTGATTCCTTGAGTTACTTCTACCTGTTCAACATTGATGACGGAGCAGAAAATATCCCAAACTTCAGAAACGCAGGAAAGAAAACAAATAAAGAATTTATCTTATACAAAAAGTATGATTACAATTTAGGTCAGGGTGGCATCAACTTATCACATACAGTTGCCACCTGGCAAGGATCGAACATCAGTTCTTCATTTGGTGAAAGCTTCTTGTGCCGCAACGGATTACCCATCCGTATCAGTTATACAGGCAATATGTCCGATGCACAAGACAATCCGCAATTTGAAGGATATGATACATTCGTGGGTGAATTCCGGAACCGTGACTACCGTTTTGTAGGTTGCGCTATGTCAATACCCGACCGTACCTTCTGGAGCAGCCGCACTGAAGATGGCAGACAACTTACAGCAGCAGGGAAACCATACCCCGATCCTGTATTCCCACAAAACAACGACATATACAATGCCAATGACCCTGCCTACAAAAGCTCTTGTGGAGTATTCAAACCTACTCTTCGCAACAACAGCACAGCCGGTTCTTACGGTAGCCGTAAGTTCTTAATTGAAGGTGCAGGCCGATCTGTGTCCAATAGTGAATCCGCAGATTTTCCGCTGATCCGCCTGGCAGAAGTACACTTGATTTATGCAGAAGCAACTTGTGAATTGGGCAACGGTTCAATCTCCGATGAAGACCTGAACTTCTCTATCAACAAAAACCGGGAACGTGCACGTGTTGCTCCTTTGACAAATGCTTTGATTGCCAATGTTTGGGATGCCGGATGGTTCGATCACGCAACTGGTAAAACAATCTGTAAGAAAATGAACATGCTGGATGAAATCCGTCGCGAAAGAGCATGTGAACTCTTTGGAGAAGGTTTCCGTCTGGATGATTTGAAACGTTGGGGCATTGCACACATCAATCTTACAGGTCAAAAGTTAGGTCACCGCATCTTGGGAACAGCCTACGAAACAGAAAAGGCCAATGATGCCAACTACTTCGGTGAACCTTGTTACTATCCGGAGAAATATCCCTTGCTATATGGCATTTACGAAGGAACCGGTCCGAATGATCCCGACTACGGACGCTCTATTGCTACCTTAGCAGGAAATCTGAATTTCAGCCAACGCGATTATCTGCAACCTATTCCACGGGTACAGATTCGTCTGAATCCTCAGCTGAAGCAAAATCCGGGATGGTAATTTAGCAGAAACATAGCAATACAGGTTATACTAAGTAAGGTCCGTAATTTTTCATTAAGGGAAAACGGACCTTACCTATTTAAAATAAGTGAGTATTAGAATGAGTGAGTTCTTTTTATTATTCGTATTCATCTAAAATAAAACAATATAATACATTATATGAGATTGAGAAAGTTCATATTCATCACAAGTATTCTGTTAGGTACAATCCCAAATGCAACCGCGCAAAACCAGTTAGTCACCTATCTGGCACCTAAAGGTACCGAACTGATGAACGATTTCACCGTCAAAGTGAGGGAAGCGGGAAAAGAGTGGAAACCCATTGACACTTACCTTGTCAAAGTAGATGAGGTGCGAAATACCCAGCATAATGTAGAAAAAGCCTCCATGAGCTATTTCGACTTTTCGGGCGAAGTGGAAATATCGGTAACATTCAATCACGGAACTGTCCAAACAGGTCGTGTCCGCCCGTTATCTTACGGAATAACCCCTTCGATAAACGGTAATACCATGACCTTCAAGCTAGATCGTCCGCGTAACTTATCGATAGAAGTAAACGGAGATATTTTCCATAATCTTCATCTCTTTGCCAATCCGATAGATGAGAAGAAACCCAAAAAACTGAAGGATAAGAATCTGATTTACTTCGGTCCGGGCATACA
>ERZ856578.2782-NODE-2782-length-27834-cov-4.639586_pt1 | contig 27834 bp, 14 predicted proteins | sample MGYA00514384_ERZ856578 | MGnify/ENA primary metagenome ERZ856578 (study PRJEB29103, sample SAMN06111958) | human gut metagenome | biome: human gut; feature: ankylosing spondylitis patient; material: healthy_person | host: Homo sapiens | place: China:Hangzhou... | reverse complement strand
ATGAGTCGTTATCTTTGCATGACGACAAGCAAATATGCCATGCAATCAAGCGCAAACCATTGGCATTTTGCATTGTAATATAGGCAAGTAACAACAATATGAATAAGTCACACGCATAAAAACACAATACGAGGACGCTATGCATAAACAAGACAATTTTAACGAAGGGCTTTATCGCGCTGAGAACGAGCACGACGCTTGCGGCGTAGGCATGATAGTCAACATTCATGGTGGGAAAAGCCATGAATTGGTTGATTCTGCTTTGAAGGTTCTTGAAAACATGAAGCACCGCGGTGCCGAGGGCGCAGACAACAAAACTGGTGATGGTGCGGGCATCATGCTGCAAATACCTCACGAGTTTATTTTGCTGCAAGGCATTCCTGTTCCTGAAAAGGGCAATTATGGTACTGGCTTGGTCTTTCTGCCAAAGGATGCCGCAGAGCAAGAACAGATACTCAGTATTTTTATTGAAGAAATAGAGCGTGAGGGGTTATCGCTCATGCATTTGCGCACTGTTCCTACCAATTCTGACATATTGGGCGAGGAGGCACTTGCTACAGAACCCGCAATAAAACAAGTGTTTATAACGGGTGCAACTCCCGAAACTCTTGAACGCAAACTGTACATCGTTCGTAAAAAGGTAGAGCGTCGTATTGATAATAAGAACTTCTATATTTGTTCGCTTTCGTCAAAGAATATTGTGTATAAGGGTATGCTCTCTTCTACGCAGTTGCGTGAGTATTACCCAGACTTGACACAGCCTTACTTTACCAGTGGACTTGCAATTGTTCACTCACGTTTCTCTACAAACACGTTCCCTACATGGGGATTGGCACAGCCCTTCCGCTTGTTGGCGCATAATGGCGAGATTAACACCATTCGTGGCAATCGTGCGTGGATGGAAGCACGTGAATCTGTGCTTTCAACTCAAACGCTTGGCAATATAAAGGATATCCGCCCCATCATACAACCCAACATGAGCGACTCGGCTTCGCTTGACAATGTGCTTGAGTTCCTGGTTATGTCGGGCTTAAGCTTGCCTCATGCCATGGCCATGTTGGTGCCGGAGAGCTTTAATGACAAGAACCCCATTTCTGAGGATCTTAAAGCATTCTATGAATACCATTCTATTTTGATGGAGCCGTGGGACGGCCCGGCTGCATTGTTGTTCAGCGATGGCCGTTTTGCGGGCGGTATGCTTGACCGCAATGGTTTGCGTCCAGCTCGTTATTTAATAACCAAGAATAACACCATGGTGGTGGCGTCAGAGGCAGGCGTGATAGGTTTTGAGGCTTCTGAAATAAAGGAAAAGGGCCGTTTGCAACCTGGCAAAATTCTGCTGATAGATACGCAGGAGGGCAATATTTATTATGATGGCGAGTTGAAGGATCGTTTGGCCACGGCGCACCCTTACCGTCAGTGGTTGTCGGCAAATCGTATAGAACTTGATATGCTGAAGAGTGGCCGAAAGGTAGAAAACACTGTTGAGCAGTTTGACAAGCACTTGCGCATATTTGGTTATACACGCGAAGACGTGGAGCGCACCATCACCCCTATGGCCACTAATGGCAGCGAGCCGATAGCCTCTATGGGTAATGATACACCGCTTGCCGTGCTATCAGATCGTCCGCAGTCATTGTTCAATTATTTCCGTCAACAGTTTGCCCAGGTTACCAATCCGGCCATAGACCCGATTCGTGAGGAACTCGTCATGTCGCTCACGGAGTATGTAGGTGCAGTGGGTATGAATATTCTGTCGCCCAATGAGAGCCATTGCAAAATGGTACGTTTGCCTCAGCCTATATTGACAAACCGTCAGCTCGATATTCTTTGTAACATTCGCTATAAGGGATTTAACACCATCAAACTGCCAATGGTGTTTGAAGCATCGAAGGGTGCCGAAGGCTTGAAGGAGGCTCTCGACAATCTTTGTCACATGGCGGAGCAGAGCGTGAATGATGGCATAAATTATATCATACTCTCAGATCGCGGTGTAGACGAAACACATGCAGCCATACCATCTTTGCTCGCGGTTAGTGCCGTGCATCATTACCTTATATCGGTACAAAAACGTATGGAGACGGCGCTTGTGGTTGAGAGCGGTGAAACGCGTGAGGTGATGCATGCAGCCTTGCTTATTGGCTATGGCGCAAGTGCCATCAATCCTTATATGGCCTTTGCTGTACTTGACGATTTGGTAAAGCGCGGCGAGGTGCAGATGAATTACGAAACGGCAGAGAAAAACTATATAAAGGCTATTTGTAAGGGTCTGTATAAGGTTCTTTCAAAAATGGGTATCAGCACTTTGCGCTCATACCGTGGTGCCAAGATCTTCGAGGCCATTGGTTTGAGCGATGAACTGTTGCGCACCTATTTCGGTACACCGGCTGGTACTGTCGGTGGTGTGCATCTTGATCAGATAGCCCGTGATTACGTAAAATTTCACGATGAGGGTTATGCCCCTGACTATGCAGATCGTGAATTGGAAGGCTTGCTTCCGTATGCCGGTTTGTTCAGCTATCGCAAGGATGGCGAAAAGCATGCTTGGAATCCTGAAACTATTTCGACTTTGCAGTTGGCAACACGTTTGGGAAGCTACAAGAAATTCAAAGAATTTACCCGTTCGGTTGATGAGAAGCCAAGCCCCATATTCTTGCGTGATTTCTTTGAGTTCAAGAAAAATCCTATTTCAATTGACGAGGTAGAATCGGTTGATGATATCGTAAAACACTTTGTGACTGGTGCTATGTCATTTGGTGCCATCAGCAAGGAAGCTCATGAGGCTTTGGCCTTGGCCATGAATAAATTGGGCGCTCGAAGCAATACTGGCGAGGGTGGCGAGGATAATGAACGCTTCCACGAACAGTTTGACGGCATATCGTTAAGCAGCAAGACAAAGCAGATTGCCTCAGGCCGATTTGGCGTAACTACAGAATATTTGGTAAATGCTGAAGAAATTCAAATCAAGGTGGCTCAAGGAGCAAAGCCGGGTGAAGGTGGACAGTTGCCAGGTTATAAGGTAAACCATATTATTGCAAAGACCCGTCATTCTATACCGGGTATTTCGTTGATTTCTCCTCCGCCTCATCACGATATTTATTCTATCGAGGATTTGGCACAGCTCATCTTCGATTTGAAAAATGTCAATCCGAAGGCCCAAATCAGTGTTAAGCTCGTAGCCGAAAGCGGTGTTGGTACCATTGCTGCCGGTGTGGCAAAGGCTAAGGCTGACTTGATAGTTATTTCTGGCGCCGAGGGTGGTACTGGTGCATCACCCGCCTCTTCGATGCGTTATGCTGGTATATCGCCTGAAATTGGACTTTCAGAGACGCAGCAAACGCTTGTATTAAATGGTTTGCGTGGTCAGGTGCGCTTGCAGACTGATGGACAAATCAAAACAGGCCGTGATATCATAGCCATGGCATTGTTAGGTGCCGAAGAGTTTGCTTTCGGTACAACAGTGCTGATCGTGTTGGGCTGTGTCATGATGCGTAAGTGTCATGCAAACACCTGCCCTGTTGGTGTGGCCACACAAAATCCCGAATTGCGTGAACATTTCCGTGGTCATTACGAGTACGTGGTTAATTACTTCCGTTTTCTTGCACAGGAGGTGCGTGAGTATTTGGCAGAAATGGGCTACCGCCACTTTAACGACATTGTTGGCCGCGCCGACCTTATCAGTGTGCGCAAGCCAAATGATGGTTCAAAGGCAGCGACACTCGAATTCGGCCGTTTGCTCCATCGTATAGATAGTACTGCTGCCATACACCACGTTACAGCACAGCATCACAATATTGACACTGTGCTCGACCAAGCTATCATAAAGGCTGCGGCCGAAGCTATTGATAACCAGAAGGAGGTGTCGCTCGAGTATGCCATAGCCAATACAGATCGCTCGGTAGGTGCCATGCTTTCAGGTGCGGTAGCATCTAAGTATGGTCAGAATGGTCTGCCCGACGAAACTATCAATATAAAGTTCAAGGGCTCAGCAGGTCAAAGTTTTGGCGCTTTCCTTACGCATGGTATCAATTTCAAACTTGAGGGCGAAGCTAATGATTACCTTGGCAAGGCCCTTAGTGGTGGCCGCATCGCTGTTATGCCGCCAGTACGTTCAAGTTTCAATGCCGAGGCCAACACCATTGCAGGTAATACATTGTTGTATGGTGCAACGAGTGGTGAAGTCTACATCAATGGTATGGCCGGTGAACGCTTTGCTGTACGAAACTCTGGCGCAATAGCCGTAGTTGAGGGAGTCGGCGACCACTGTTGTGAATATATGACCGGTGGACGTGTAGTAGTGCTTGGTGAGACAGGTCGCAACTTTGCCGCTGGTATGAGTGGTGGTGTGGCATACGTTTGGGACAAGAACCACAATTTCGACTACTTCTGCAACATGGAAATGGTAGAACTCTCGCTCATAGAGGACTCCGCTTCACGCAAGGAATTGCACGAATTGATCAGACAGCACTACCTTTACACAGGCTCGCAGTTGGCTCGTACCATGCTCGACGACTGGAATCGTTATGTTGACGACTTTATTCAGGTTACTCCCATTGAGTACAAGCGTGTGCTTGCAGAGGAACAGATGCGCAAGTTGCAGCAAAAGATTGCTGAAGTACAAAGAGATTATTAACATAATATGTCAATATACAAGGCAAACTGACCATGGCTGTTGCAGTAGTGAAGCAACGTCATGCCAGTTCGCCTCAGCCTTCAAGTGAAGTAATCTTTCGAGGGCAAAAATATATACGATAAAATCATGGGAAATCCTAAAGCTTTTCTCACTGTTCCTCGTCAAGATGCAGGTTATCGTCCTATTCATGAGCGTATAGCCGATTTTGGTGAAGTTGAACAAACACTTAATACAAGTGACCGCCGTTTGCAGGCATCGCGCTGCATGGATTGCGGTGTGCCTTTTTGCCATTGGGCTTGTCCGCTTGGCAATCGTCCGCCCGAATTTCAAGATGCCATTTACAAGGGTGAATGGAAGATGGCATACGAAATACTTACCGCTACGAATGATTTTCCCGAATTTACGGGCCGCATTTGCCCGGCATTGTGCGAAAAAAGTTGTGTGCTTAAGTTGTCTATGAATGCCCCCGTCACCATTCGCGAGGATGAATGCTCTGTTATCGAAGCAGCTTTTCGCGAGGGGTACGTACAGCCGCGCAAGTTTGAGCGCAACGGCAAAAAGGTGGCTGTTATCGGTTCGGGTCCTGCGGGCTTGGCTGCGGCTAACCAGCTAAATCATCGTGGGTACGAGGTAACGGTTTATGAGAAGGATGAATATCCTGGCGGTTTGTTACGTTTCGGCATTCCTAACTTCAAATTGCAGAAAACGGTCATCGACCGCCGTATCAAAGTGATGCAAGCAGAGGGCATCACGTTTAAGACCAACACTCCGGTTGACGTTGAAAAGTTGCCCGCAGGCTACGATGCTTATTGCATTTGTACGGGTACTCCCACTGCGCGTGATTTGAAAGTGCCTGGACGTGACTTGAAAGGCGTGCATTTTGCACTCGAACTTTTGTCACAACAAAATCGTGTGCTGGCTGGGCAAACATTCTCAGCCAAGGAACGTGTTACGGCCAAGGGCAAACGTGTACTCGTAATTGGCGGTGGCGACACAGGTTCGGATTGTATAGGAACGTCGCATCGTCAAGGTGCAGTTAGCGTTACACAAATCGAAATTATGCCCAAACTACCAGTTGGCTCAAATCCCAATACGCCTTGGCCACAGTGGCCAGTGGTGCTCAAAACATCGTCAAGCCACGAGGAAGGGTGTGAGCGCCGTTGGTTGCTCACTACCAACAAGTTTATAGGAACAAAGGACAATCGTGTGTGCGGTGCCGAGGTTGAAGAGGTTGAATGGAAACCTAATCCCGATGGTGGCAGACCAATCATGGTGCCAACGGGTAAAAAGGAGACTATTGAATGTGACATCGTGTTTCTTGCCATGGGCTTCCTTCGTCCCGAACAGCCCAAATTCGCCGAAAACGTATTCGTTGCTGGTGATGCAGCAACAGGTGCAAGTTTGGTGGTACGCTGCATTGCTGGCGGACGCAAGGCTGCACAGCAAATTGATGCTTATTTGAGCAAGTAATTACGTTAGGTTGTCATCTTTTTGAAGACCAAATATAAAATCCCATCTCTTTGTATTTGCAAGGAGGTGGGATTTATTTGTGTGCTGGTTTTTTGTCCGTTGCTAAATTATTCGCTCTTTTGTTTTGCGTGTAAGTATGCTTGCGTTAACTTTGCAAGGCAAACAAGTTAATAAGGTTATGAAAAAAGTACTTCTTTATTTTATGCTCATGCTGTTGCCATCGTGTGTTATGGCACAAAATTCGCGTGGCAGAGTAAATCCCTCAATCTACTTAACAGGTGCTGTGCCTGTGGTCAATGGCTATGTGCAGTTTGACAAAACATATTATGTAAAGAACAAGTCGAAGGCTGCATTGATGGATTCCTTGCGCAATTATGTGCAGCGCGAATTGGTTGATGGCGAGGAACAGTTGCCGCAGGCACGTATAACCGAGGTCAGTCCGGATAGCGGCATAATAGCTGCCAGCATTGAGGAATACATGTATTTTAAGCGTACGAATTGGCAAATACACCGTGTGCGTTTCTATTATCAACTCGTTTTCCATGTGGCTGATGGGCAATTTGATGTGACAATGCGCCGTTTGCACTACCGTTATGACCCCGAAGTGACAGCTGGTGAATTTAACGATGACCGCCGTGCGGAGAATTGGATAACAGACGAAGCTGCCCTCACCAAGAACGGAACCAAACTCGCCCGTGTTTCAGGCAAATTCCGTTCATTCACTATAGACCGCAAGAATGAAATCTTTAAGGGCGCGGCCCTGGCTACAGGTGCTGTAGTAAAGCGTAAGGTTACCCGTGTGGTAGAGGAGGAGAGTGAAGAATAGCAGTAGGGCTTGCGTGATGGCGTGAGCATGCTAAAGAAAACGAAATGCCCCGATGGTGCATAGAATGATGAGCATGATGCTGAAGATGGTTAGGTCAGTGCTTTTCACATTCTCTGCATCATCGGGGCGTTATGGTATACTTGAAAATGTTCAATCTCTTATGTAGCATCCTTCCTAATGTCTGTAAAACGGGGAGGAGGCTGAAGCAAGCGAAATAGCTTGCAAGTAAACGCATGATTACCTATTTGTGGGTATTGCTTTTTTGTGCATAAGGTTGTACTTTTGCATCTTGAATAAAGAATAAAATAAATTATTGATGAAACTTTCTGATTTACATACCGGTGAAAGGGGCTTGATAGTGAAAGTAGCCGGACACGGCGGTTTTCGCAAACGCATTGTTGAAATGGGATTTGTGAAAGGTAAAACGGTAAAGGTTATACTTAATGCTCCTTTGCGCGACCCCATTGAATACGAAATTATGGGTTACAAAATTTCGCTGCGTCGTGAAGAGGCAAAACTCGTTGAGGTTATTAGCGAAACCGAGGCCGTGAATGATGCCCGCCTGCGCCACGGTGAGAATTTGAAAGCGCTCGAATCAGGTTCGGACGAAAGCGAGGAAGTGCGTATGCAATTGTCACGTCGTATGGAAAGCATGGCGGCAGACAAGCGTCGTGTTATCAATGTAGCCTTGGTCGGCAACCCTAATTGTGGCAAGACTTCATTATTCAACATGGCTTCGGGTGGACATGAACACGTGGGCAACTATAGTGGGGTGACGGTTGATGCCAAAGAGGGCTTTATGGATATGACCGTTAAGGTTCGCCGCAACGAAAAGGGCGAAATGGAGATCTTTCATGATAATTTGGATAAGTGTGCTGAGAATTGCGCTTCATGTGGCATAGGCAGCAAATGTAGCCAGAAAGATGCTGAGGGCTTTGAGAACAAAACCTATCATTTCCGCTTGGTAGACTTGCCTGGCACATACTCATTGTCGGCTTATTCGCCCGAAGAGCTTTATGTACGACGCCACTTGATAGACGATACGCCCGATATTGTGATAAACGTAGTGGACAGTTCCAATCTTGAGCGCAACTTGTACCTGACGACACAGCTTATTGACATGCACCAGCGAATGGTGATAGCTCTTAATATGTATGATGAGTTGCAGCATAGTGGCGACAAGCTTGATTACAAGCAACTTGGCAGTCTGTTAGGGGTACCAATGGTACCGACCATTTCACGTACAGGCAAAGGTGTGCGCGACTTGTTTGAAAAGGTTATTGCTGTGTACGAAAATATGGGCGATACGGCACTTGAACGCCATATACACGTCAACCATGGTAAGGAGCTTGAGCATAGTATTGACCGTATAAAGTATGTTTTTCAGAAAAATCAGGATCTTCGATCAAAGTATTCTACACGTTATTTGGCTATCAAGTTCCTTGAAGGAGACAGCGAGGCTCAGCACTTGGTAGAGACCTTGCCGCAGCACGACGAATTAGTGGCTGTGCGTTTTGAGGAAACCAAGCGCATCAAGGACACATTGCACGACACGCCCGATAATGCCATAACCGATGCAAAATATGGATTTATACAAGGTGCATTGAAGGAGACATTCCAACCTCATGTTGGGAGGCCTGGTAAAACTGTTACGGAAAAGATTGACGCGGTGGTGACGAATCGCTATTTGGGATTTCCGTTATTCTTTGCAGTATTGTTCCTTATTTTCTACATTACTTTTCAAGTTGGTGCTTACCCGATGGACTGGATTGACTGGTTGGTGAGTCAAGTGTCGGCTTTTGTAAAGTATGCCATGCCTGATGGCGTGCTGAAGGACATGATTGTTGATGGCGCAATAAGTGGGGTAGGGGCCGTGATAGTGTTCTTGCCTAATATCATGATACTTTACTTGTTTATCTCGATTCTTGAGGACTCTGGCTACATGGCACGAGCGGCTTTTATCATGGATAAACTCATGCACCGCATGGGGTTGCATGGCAAGTCGTTCATACCAATGGTAATGGGCTTTGGGTGTAATGTGCCAGCTATAATGGCTACGCGTACGATTGAAAACCCGAAAAGCCGACTTATCACAATGCTGATTACGCCATTTATGTCGTGTTCTGCGCGCATACCTATATATGTGGTGCTGGTTGGCGCATTCTTCCCGCTCTACGGCGCATGGGTTATGCTGGGATTGTATGCCTTGGGCATCTTGGCAGCTATATTGATGGCCCGAGTGTTTAGTCGTTTTTTAATGAAGGGTGAGGATTTGCCCTTTGTTATGGAGTTGCCTCCTTACCGTATGCCGACTGCCAAATCAGTACTCATTCATACTTGGGAAAAAGGCCGTCAGTATCTGCAAAAGATGGGCGGTATTATTTTGGTGTTCTCTCTGATTATTTGGGCTTTGAGCTATTTCCCACATTCAACCGAAACGGACAATGTGGTGCCAACGCAGGGTACTGAAATTGTTGAGAACGGTCGTGCTGCAGCATCACCACAACATGAAGTGACGGTAGCAGAAACACAAACATCACCATCGTATTTGCAAAGAATAGGACAGTTTGTAGCGCCTGTCATGCAGCCTATGCACTTCGATTGGAAAATGAGTGTTGGTATATTGTCTGGTGTTGGTGCTAAAGAACTGGTGGTAAGTACTTTGGCCGTAATGTATGCGGGTGAAGATGTAGATGCCGACAGTGCTTCAACTGATACGCACCTGTCTCAGGTCTTGCGGCAGAATATGACGCCAGCTTCAGCCCTTGCATACTTGGTGTTTATACTGTTCTATTTTCCCTGTGTGGCTACAATTACGGCAATTAAAAATGAAAGTGGTGGTTGGAAATGGGCTACATTTACAGCCGCTTACACAACAATATTTGCCTACGTAGCATCGCTATTGACTTATTTGATAGCGTCGCAGTTCTAAGGGGGTATATAAGCCCTGTTGTTAAACTCCCAATAGCACAATTAACGCGTTGGCGGAATAGTAAATAAGTTGACAAGTTAATGGGTTAACAGGTAAGTTTGCCAAGCTTTTTAAGTTTCCTGTCATTCTGGCTTTAACATAATAAGTGGTGTAAAGCATATTTACTCGTTAACCTGTCAACTTGTTAACCCGTTAACCTGAAATTCCGCCAACGAGTTAATTATCATGCTCGAAGTCCCGTGAAACAGGACTTCGGGCTTTCTTTCCTTAATCGTAATAAACTCGAAATACCCGTTTTGTGTATCAATACTCGCAAGTGAAGAACTTTCGAGTGTTTTATACACAGAACGGGAATTTTTTAGATTGTTATAACCTTACATTCACCGTGCGTGGTGTAAGCATCCCATGCAGTCCGTGTTGTATAAAACAAATAAGTAGGGTGCCCAGTTCGGTGTTCCTGTTTTTATTTGCCTAAAAACGCAATTTTACCACATCTTCTTCGTTTTTTACTCGTAAAGGTAGTATCTTTGAAGCATAAATGTATGTTAATATGGCTAACAGTAAAGGATTAAACAGGATAAAGGTCGTTTTGGCTGAACAACAACGAACAAACAAATGGCTTGCCGAGCAACTTGATAAAGGTGAAGCCACAATCTCAAAATGGTGTACCAACAGAGCACAGCCGTCACTTGAAACATTGGTGAAAATTGCAAAGGTATTGCATGTTGATACAAAGGATCTTCTACGGTCTATTAAGGATGAATGATAATTTAGAACGAGAAAATAATGGTAGAAAAAAATAGAAGTCCATATACAACCATCACGGGGTGCACGTTCCTCTTTTATGAGTTTCAGCGCATACTTCCTTTGCTGACGGATGCCAATTCTGAATCACTACTGAAAGATGAAATTGAGAACAATAGAGTTCTTCAGGTCAATTCTATTGCATCGCGCAAACGCTTTGTGCTGGAATTCAAACGTAGATATGCCGCCGTACCTGCACATTTTTGGCAAACTTGGCAGAAAATGAGTGAGGCCGGCCAGCGTGCTGGATTGTTTTATGCCATACTGAAAACCTACAAGCTCGTGTTTGATTTTCATTTTAATGTAACAATGAAAAAGTGGAACTCAATAGACCATAGTCTTCAGATAGATGATCTCCTGATGGAGCTAAATGAACTTTCAGCTCACGATGAGGTTGTTGATAGTTGGTCGGACACTACAAAGAAAAAATGTTGTACCGCTTATCTCACCATGCTCCGTCAGTCAGGACTTCTTAATGAAAAGACCAATGAACTGACAGCCGTTAAGCTTGACGCAAGTGAGTTCGCATATTATATCCGTAGTGGTGAGGAGTGGTTCATGGAAGCCTGTTTTCTCTATCCTTACGAAATAAATGATATAAAAAACAAGTTGTAAAAGATATGAAGAGCATGACTATACCAGAATTGTATGAATATCTGTGCTCGCCACAATTCCAAAACGAGAACAGTGGCAACATATTCTACAACTACTACATATACCAATACCCTGCGAATAAGGAGTACGAAATGCGCCGACAGATTCAGGAGTTCAAGGAAAAGCTTGAACGCCCTACAAACTTTGTAGATGCGCTTGTGCTCGATTTGTTCAAGGTATTCTGTGAGTATCTCAGCAGCGAAAAATTTGGCGACACGTCATTGCTTGATGATACTTTTGAGGAAGACAAGATACATCCCGATATGGTGACAAACGAACTGACCACAGAGGCCAACTCTGACAACTTTATCAGCTTTGTAAGCCATAAAATTGACGAGCATATTAATTCGGAAAATGGTTACAAGCATCCCTATGTCTTTATTCACGGCATAGGCAAGATGTTCCCGTATCTGCGCACCAACGTATTCCTCACACGCTACGAGAAATACAACGACACGTCGCGTTACAAAATAATCATCTTCTATCCAGGTCATCAAGAGGGCAATTCGTTCTCTCTTTTTGACACGCTTGAAGACTCGCACACCTATCGTGCCACATTATTAGTTAATAAATAAAATCCATATATCGCATATGAAATTCAAGGACTTGTATGAAAAAGGGCTTGACCGCAAGGTAAACCCGGCAGTATCTGCCTCTGACCTTACCGACGAGACGGTGCTGACCGAAATCGTTGAATATGTCTTTACAGAGGAGATTGTCATCAATCTCTACAACATACTTACCAACATCAAGGTGAATCAAGGTAGCCATATCGGTATATGGATTAACGGTTACTATGGTTCGGGTAAGTCTCACTTCCTGAAATATGCCAGTTATTGTCTCTCACAGAACAAGGAGCGTTGTGAGATGGCTTTTATCCGCTTGATAGAGGCAACAGAGGATATTATGCGCCACACAAGCGGTATATCCAAGTTGGAGCAAGAAGGCGTTTCAGTTTCTGAGTTGAAGTCACTGCAGAAGTGGTATGTGTCACAAGCTGATGTCGAAATGGTAATGTTCAACATTGGTGACGTACATGACGTGAATGCCGATCAGACAACTGCGTTCACTACCATTTTCTGGAATCAGTTTAATGCACAGCGAGGATATAATTCGTTTAACCTTGCCCTTGCTCAGTTTCTTGAAAAGGCTCTTGACGACAACGGCAAGTTCCAGGAGTTCAAGGAGTATGTGAAGAGCAAGGGATATGATTGGGAGCGCAATATCTCGCGCTTTGCAGCCGGTCGTCTTGACCTTGCCTTGCAAATGGCTAAAGAGGTTGACCCTACGCTTTCAACGGATGTCATACGTACTCGTATTCTCAACAACGAGGTGAATGTTTCGGTAGAAGCTTTTGCTGCCGAAATGAAGGAGTTTATAGAGAATAAGCAAAATCGTAACTTCCGCATCCTGTTCTTCGTCGATGAGGTGAGCCAGTTTATTGGCGAGCACCGTGACCTCTTGCTTCAGCTTCAATCACTGGTAAAGCGTCTTGATGAAGTTTGTGAGTCGCACTGCTGGATTGCATGTACGGCACAGCAGACTTTGGAAGACGTGGTTACCAACGTGGGTGGTAATGTCAGCAATCCAGAAGATGAGGTAGGCAAGATTCTTGGACGTTTCGAGGTACGTGCATCGCTGCAAGGCACATCACCTGAATATATCACCCAAAAGCGTATTCTTGAAAAGAAAGGTGATGTCGAGATTATGCTTGGCAATATGTTCGACAAGGACAAGGCGAAACTCGATGCCCAGTTTATATTGCCCAGTCAGTATAAAGCATATACAAGCAAGGACGATTTCGTTGCTTGCTATCCGTTCGTACCCTATCAGTTCCAGCTCATCATGAAGGTGCTCGACTCGTTTGTCAACATGAACTATGTCGATAAGCAGGTGAAGGGAAATGAACGTTCACTCATCAATATCACCTTCTCCATAGCTAAGGAAACCGCAGATATGGAAGTCGGAGAGTTTATCTCTTTCGACCGTTTCTTTGGTGCCATGTTCCAGGGTTCTATGCAGCATCTTGGCCAGCGTGCCATTGCCAATGCACGTCAGGCGCTCGAACACATTGCAGACCCAGAGAAACAGGAGTTCTATCGTCGTGTTGTGTATGTGCTCTTTATGATATGCAACCTCTCAGATGTTGACAAACCTTCCTTCTTGGCTACAATAGACAATATAGTGACGCTTCTCATGACCAAGGTGGACGCAAGCAAGTCTGCCATCAAGCATGAGGTAAGCACCGTGTTGGCGTTTTTGATAGACAAGGCTGTTATCCGCAAGACGAAAACCGAGACAGGAAGTGAGATATATGAGTTCTATACAGAGGAAGAGTCGAAGGTGGCTCAACTCATAAAGAACCAGCAGGTGGACAGCAACACCTACAGCGATGAACTGAAATCTATATTCTTCAGCCATTTTGGAAATCCGAGCAACAAGAAGACGTATGCCACACGCTCGTTCAATGTGGGAATCAACATCGACGGGCGTAATTATCTTAGCAACAACGCCGATATCTGCGTCGATTTTGTGACAACTGCCGGCACCGACTCTGTCGAGCAGTTTGCTTTCAGCGTCAACAACACGTCGCAGGGCACCCATCTCATTTATTTCCTCTATCCGCAGCTGAAGGACAATGCAGAACTTCGTGCCAACTTTCTGTATTACTGCCGTGTGCAGCGTTTCGCACAAGAACCTGCAATAAGTGATGAACGCCAGCGTACCAAGGAAATTTTCCGTCAGCGTGCCAAGGAGCTATACGATAAGGAGATAAAACCTCAGTTCCAGCATATTCTCGACACTTGCCCTGTCATATCATGCGGTGCGGTGCTCTCAGCTTCGCAAATTGGAACAGCCAAGAAAGCCGAACGCTACGAGGCATTGCTCAATTGCCACATGGAGACACTCTATTCGTTTGCTATGCTTGTCAGCAATGGCGAGACACCGAAGAATGGAGCAGACTTGTCGGCAAAGATTCTGCGCCCCGTAGACCCTGCGCTGCTCAATATGCCGCTCAGCACTCCGGAGAAGAAAATCAAGGACTGGCTCGACCGCTCGCCTCACGACGTGACGGTGGCTGATGTCGTTCGCCAGTTCTCGAAAGTGCCTTATGGGTGGTCGGACTATGCCACCATTTATTTCCTTAATGAGCTGGTACGCCGCCATCTGTATGCATTCAACTATAACAACAATCCCAACGTGAGCCGTGAGGAAACAGCACGTAATATTGTGCGTGATGCCAGCAAGTTTACGGTGGAGAAAGCTAAGGCTATTTCGCAGGAGGTGCTTAACGACTTTATTGATGCCTGGAAGCATATTTTCAACGTGATGTCGGTGAAGGGTAGCAACGACAGCACCGAGCTGTTCCGCAACTGCAAGGAGACAGACGACAGTCAGCTCAATACACTCCTGAAAAATTATCGTAGTCTCTCTCGCAAACTTAACGAATGTCCATTTGTTCATACCATCGACGAGGCTGTCACTTTAATGGAAAGTTGGCTTACAGAGCGCGATCATCTGAAGTTCTTCCAAACCATCATCGACGCACGCGACGAGGCTTGCCGGCTCTTCGACCGTTGCAAGAACATCAACTCGTTCTGTAACGACCAGTTTGCCAACTACGAGAATGTACGCAAGTTTATTGATGATGAGCGTGACAATTTCGCTTTCCTCGCCGACGAACAACAACCGGCTGTCGTGGCTATTCGTGCCATACTTACCGACGAGGAACCGTGGAACAAGATGCCATCTTACATGAAGATGAAGCGCACGTTGAAAGGTCAGTTGGACGAATGCAAAACCCACCTCATCGAAAAGATTAAGGCCGGCTACAACAAGGCGTTCGACGAACTTGAACAGTATGCCAACGAGGTGAATGTGTCGCGTGACAAGTTTGCAAGGCGCGACATTACCATATCGCTGAAAACAAGCACCTCCAACTTCTATGCGTTGCAGGCCAATGCGGACACGCGCGACTTCATGGAGGAGGAAATGAAGAAAATCAACGATACCATTCCTGCGCCTCAGCCATCAACTCCAAGGGGTAATGGCGGCAGCACACCAAATCCGACTGATCCTCAGCCCAAGCCAAGAATGCGCAAGATTGTGTATCTCAATACGCATACCACCAAGCCCATGCGTTCAGAGGCTGATGTGGACCTCTATTTGGCGGGACTGAAAGCTGAGCTTATGCGGTATATAAATGATGACAATGACATTATTATAGGATAAGATTTCTCTAGTTTTGGATTTAGCAAGGGCGGGCTGAATCATCGTGCAAGGCGAATGCAATCAAGCTTGCTTGAATTGCTGAGCCGCAGCCGATGATGCAATGAAAGCCCAAAGGAACCCATAGCCCAGGGCAAGCGAAGCGGCACCCTGGGTGTCGCGTGTTGGAGCAGTCGCGCCCTGTAAGGGCAAAAGCTATAGGACATGGCGCAGGTGTTGAACAAAATATACATACGATGTTCCTCTTTAAGGCCGCTAAATCAGCTATCAAGTAAAAATAACAACATAAAGGGTTAAAGCTTTTGCCCTTACAGGGCGCGGAGACTCTACTATGCGGATGCCCCAGGGTGTCGCTTCGCTTGCCCTGGGCTATGTGCTCCATTGGGCTTTCAGCCCGTCCTTGCTAAATCCGAAACTTGAATAAGACTATATTATATGGATACTAACAGATTGAAACGCTTCGCCGTAGAGGCTCGAAATATATTGATGCAGGGCGTGAAAAACCGCTTGCAGGCTATAGGCTTCGACCTGAAGACTGGCAAACCCACTGAAATGCCCCAGAAGATGGAGGGCGGAGCCGTGTTCATGGGCGACACCGTAACGACCGACTTTTACAGCCGTTGGCTGTCGCTATACAACAACATACAGGCTCGCGGCATCAAGCAGGTGGCTGAAGAGGCTGCCTACACATGGTTCAACCGCTTAATGGCTATCCGCATCATGCAGAAGCAGGGCTTCATCTCGCCTGTATTGGCTTACGAAAGCGAAGAAGTGCGTGTGCCGGTCATTGTGAGCGAGGCCCGACAGGGACGAATGCCCCAGATGGCAGCCGATGTGCATGACAAATTGATGGAACTCCTTGACGACGATAGCCGAACCAACGAGCAGTTTGCCTTGCTCATAGTGGCTTATTGCCATGAGAATCCTATCATCAACAAGTGCTTTGGAGCCATTGCCGACTACACCGAGTTGCTTCTACCACAGAACATTCTGGCGGAAGGTGGCTTTGTGAGTATGCTTAACCGACTGAGCTGCGAGAGCAATGATGAGCTTGCTCAATCATTGCCGAGTTGTGAAGGAGGAAGGCCAAAGGCCAACGACACTGATTTTATCACCGACGAAGACTTTCGCTCGCCCGAGTTGATAGGCTGGCTTTACCAGTTCTATATCTCCGATCGCAAAGCTGAAGCCATGGCGAAGAAGGGCAAGTATGACATTGACGATTTAGCTCCCGCCACGCAGATATTCACTCCCAACTGGATTGTGAAGTATATGGTAGAGAACACCGTGGGGCGCATCTATATCGACAACGATCCGTATTGCGAGACGAAGGCTGATATGAAATACTTGGTTGATACGCCTTCGGGCGACGAGACGCTACAGATTGACGACCTTGCCGAACTTACTGTTGCCGACCTTGCCTGTGGTTCGGGACACATTCTCAACGAGTGTTTTGACTTGCTCTATGCCCTCTACATAGAGGAGGGCTACAGCCGCTCGCAGGCTATCAGCAGCATACTCCGCAAGAACATCATTGGCATCGACCTCGACACCCGTGCCAAGCAACTTGCCACGTTTGCTCTCCTGATGAAGGCTTGCCAAAAGGATAACAGTTTCCTTAACGGCAAGGTGATGCCGCGTGTCTACGACATGCCGCGACCTATAGCCGAGGCTATTGGTGCCGATGGCGCCACCTGCAATGCCGAGGAATATCTCAAAGAAACGCTTCCCCACTATCTGTTGGGCGACAATGCCGACATGGTGCAGAAACTTACCGATGCCATTCTTTTGATGAACCATGCCGACACGCTTGGCAGCATCATGAAGTTCGACATTTCGGAGCAGACCCGAAATGCCGTGATGGTTCGTACCCAGGAGTATGAGGAGCAGTTGGCTAATGGCGAGATTGTCCCTTCGTCCATTCTGCAGCTGATGCCTTATATGCGCATCATTCTTGCATTAACCCAAAAATATGCTGCGCTTTGTATGAATCCGCCGTATATGGGCAGCAAGCATTATGATAAGCTGCTTAATAAATATGTGAATGATAATTATAAGGAAGGGAAATCAGACCTATTCTCTGTATTCATGCAGATGGGCATGGAACGTCTTGCGGCAAACGGCAAAATGGCGCAAATCAATATGCAGAGCTGGATGTTCCTTTCCTCGTTTGAGAAGCTGCGCAAGCAATTCTTGAAGGACTACAACATTGACAACATGCTCCATCTTGGTCCTCGCACTTTCGATGAATTATCAGGCGAAGTTGTGCAGAATACTGCTTTTGTACTCTGTAATCATAAGCCAACTGAGCAAGGTAGTGTATACTATCGTCTTGTTGAGGGCAAGAATTGTGGTGACAAGGAACAGCTATTCTTGTTGCATATTCATGGGAATGAGGATGGCAACCGCATTTATTATCCTAATGTGGAGCAGAAGAACTTTGAGAAGATTCCGGGGAACCCTATTTGTTACTGGGCAAGTAAACAACTCGTATCGCTGTTTGAAAACACTTCTATGGGTGATTATGGTTGGGGATCAAAAGGCATTATAACAGGAGATAATTCTAAGTTTTTACGGTTTTGGCACGAGGTTAATTGTCAAAAAATTAGGTTTGATGCAGAATGTGCTTCTGATTCATGTGATAATGTAAAAAAGTGGTTTCCTTGTACTAAAGGTGGCTCTTATCGAAAATGGTTTGGAAATAATGAATATATTATAGATTGGCAAAATAATGGCTATCGAGTCATTAGATGCGCAAAAAATGAAAAGAGAAATTGTCAAGATTATCAAGATGACTATAAATTTAAGCCATCTTTCTCTTGGGCTGATGTCTGTTCAAATAAGCCATCTTTTAGATACACAATAAATTCATTGTCAGAATCTAAAGGTATGTGTATATTTCCGACTAACGGTAATATATTTGAGATCGGAGGATTTCTCAATTCATGCGTAGCAAATCATCTTTTACTGACTTTGTCACCGACTTTAATGGTTACAGCTGGAGCCATAAGTAAACTTCCTTTTAAGGTTGGTTGCAAAGAAATCATCGATATAGTCCAAAGTAATATCGCAGTCTCTCTACAAGACTGGGACGCCCACGAAACCTCTTGGAATTTCCAGCGCAACGAGCTATTGTCCATTGATGACGACACCTATATGGAGAACATCAATTACGAGATAGAGAAGCATTTCGAGGAGACGGGCGAGCATATCTGCATCGACCCTGCGGCCCCACAACTCGACAGCTTGGCATGGCGCATAGAGCAATACAAGCAGACGTGGGAGCGCAAGTTTATGCAGCTGCATAAGAACGAGGAAGAGCTCAATCGCCAGTTCATCGACATCTATGGTTTGCAAGACGAGCTGACTCCCGATGTGCCCCTCAGCGAAATCACCATTCTGCAGCAAGGAGAGATAAGCATTGAATCAGAACAACAATAACAGCGCTGACTATGGATAGAGGAATGCAGAAGGTGTCAATTCGTTTCTTCAACGACCGCGAGGTGCGTGCCGTCTGGGACGAGGAACTATCGAAGTGGTGGTTCTCCGTGCTGGACGTAGTAGGTGTACTCAACGACCAAGACGACTACACCAAGAACCGCAACTACTGGAAGTATCTGAAGACCAAGCTGAAGAAAGAAGGCAGCGAGTTGGTTAGTGACACTAACCAACTGAAACTTTTGGCACAAGACGGAAAGCGATACAAGACCGACGTGCTCGATACTGATGGCATCTTAAAGCTTGCCGCCAACTTTCCAAACACCAAGGCATCACGCTTTGTTGCATGGCTCACAAACAGCGAAGAGAGCATTGACGGAAAGAGCAAGTCAAAGGCATACGCCCTATTTGAAAGCAGCATGATAGAAAGCATTGAAGTTGGCACGGTGAAGGGACTCCAGCAGATACACGCTTACCTCTTCGGAGGACTGTATGACTTTGCCGGACATATCCGCACCGTGAACATCGCCAAGGGCGGATTTCAGTTTGCCATGGCTGCATACCTGCCTGCCACGCTCCAGCAGATAGAGCGAATGCCCGAAAGTTCGTTTGCAGAGATTGTTGACAAGTATGTGGAGATGAATGTAGCTCACCCCTTCCGCGAAGGCAACGGACGAAGCACACGCATCTGGCTCGACCTCATGCTAAAGAAGAACCTGAAGCAATGCATCGACTGGAGCCAAGTTAACAAGAAAGACTACTTGGCTGCCATGACACGCAGCGTGGCAGACAGCACCGAAATCAAACGCCTGCTTGAAAACGCGCTTACAGACAAGATCGACGACCGAGAGACCTTTATGAAAGGCATCGACTATTCTTACTATTATGAACAGGAAGAGTAGAAGGATGTATAAATGCACTTAAATGACATTCTACGGATATGACAGAAGATACTTTTAATGCACTTGGTGACATTACAGAAGATGGCGTGAAATTCGTTATTGGCAAGCTGCAACAAAAAGGATAGCTCAAACGTGTTGGCGGAAGAAAGCACGGCGAATGGCAAGTAATATCAGAATAAAAGTAACAAATATGAAAGAACAATATACAAGCGGACAACATATCGTATGGCACGATGACGTAATCGTGAAACAATTTATCAGCTACGCCGTTGGCTGCATGATGGGACGCTATAGCATCGACAAACCCGGCCTCATCCTTGCCAACCAAGGCGATGGCGTGAAAGAGTATGAGGCTCTCGTGCCAAACGCTCGTTTTGAAATCGACGACGACGGCATTATTCCATTGATGGCATCGAATACCGACTTTGCAGACAATGCCACGGTGCGCTTCAAGAAATGGCTGGCTGTTGTGTTGGGTGAGGAACGCCTTGTAGAGAACCTCAATACCATAGAAGCCGCCCTTGGTAAGAGTATTGATGACTTCTTCGTGAAAGACTTTTGGAAATGCCACAAGAAGATGTACCAGAACCGCCCCATCTACTGGCTGTTCAGCTCAAAGAAGGGTGCGTTCCAGTGTATCGCTTACATGCATCGTATGACACCCTATACTGCCGAGCAAATTCGCACAAAGTATCTGTTGCCACACATAGAATGGCTTGTGCAAAAGCAAAGCGAAATGGAAGAAAATGCAGCCAACCTCAGCACATCAGAACGCCGTGAACTCGACCGCCTGAACACACAAATAGCAGAATGCCGAGAGTATCATGACCGCCTGCATGAAGTGGCTGACAAGCAGATAGCCTTCGACCTTGACGATGGGGTAGTAGTGAACTATGCTAAGTTTGGCGATGTGTTACAGAAATTGAAGTAGTAATGGATAAAGATTTAGAACGTCTTATTAAGTATATTCGTAAAGAAGAAGTTGCCCTCTTTATAGGCTCTGGCTTTTCTATAAAAGCTGGAGCCCCTAGCGTATGGGATATAATCAATGCGATATTAAAAGAGGGAGGTCAGTCTTTCAAAGATGGCTTGACTGAATCTGACTGCAAACAACTTCGACTGGTATCAGAAGCATTTGTCAATGAATGTGGCGGACGCAATGATCTTATGACATTGCTGAAGAATTTGTTTGGTTTTGAGCCAAAAGATTGTTCAGATCAGCAAACTCTAACAAGAATACCCCATATAAGACAAATATTTACTACCAACTATGACACTTTGATAGAAGATGCATATCCGAAATCAAAGTGCAATGTAGTTACGGCTAATGAAGGATGTGCTTATACAGATAATCATTTTACAACTATATATAAGGTTCATGGTGACATTGCAACCTTGAACAACAGCGCTTCTATTATAATAACAGACAGTGATTATAAAAACTATTTTAAGAACAAACATTTTAATTTGATATGGGAAGAATTAAAACAAACCTTTATCAAGAAACATGTTGTTTTTATCGGGTATAGCTTGGGGGATGATAATATCTTAGATATAATAAAGACTGTTCGCGATTGTATAGGAAGTAGTATGAAAGGCATGTTTCTTGTTGCTCCTCATTTTTCTGAGTTAAAAAAGGACAAGCTTAAAGCTAACCATGTTACTTATATTGATGCATTGGCAGAAGAAGTTTTGACAACCATATTGTCTTCAATAAAAGATAATATAGCAGATGATGTGCGCCATAATAATGTCTCTAAAGAAACATACGACAAATTTGTTGAGCTAAATGGCAACATTCTTACTACTCTCAGAAAAACAGAAGACGGCAATGAGATTGAAAAGTTGGAAGTTAAACAAGGAAAAGAACGGGAAGATACAATTTCTTTCACTATTCCGAATGAAATTATGAGTGAAATTAATGACAGTCGTTTTAACGATGAAATGACTGTTGTTGGTTCTTCTATTAAGGTTCCTGCATATAAGATTCCATCTGAAAAAATGATAAATTTTAGTCATCATCTTAATGGTATCAAATTTAACGGTAAGGATGATATATCTTGTTTATACATCGCTCCTACGATACAAAGGCATGATACAAAGTTCAAGATACCATCAATCAAATTTACAGAATCTGTCACTCTCGTTAAATATAGGAAAAATGGAGTGATATATGTTGATATGGAAACTCCAATATGCTTTATAAAAATAGAACTCCATAATGCTAATAATAAAATTATTGATGTTACGTCAAGATTAGAAAGTAAAGAGACGTACAAGAATAATTCGGAAGCGTTAAAATGGATTGATGCTTTAATAGCTATGTGTAAACAAGGACAAATTGTTAAATTTGATGGGATTACAATCACCTCAAATCAAACAAATCGTAATGCAATAGCTGAATTTAATAAAGTAAAAGCATTCTACAAAACAATAAGAGACATCGAGAATGATACAGATGTGATTTTTGATTTTTATGACCAATATTCTGATGAGAATTATATAAATGCTCTTTATATATATCATTATTTGACCGGCAAAGGTTTTCTTAGAAAGGTTCCACAAAAGGCATGTCTCAAATTTGTCATTGATGACAGAGATGAAAACAATATGCCAATCGAAAAGTTCAGGAATGATACATTTGTCATGATAGAATGTAAACCTCTTGGTTATATCAAATTAAATGGCAAAGAGTTTCAAATACCGTTCAGAACTACTGCATACATGGATTGTCATGCAGATAGCATTACCGCAATAAATGAGCATGAATATGAAATTGTTATGAAAGACGCGAAATATCGTTATATGACATGGTGCACAAATACACGCCCCAAACAAGAAGGAACGGTGTTGAATTTGGGAAATAAAAAAATTGGTTGAGAAAATGAACGTATTACAGAAAAAAATATACGATTACTTCGATCGCGACACAGAGTTAAGGGTGTTGTTTATATTTCAGGATTCCGTGGATATGTTTACGACAGCCGAACTTGAAAGTGCGGAATGGAAGCCTGGTTATCGGTATGTAGACTTTAAGGGTGACTGGTTTACCGTCAAATACCGCCTTGACAACGATTGGCAGAACGACAAGGTCGTCATTTTCTGCCATCAAGATAGTCCGCTGAAAAAGAAATCGCTACAGGCATCGTTTCCGCTTATGGATGTGCTTGCAGCCAACATGGAGTATCACAGCCAGGATTATGCAGCATTCATGCAGCAATATGGACTGCCTACAAATGACGGGCAACTTGTTAGATTTGTGGAGAGAAATGTCATCTCTTTACAGTCGGACAAGATGCTGCGCATCTTCATGCCGTATTATCAGGACGGCAGCATAACACACGGCATCATGGTGCGTGGTTTCATAAGTAACTTTATGGGTGCTCATAACATATTGGATTGGGACAGCATAATCCTTAAAGTACTTTTGTATGGCAGAGAATGTGAGAGCAGTAAACAAAGGAATTTCTATGTTAGGCTGCGAGCATGTAAGGATGCCCAGGAGGCTCTGGGCAAGCATCTTACTGACATCTTTGGCGTGTCGTATAATGATGACACTAAAGAAAAGGTGGCACATATTGTGAAAGTCTTCAAGTACAATGTCATAGTGCAAAACCTTGCTCCGGTAGCTGCTGACAACTACAAGCAAACAAGAATTACTGACAGTGTAGCCTTGCAGCATATGAACCGCATCTTAGAGATGGCTCTCAGTAAAGAAAAGACAACAGAAGCTCTCACCGAACTCTTCGATGAACTGGGCAGCGAAGTGCGCGACGCTGACATCATACGTTGGTATGGCACGGAGGCCAATTACTATTATCTACCGGAGGCACTTTGCGTGCCGATTATTAAAACCCTTTTGGAGGAAAAGATTGAAACGGAACCTGCGGAAGTTATAAACAGAATAGAGGAATTGATGCTAAAACATAGCGACAACTCTATGATGACAGCCGTAATGGATTATGCTGTAATTGTGGCAAGGCTTTACGAGAAGGCGCTCGCGCTCGGCTCGCTAACGCTCAATACAGCCGATGAGTATGTAATGAGATATGAATCGGATTATTGTTTTATTGACCAATACTACCGTCAGGCTAATGAGACTTACTTTGGCATAGATCCTACAAACGAGCTGTTCGACACCGTGCAGAAGGTGAAACGTTGTCTTGACCAAAACTACAGCAAGCTTTGCAACCGGATTAATCTGGAGTGGACCAAATGCCTAAAAGAAACTGGAGGAATAGGCGAGGTTCATCTGTTGCGCCAATACAATTTCTATGATGAGAAAATAAAGTCGGTACAGAAGAAAGTGGCTGTGATTGTGAGTGACGCACTCAGATACGAGGTGGCGCAGGAACTTATAGGCGAACTGGCAAAATCAAGGCATATTGCAAGTTTGAAACCGGCTATTGCCATGCTTCCATCTGAAACCAAATACTGTAAGCCATCGTTGCTTCCGCATCGTGAACTGAAACTTTACGGTAAGGGCGAAGTGCAAGATATGGCTGTAGACGACCACATTCTTGACACGACACAGAAACGCTCTGAGCATTTGCAGGTCTATCGCGACGGTGCCGTATGTGTGCCGTTTGAAACAGTGGCGGAATATAACCAGGAAAAGAACCGTGAGATATTCAAGCATCCGTTGGTATACATCTTTCACGATGTCATTGACAAGACAGGACATGATGGCAATGCCAAGCAAATAGTAAATAGTTGCAGGGATGCCATCAACGAACTGAAAAAAATGATTCCCAAGATACATGCCTCCTACAACGTGACGGAAGTCTATATAACAAGTGACCATGGCTTCCTGTTCAACGACATAATGTTTGCCGACAAGGACAAGCACAAAATCGAAGAGGACTGTCTTGAACGCAGCACACGTTATTATCTTACAAAATCGAAAGACGAAGTAAGCGGTGTGGTTAAATTTCCACTCGGAGAGGTGTCGGGCATGGTTAATGTGGACGATGTGATGGTGGCTGTACCAATGGGTACAAATCGATTTGCGGCTCCATCGGGTGGTTATATGTTCACTCATGGCGGTGCGGCATTGCAGGAACTGATAATCCCCATAATAACAAGCCGTCAGGAAAGAGACGACAACAAGCAGCCAGTGGGCGTGATGATTCTCGACAGACGACTTTCTATGCAAGCCTCACGCCTGAGATTCAAAATGTTGCAAACCGAGGCTGTGTCTATGGACATGAAGGAACGCCAAATAAGGGTTGCCCTGTATCATAACGATGTGCCGGTTACGCCAGTCAAGGACATCCTTCTCGACAAGACTGACCCGTCTTTGGACAACAGAAAGATACAGGTTGACCTCACACTCAACAAGAATATTGATGCTAAGGTGTTGCAACTGAAAGTGTTTGATGCCACAGACGAATTGAACCCTATAATAAAGGAGAATGTGACAAACAACACATTGATAGAAAATGATTTTGACTTCTAATTTTAGACTTCAAGGTTTATGGATTTACAACAGAAAATAATGGATTGCTTCATAGGCAAGGTAGTCAGAAAAGACTTGGCGCTCCTTGTGAAGGGAGGGCTTCCTGTGCCTACATACGTGTTGGAATATCTTCTTGGTCAGTATTGCGCCAGCGATGACGAGGAGGTGATAAACGAAGGTATAGAGAAGGTGAAACTGGTTATCCAAAACAACTATGTGCACCGCGCGGAAGCCGAATCGGTAAAAGGACTCATACGTGAGAATGGCCAGCACCGTATCATTGACAAGGTTACGGTTGTTCTTAATGAGAAAAACGATGAATACCAGGCTACCTTTGCCAATCTTGGGCTGTCGGGTATTCCTATCGGTAGCGACTATGTGCGCCATAACCCGAAACTGCTGAGCGGCAATGGTGTGTGGTGCATCATCACACTGGGTTATATCAGTGGCGAAAACATCAAGGTGAGATGGGAAATACAGACATTGAAGCCTATTCAGATTTCAAACATCGACCTGCAAGACTATATCGACCAACGAAAGAACTTTACAACCGATGAGTGGATAGACTTTCTGATACACACGGTGGGTCTGAATCCAGAGGCAATGAACCGACGTGAGAAGTTCATCACGCTGGCGCGTCTGCTCCCTCATGTGGAGAATAACTTCAACTTTATGGAGTTGGGTCCCAAGGGAACTGGTAAGTCTCATGTGTTCCAGGAGTTGTCGCCATACGGTGTGCTTGTCAGCGGAGGCGATGTAACCAGTGCCCGATTGTTCGTGAAAATCCAAGGCAACAAGGAGCTTCTCGGATTGGTAGGTTATTGGGATGTTGTGGCTTGGGATGAGTTTGAACAGCAGAAAGGGCGTAACGTGGATGCCGTGCTCATCGATACCATGCAGAACTATCTTGCCAACAAGTCGTTCAACCGTGGTAAGGGTACACATGAGGCAAGTGCATCTATGTCTTTTGTTGGCAACACAAAGCATACTGTGCCATACATGTTGGAGAACAGTCATCTGTTTGAGAGTATTCCTACTTCCTTCATCAAGGGCGCATTTCTTGACCGTATGCACCTATATAATCCAGGGTGGGAAATCAAGATGCTGAAAAAGAATAGTTTCTCTAAGGGGTATGGTCTTATCACAGACTACATAGCAGCCGTGTTACACGCTCTACGCAATGACGATCGCACGGCATTGCTGAATGATTATGCCAAGTTTGATGGCTCGCTTTCTGAGCGCGACCACCTTGCCATCCGTAAAACTTTCTCTGGCATGATGAAACTCATCTATCCTGATGGTAAGATAACGGATGAGGAAGCAAAGGAAATCATTGACTTCGCTGCTGAAGGGCGCAAGCGAGTTAAAGACCAGCTGTATATCATTGACAGCACTTTCTGTGCGGAGCCAGCCAGGTTTGAATATGTTTGGTTGAAGACAGGCGAAACTATAAAGGTGGAAACTCTTGAAAATATCGAGCATAAACCGATTAACAAGGATACCGAAGACAATGATAAGGAAGAGAATCTGAAATTAAAACATTCTGGCTCACGTCCTCGCATCAAGCCTCTTGTTGCCAAGACTATTTCTATAAGAGAAAACCAAGGTGGAGTGACTTATAAAGACTTGTTTGGTGATTATTTGCGAACAGCAAAGGATATACAAATAACCGATCCTTTCATACGTCAACCATATCAGATTGATAATTTGGTGGATTTTATACAAATGGTGAAAGATGTGTCAACTATACAAGACACCGTCAAGATTCATCTAAGCACGCAGAATGACGATGACGAGAAAGTGGCAGAGATGATAGACTCATTCAACGACTTGGCAGATGAGTTGCTGCCGATGGGCATAGAGTTTACCTACGACTTCAAGGCTGACCATGACCGTTTCATCAAAACAGATACTGGGTGGACTATAGCTCTTGGACGTGGCTTGGATATTTATGAGAAGTTCAGTCGCTTCTCGCTTAGTCGCTGTAGTCAGAAGAATCGCCGCTGCAAAGCGTTTAACGTTTCAATCAATAAAACAGAGGAGTAAATGGAAATAGAAGAAGTTCTTGATTTAAGTTTCGGATTTAACTTGAGTAACATAATGGAACACAATTAAAGAGCTCTCTTCATCAGGCGTCAGCTCTTATGTATTCAACTTTCGGATTTAGGTTCGTACGGTCAGAAAGGCGCTGCAAAATAACGCAAGCACTAATGGGGGCGACGCGTCTCGGGATAGAGGAAGTGGAGAAAAATACGAAATGCACTAAATAATAGCTGCATCTTTTTCCGCGGGAAGTGGCTGCTGAAAAAACCGACGCGGGACGCGTCGCCCCCATTAGTGCTTGCGTTTTCTATCTGATTGACAAGCTAAAAAGCGGATTTGAAGCCATGGGAAAAACTGTTATGCCAGAAAATTGCGCTCTAATGGGGGCGACGCGTCTCGCGTCGGGCATTTTTCAGCAGCCTCGAGACGCGTCGCCCCCATTAG
>ERZ856578.2769-NODE-2769-length-27895-cov-4.756920_pt1 | contig 27895 bp, 38 predicted proteins | sample MGYA00514384_ERZ856578 | MGnify/ENA primary metagenome ERZ856578 (study PRJEB29103, sample SAMN06111958) | human gut metagenome | biome: human gut; feature: ankylosing spondylitis patient; material: healthy_person | host: Homo sapiens | place: China:Hangzhou... | reverse complement strand
TTTCGAATGGGGGCTGGCACATGCCGAAATCTCTCAATTTTCGGCACGTCAACCGCTATTCGGAAGACCGAACATCAGTGGAACAGTAGGATTTGGAGGGCCTACCACAATTTCATCTTGCTCAACTGGAGCATTTTTTTGGGAGAGAAATAGTGAATCGAAAACCTACATAAGCGCATGGTCAACTGGCCAATCCAGTGAGTACCAATTGCTGCGATATTTGGCCTCGAAATCAAATTCTCTATACGTCAATACAACAACCGTTCAGCCAGCATCGCTCCGTCTGATGCCGTGTATCAGAACTTGATGCAGGCAAGACCTAGTAAAGCAGGCGGTTGGACGGTTTCAGAAGCTCCGAAACTTGAGTTGCCGTTATGCGCATCAAATCCTACGGTTGCTCCGATTGCTTCCCCTGGGCCACCCGAAATGTTGGCGTTACCTCCATCGTATTTGATCAAAATTCCATCAAACTCTCCGCCTACCCACGAGGCTAAAGAGGAGACATGACCGATGATGTTCGGTAACCCAGGCTCAACAAATTGTCCTACGCTTCCGGCATCGGTCGTGAGCTCGATAAAGCGCCCATCCAGATCCGGCACATTGAAAGTCGTTGAACCGTCACCTGCTCCGTACTTCGTACCGTAAATATCGAACAATCCTTTATACGTTGTTCGATTTAGCTCGCGCCCGTCAGCAACGATGGCACCTTCCGGTGGAGTATCACCCGGCCACGGGAAAATCATTCCCGTAGGCATTGCCGGCGGAATGAGGGCAGCAATGGCTTTTGCCACCAAGTACGGGGTCATCAAGAGGTTTTTCGCCGTGCCAGCAATCGCCTGCTGTTCATTTGCAATTGCCGCCGCTGCCAGTCGGTCAAAAGCAATCACACCTTGCTTGATGCGGTCATTGTCAATTGTTGCCGTCTTAATCTTCGAGCCATCGATCGACTTCTCCAAAGCCCAATCAAAGGATCGCAGACATTCCAAATACTGATTTTCCAGCTTCGGATCCTCGGTCTTTGAGCACGCCGAGATAATCTGCGAGCGCATCAAACTCACGAGATAGAACCAGGCCGCGCCAGGCAAAGTTGCTTCAAAACCCTGCTCCGGATTGCCATCCGTGGGATAACCGAAAGATGTCAGTTTGGTCAAGTCCGGCTTGGTTTCAACACTATCCGCACACCAATATGATTTCATACCAATTCCCCCTATTCTGAGTAAATAAATCTGACCTTCGTATGCGCTGGGCAAAACTCTTTGATCAAGCACTCAAGAGCAGAGTTCCCCCAGGTCGCCAACCGCTCATTGACACGGCTGCGGCACGAAAAATTCACGGGCTTTCCGCTGTCGTCGTGCAACACAACGAAGAACCAGTGCGTGCGCCACTCTTTGCTGTAGAGGCGCTGATCGACTCGACTGCGGCACTTGAACGCGCGCTTCTCTTCAATCGATGCCTCAGCCCCCATTTCAGCGGCCAACCCAATTAAAAAGGCGCGGGATGAAAGTCCTACGCCTTGAATCTTTTTAACCAGGATCTGTCGAAGCTTTTCGTCAGTCAGCGCCTCTACAAAAGCCCGGATGCAGTCGCTGGGAACACCCCACACACTCAACCATTGCCTGAAGAGCAACGTCGTCTGACGTGGGTCCGCCTCATCGATCAGCTGCTCGGCCTTGTCATCAGCTCGCGACAGAGAGTCCGCCATGGCCGTCATCAGCTGCCCCATCACGGACTCATCGCTAAACGCCTGTTCCCAGATCGTTCCTCGAGGCAGCAAAGAAGCCAGCTGCAGCCGATAGTTCTCTGTTGTCATTGCCATGTCACGTCTCCGAGAACGGCCAGTTCACCGGTCGAGCAAACGATGTTCTCCGTCGGCGAAACCAGTACATGGTCAACTTCGCCGGCAGCGCCGCTGATGGCCGCCCGGAGCTGACTGATAAAAATGGTGCCGCCCGGAGTGGCGACATTGAAAAGAAAGTCGCTGATCGCGGCCTTGACCGCACCCCGGACGGTGTCCGTGTCCGGGCTCAAGCCGTTGATCACAATGTTGATCTGCTTCTTGATCGGCGACACTACGAAGACCTCAGCCGTCACCGGTCGAAGATTGTCGATGTATTCCTGGACAGTCTCGAGCAGAGTCTCGTTCGGAAAGATGCCTGCCTGGTCAGAAGCGATATAGACCGTCACCTGCCCCTCCAAAGGAGCGTTCGGCATGCACCAAGCGCGGGTAACACCATCGCACTCCAACGCCCAGGCAACGTAGTCTGCGGCAGTGCCGGCACGCGGCGGCGTGCGCATTCTCTGCAGAACGCGCTCGCGCAACTCGCTGTCCGTCTCGACGTCGGTACCGCCAGAAAGGCCTCCTTCGGCAACAGTTGCTTTCGACTCAAGGCCGGCAACCGCCTCAACCAATGTCAGTTCAACTCCGGCATCCGTGTTTGAATCGGATCCACCGTCAACCGCAACGACCTGAACGGTCGCGGACGTGCCATCAATCCGGGTCGTTTCGGCGACGGCAAAGAGCTTCCCGTCGGCTCGCTGGAGCTGCATACCGACCGAAATTTCGGTGGCGTCGGAGCCGTTAATTGTGATATTTCCAATCGCTGGCGCAGCAGGCTTTCTTGCCATGCCCCACAGACTCGCGTGCCGGTCCAAAAACTCGGAGTCGGCGGTGTCTGGGAGGATCTGCCGGGCGATGTAATCCTGATAGCCATAAAGCCCATGCACTCCGCCGGCAATCACATGAGCAATCACCCCCAGAACGCTTGCCGGCAGACGTGCATCGACACCCGGCAAGCGCGCATTGATGTCACTTTTTGCTCGGTCAACGAGCTCTCTGAGAGTCGGTTTTTCAAATGCCATTTAGTTGTCTCCAAACGTACTGATACCGACGGTTCTGTCCGTTTCTCGCAATGTCAATCGCCGCAGTGATCTGATGCTTGCGAGAGTCGGGTGTGCATGTCACCGTCACCGCCCGGGCAACGTGCTGATCCAACAGCCACTGCAATGCCTCTTCGATGTATTCCTTGAGTGCGGCCACCGTCGACGGGATCACCTTTTCTCGCCGAAGCAACCAAATCCGTGAGCCGAGAGGCATATCCATCAGAGCATCCATCCAACAGCCACGACGGTCGTCTGTGCCATCCGGAACGACGTCGTCGTCCGACGCTCGCCGATCTGTAAAGAGACTGATCAGAACCGCCGTTTCCAAATCGCGATCGGTCGCCAGATCTCCTTTTGTCACGACAAAATCCCCTGCCTGGGAGATGTTGTCGTAGGTCATTCGAATATCCATTTACATCTCCTGGTTGGGAGGTTGCGTCGAACCTCCGGACGCATTCGTCTCAGGATGCGTATGCGAGTTGAAAGTTCCTCGCATCTGCATCATGGTTCTGGCCCCGTCACCCCCGGAATGATCCTGAACGTCCCCGGTCACCTTCATGACGGGCGTGTCAAAAGTCAGATCATTGATCTCAAAAATCCCTGTCGACGCCTTGACGTTGAGCGTGGTGGCCTGCACATCGACGTCTGGAGCGACCACCGAAACCTTGCCGCCGGATGTGATGGCGATTTGCTTGCCTCGCAAGAATTTGATCGTGTCTCCTTCATCGGTATAAAGACACACCTCGCCGGGCTGAAGCTCTTTGACTCGAAAACGGCGATCATCGGTCGCGATGATCAAACCGGCAGAACGCTCGCCGCCCAAAAAGACCGCCACACCTTCCGCACCCGAGAGCGGTACGGACGTGAATCCGTACTGCTGGATGCGCTCGACGTCTTCGAGCACTTCGCCGGCAAGCCCCTGCACCTGTGCCGTCTGGATGGTTTTGTCATCATCAACGATAGAGAGTAGGACTCTGCCGACCATCAGCCGGATACGGTTTCGCATCCGAGCTACAAAAGCGTTTAGTGTTCTTTCGTCAATCATTTCAAGTTGTACCTGGAGTAAGACGGCGGAACCTTTTCGACAATCACCGGCTGCGGCGCATACGCCTGCGGATCGACCAATCGCAAGCGAGTGATCGACCCCGCGTCCGTAAGCTGCATGGCGACGTCGGTGATGAGCATTTCGTTGGCCAACTTCAGGTGTTCGTCGACCACCGACACAATCGTGTTCGGCCGCCATAAATCACCGTTGTCATCCACCCAGCCGACCACCGTGACTTCTGCAACCCGCGAGGCCGCCAGACGCGTCGCCGCTTCCCACTCCGCCCGGGTCCGGCAGTACGAATTGGTTGCTTGGGATTCGGCCAGAATCATCAGCGGCCGATAGCGCTTCATGGATCCGGACACACTTGCCTCGGCCTTGGTGAGAACCGTTGCGGCCGGCTGCAACCCCGTCAGGTCGAAACTGTTCATGTCAGGCATCGACACCTGCGACTTGACCGTGATCTGTGAGTAGAGATCCTGAGCAGAATCGGTCAGGGATCCGGAGAGGATGTTTTCACCAGAGCGCAACACCGTCTGCACTCGCTTGGCCATGCTCGCCCGGGTAGCCACAAGTCGGCCACGGCCATCCGACATCAGCAGCACGCCAGCAAGGCGCGCGCCTTTTTCGATGGTCTGAAAAACAGACTCTCCCGTCTGCACCACGAAATGCTTAATTAACAGGTCAGAAACAAACTCTTCTACGAACTCAATTCCGAACGGTTTGATCAGGCGCCGCACGATCTCGCCAAGGCGTAGATTCTTAAGCGTCATATTGTCCGCAGAGCAGTCGATCAGGTCGGCCGTCTTGTCTCTGCCACGCACGGAAATGCTGTGAGAGTTCGCAGAATAACTGCTGTTTACAGAGTCTATATAACCTGTTATCACAGGCTGATCACAGACCGTCACCTCACAAAGTGATCCCGGCTTAATCGGCCACGCCGACGATTGCCCGGTCCAGCGCTCCGTCACGTTGAGATCAAAGCCGCCGGAAGCCGCCCGCATCGATCGGCGAACGCTCACCTCAAGCCATCCGGAGTAGACCTTTCCGTCAACCTTCAAACAAACCTTATTCATAGACAACCACGCTCAAGTCTTTTTCTGCCGGCACAAAGCCCGGATGCCGGACGCCGTTGCGCTGGCAAAGCTCACCCTCGCGGCCGTCTTCGATCCAAGCGTCCCCGTAGAATCGATGGGCCAAAGCAATGGCCGGCATCACTCGATTGACCTTGACGGATCGAACCGACGGGATGCTCGGCGTGATCCCATCAAGATGCGCCAGCACGGCATCACGAAGGTTCAGCAAAGAGGTTCTTGGCTCTTCACCAAACTCTTCGTCAAAGAGCAACGTGTCGACCAGCTCGACAATTTCCTTTCTGGCCGCAGCCGCATCGTCGAGCGTAAAAACCTTGTCCGTGTCAGCTGTCCCGGCAGACGTTTCAATGCCGGTCTTGCCGGCAGAGGGATCGGCCGCCTGCGCCTCTTCAACTGCCGCAGGGACCAACTGCGCCACCTCTTGGATCTGCCGCGAAACCACAGCGCCGGCCACAAGCTTTTCCAAAGCGTACGCATTAGTGTTTGTGCGCTGCCGGATCTCTCCGTTCATGTTTTCGCTCTCAACTCTCGGCACCTTGAAATCGGCCAGCTCGCCGATGACCTGAGCCTTGTTGATGCACATCAGAATGCCCTGAGCGAGTTCGGAGGGCGCAGCAAGTTTGCTTGCGAGCACTTCCGGCAACAGCACCTTGAGGTCAGACGACACGGCAGAGCGAATCCAACCAAGCGCGCCAAGCGCCATGTTCTCGTATTCCATCAGCGTATTGATGGCATCCATGGCCGCATCAGGGACGTAGTCTCCGAGTCCCGAGACATCGAACGTCTCAGCAAACCAGTCCTTGAGATCATCAAGGAACGTCCCCTCGGCCTCTTCGACCGCCGCGACAGTATCCTCAGTCACCTCCGGAGCGTTCAACTCACCCGCCTCGACAAAGGTTGCCGAGATGCGAGCCATGCCACCCTGCTGCGACGTTTCGCTGACATCGATGTCGCTCGAAACCGTAACAACCAGCGACCCGTAATACGGATGAACCAGTTGCCCGGCGCCGGGCGTCTCCAGTGCATCGATCAGCGCGTCTCGGTCCTTCATGTAGTCGGGGCCGAGTACGAACGCTTCCAAGCGATAGACCCGCACTTTCTTGCCAAGGTCTTCGACGTATGGCTTCTCGCGCTGCGGGTACTCATGGATGGCCAGACGTCGTCCAAAAGTAAGGGTGCCGCCCTCTACATAGAACGACACCCCGCGAAAGCTGGCTGGCCGAAGTTCATCTCTCCAAGCCATCAATCACCTCCACACATCACAAGGCCTTGCGACGCATCCAGTTCAACATTGCCCTCACGGCTCACCTCGCGAATAACCGCTCGAGATCCTTGTCGGGACTCCACCTCGACACGCACGCGAGCTTCCGCCCGGGCATCACGCTGTTGAAGCGTCCGGGCCGCCGCATAAGGGTCGTATCCGACACCGGCCGCACGCTGTGCTGCATCTCTTCCCTGGTCATCATCGTCACCAAACAGCGCATTCCAAACCGACGATCCGAACTCTTTGACCTTCGAGACAATCGAATCCCAATTGCGGTAGATCGTCAGCACGCCGCCGGCAATCATTGCGACAATCGGAACGATGCCGGCAAAGGCCGTTCCGACCCCCAAAATCAACGGAGCAAATCGTCCGACCACGCCTCCGATAGTGCCAAGGACGCCAAGCACCGGCCCGAGCGCCGTAACCACCGACGGGATCATGGTGACCAAACGACCAACACCTGCCACTATGGAAAAAACCGGCCCAACCAACGGCAGCAAAAGCGGCATCAACCCGGCGATTGCCACCCCAACGGATCCGAAGTGCTCTTCAATCCACTGAACCGCCTGGCCAACCATACTCAAACCGCTCACAAATCCGCGGATCAGCACAAAGACCCCCTGCGCAAGAGACGGCAGACTTTCAGCAAAAGATCTCAGCGCTTCGCGGATGGAAGCGCTTTGTTCCGGATCTTTCAGGTACCCGGAGATCTGCTGCAGCACCGGCAGCAACGCCTGCGCTGCAGACAACCCGAAATCAAGCTTGATACTCTCTACAACCTCGCCGACATCCGACCATGCTTTCGAAAAGCTCCTGGCCGTTTGCAGCTGACTCTGCGACAGCAACGTCCCCTCAGCCCGCATCTCCTGCAGTTTTTGGTTGTAGGCATCCGGGCCTTGATTAAGCGTGTTCAGGAAGTACGAGCCATCCTGCCCCATGGTCTTCATCAGGATGGCTTGTTTGGCCAACTCGTTCGTGTTGGCCGGATTGGCAAACGCTTCCGACATTTGCCGGATCACTTCCACCGGATCCATCCGTTGGAGTTCCTGCACTGACAGACCGACTTGACGGAATGCGTAGGCAAGCTCCGGATCCCGCGAGGCCGTCTGCATGGAAATAGCCAGTTGATTCAGAGCCGTCGCGGCGTTTTGAACATTGCCGCCGGAGGTTTTGATCAGATCTCCGAAAACCTGAATCTGCTCGGTACCGACGCCAAATCGGTTTGAGAGTTGCGAGACGGATGTGCTGGCATCCTGAAGCATCATGGTCATTTGTGCTACGGCCGCCAATGCACCACCGAAGATTGCCGTTGACTGAAGCGTCATCAGTGAAGTACCGACGCCTGTAGCAAGCCCTCTCAAACCTTCCCCTATCCGAGAAAGACCTCCGGAGTTCAATCCGTTGATCCCGCGCCCTAACCCCGAGAGACCTGAAGAAATTCGGGATAAAACCGCGCTAGCGTCGTCTCGCGCGACAACCCGTAAGGTAGTTGTTTGTTCAGCCATGGTACAAAAAAGGGCGGCCAAAGCCACCCATCAGAAGATTCGTTAACTGCGGGACTCACACCCGCAAAAATCAAAGGAGCCGTTTCTTCGCCGCCTCGACTATGCCCAGCGACAGAATCACGGCAACTGCCGCGCCGGCCAAAACAGGCAAAACCGACCAAACTCCCGCGGCAATGAGCACGACAAGTGCTACAACGGAAAGCGCAAAACACAGCCGCAAGAAATCCCCTGCCCGGTAACCGCCGACGTCAAGCGAAGCTTTAAGCAGCTCTTTTCTGCACTTGAAAGCTTCGGCAAAAACACGCGTCAAGTGGTAGCCGCCCCAGCAGACGGCCACCAATGCCATCAGCGATGCGAAAACGACTGAAACGACTGCGGCCACTGCGGCTGTCCTCCCATGGTTGAATCTGAACCTCTATTCAAATTCTCGCATATTTTCTCAGCCTCTTGAGTCCAGAAATTCATTTCGGAGGCATCCATTTCCCAGATCTCCGAAGGCTGAAAATGGAAAACAGCCGCCATCATCACGGCGCAATACTTCCAGTCATAACGAGGAAAAAACCTGTTGACTCATTGAGCAATCGAGACAGATCCTCGAAATCAAGTTCGTCAATGGTCGTTTCCGGAACATCGCAGCAAGCGGCCAGCACCGGGTACAACACCTCAAGGTTATTGGACGCAGCGATGTTCATCTTGCGCAGCTCTTTGCCTCGCGGCCGGCGAAGCGTGAGCTTGGTAATTTCCACGCCCTCGCTCATCACCGGGTACTTGAGGTCGATGACCGCGACAATTCGATCTTGTGACATTCTTACTCCTTAAGACTGCTCGACAGGATGGCCAAACAAGCGGATCGTGCATTTGCCGTCGGACGTTACAGCCGGCGGTTCCGCAATCGTTGCATCGCGCATCACGAACACCTGCCCGGTGTTGTACTGCGCCGTGACGACGATATTGGTCGCGTTACGGAGCGCTTCCAGATCCGTGTCCGACGCAACGCGGATCGTCGTTTCGATCGATCCCTCTTTCGGACGTTCCGTGTAGCCAACGAACCCTTGATCCGTAACCACTGCTTCTCGCGTGTAGCCCCCAAAATCGAGCTTGGTTGTCGTCGGATCCGTTTCCATGAGCGTCCCGTCAATTCGGACCCAAACGCGGGAAAGAAAAATCTTTGCCATTGCTTCAACTCCTTAAAGACGGAACTCGGTCTTGGCCGCAAATACACGGAACTGATTGACCAGATCGGGCGGCAGAAGCACGTCGACGCGGTTGACGTCATCGGCATTGCGCTCAACGATGAGCTCGTTCTTGAACTCTTCCGTATCCTCGACAAGCCCGGCATCCACCCAATCCTTGTGCAGGGCCACAAGTTCGGCCTTGATTAGTTTGGGAGAGACCATTGCCTGCCCCGGCGGGATCTCCGTTTCGTCACCGCACAGCTTGTGGCGCGGGAACTTCTGCGAGATACGCGCACGCACCTGGTAACGCAGACGCGAGAGTGTGGCCATCGTTTCGATGTCGCGGTAGCTCGGATCCGTCAAGCCGGACGAGTTCTGCGTGTAAGTCGTGACCGCACGTTCGATGACCACATTGCCGCCGGCATCGACCTTCGTCGTGGCACCGCCGTAGGAGAGGATGTTGTTTCGCTCCTCGCGGATAAAGCGCACGGACTCTGCTGCTGGCAAACGTCCGGTAAGAACCAGTGTCTGCACCGGGCGAGCCGGGTCGATGTTGAGATAGTAGGCGCACGTTGCTCCGGCAAGGGCGGCTTTGAGGTAGACCGGTTCGGGTTCACCGCCAGCCTCAGCCGTCCAGACCGTCACGTGCGGGCTGTTGCGCGTGCCGAGCTTGGTATTGATCTCGCCGACCGTGCCGCGGAAGCCGACGTGCAGATGACCGTCGTTCTGATACATCGGGCCCCAGCGCTTGTCGAGTTCGGCCTCGAGTGCAGCAAGCACCGTGTCATCCGCCCAAGCGCAGATCATCGTGTTGTACTGCTTTTCATCAAGCGCCGCGATGGCGTCATCAATGTCGGGCGTTCCGGATCCGCCGGTACAGGAAACACAAACCACAGAAATGCCCTGAACATCCTTCTGGCTCGAGTAGTAGTTCGTGCGCAGATCGATGTCGTTGCCGATCGTACCCTTATGCCGGCACGTGACTGTCACCACGCCTTCAGCGGCTGAAGCAGTCACCGGGAGCTCGAGCTCGGCGTTGATGGCCGTCTCGATCGCTTCGGCCACATCAGTAGCCTCGTCGCCCAGTGCCACGCCGACCTGCACAAGCTTGCCGGCCACGTAGAGCGAGATCGTCCCGCTCTCAGTTGCCGTACCTGTCACGGTCACCGTACCCTTAGCCGCAGTGCCTGCCGAAGGATCTTCAATCGGCACAACCCACGTTTCAATCGTGCGCGTGATTTCAAAGATCGACTCAAGCATGGCCGCGCCAATGCTGCCGAGCCCGAAGACGTCGACGCCTTCGCTCGAACGCGTCACCATGACGGGCGTGTTTGCCTTGCCGGTGCCGGTCGAAAGCTTCGGCGCAAAGAGCAGAATGCGCGCCGTTTCATTGACCAAGCCACCGACAGCCTTGGAGTTGTCGAACTCGACATACTGCCCGGGCGTGAGCAGATTGATCGGGATCTGATTAAAGCTGATGCTCATTTCTGCACCTCGTTGTTTTCAACCTTGCGCACATCGCCCGCAGCAATGCGACGCCGCCAAAAAGAAGTGGCCTGAACCTTCATCGGCTCGGCCACCTCTCGCCCGGTTTCCGGAACGCGCACCAAACGTCCCTTGACCGGTTCAATGCGAATAAATTTCTTATCCATTCGTACCCTCCGGGTATAGATCTTCAACACGGAATTGCGCCTCGGCTTTCCCGTCCGGACCGTCACGGTCTCCGACGTCGATGTCACCGCAGACGCGCTTGAGCGGCACACCGTCTCCGGAAACGTCCGGCTCAAAGAGATAAACCGCTTCGTACTGGAGAACGGCCGCAGCAGTTTCTCGATCCGGCGCATCGTCGGCAGTCAGCTCGTATCCCTGATAGCTCAAGGGCTCTGTGAGGAGCCCCGATAGGTAGTAGCTGTCCGACCGGCAAAGCTGCTTTTCAATGAGCGTTGCAATCTCGTTGGCTTCGGCCTCCGGATCGTCACTGTCGTCGACGTAGATCTCGATCTGAAGCGACAACGTGCGGCGCTCCTGTCCGGCATCGCTATAAAGCTCACTCGTTTCCGAATCGGCCAGCACCCGAACAAACGGGCACCGGCTCACCTCGAGCGGCTTGAAGCGACCGACCGCAACGTGGTCAATTCCGTCAATATGAGAAAGGAGACGGCCAATCTCATCTCTGATTTGGATCCTCTGAGCCATCACACCTCCTTGACCGGAGCGCGGATCAGTTTGCCGTCTGCCTCTGCCTGAGGCGGTTGCGTGATGCGGTACTCCCGCACACCAACCGTCACCACGTCCCTCTCTTTGGCTCCCGGCCATTGCTTTGCCGGCCAGACGAGGGAGCGCTCGGAAACGATAAGCATGCCTCCCTGCACCGTCGCGTCCGGCTCATCGATCATGACGCGACCCTGAACACCGTTCAGGACCGCGTCTTGAGCAAAGTCCGAGAAGAAGGTTCCCCAATCTTCCTCAAACATTGTTAGCCGCCAACACCGCCCGTTTCAGCCGGCGGCACAAACGACGGATCGAAGTCCTTGACGACCGCGAAGGCGTTGGGGCGACGAACCGCGATGTCAAGGTTCTGCAACGCACGGATGGCCAGACCGCCGGATGCGAACGAATCGCCGTAGGGGTTGGACAGAACTTCCACCACACCCCACTCGCCAAGAAGCATTTCGTTCCAGGCGCCGAAAATGAGAGCCGAGCACTTCTTGGATGCCGTTCCCTTGGTGAGGTTCGACGGAACCAAAGTGGAGTCTTCCACGCGATAGCCGTTGAGCGTATCTGGAGCACCTTCGGCAATGGCGAGCTGCCAGAGCGGGCGGCCGGTCGAGTCGCAGAGTTTCTTGAGGTAACCCTTGGTTGTCGGATTGACCAGGTAAGCAAAGCGACCGTTGCGCACCTTGGAATTGCGAACTGCGGTTTCCATGTCAACGAGGGTATCCCAAGTGACAAGACCGCCATTGGTGCCAAGTTCAATCGTGCCGACACCGGTCAAATTGATGAGGCCGGTCGGCACATCGCTGTCAGACGAATCGCCATTGATTGCTGCCGTATCCACCGCTTCGGCCAGAGCACCGAAGAAATCATCTCGAACGAGTTGCTCGGCGTCCGGGCTCGACTGCATCAAGAGCGAGCGCGGAACGGTAGTCAAAGCGCCAACCTGCTTCATGCTCATCGTCACATTGCCAAACGTGTAGTCGCTGGCCGTGATGTCCTTGTCAACGCCCCAGTAGGTCGTCGCTCCGCCGGTGCCCTTTGGGATGTCGACATTGCCGCGCAGGCCGCTCAGCGTGCGAGCGCCGAGACCAACGAGCACGGAACGCTCGCGCAGATAGCTCACGTACTCTTCGGCGTGGTGTTCGGTCGGGATGAGGCTGTCGTTGCCCGTCCAGGCGCGAGAACCCAAATCAGACGGAATGTAGAGGCCGCCCGTATCGGCAAGACCGTAGCGGCGCTGCAGTTCCTGGGAAACCTCGCGTTCAAAGCTGCCGCTGGAAGAGTGGTTGGCCATCGCTCGGAAAGCACGCAACAGCGAATACTGCTGGCGCTCGCGAGCACTCATGTCGATGGCGATAGACGCAGCCGGCTTTGCGGCCTGAGCGCGGTAGTTTTCGAGAATGTGCTGACGCACCTGATCGACCGTCAGGCCTTCGGAAACCGCATGGTTGCGGTAGTTGTCATCCACGCTGTGCTGACGGCAAAGCGCATCAATTTCCGCAGTACGAGCGCGTTCTGCGCTCACTGCATCCGCAATCGCGGTCTTGTTGTCGTTAACGTCCATAGTGAAATCTCCTTGCGCAGAGCGCACGTTTTCGCCCTTGTTTGTCTGGGAAAGAGCTCTACCCACACCAACGGTCGGATCCGCCGGCACCGTGACGAGGCTGACTTCGAAAGGTTCCCAGTCGGTCGCCCGGAAGTGGTCTTTGCTCTCTTCGCGGTAGTCATAGATCTGGTACATGAAAGAAACATTCGTGAGAATGCCGTCGCGTACCATCTGCTCGCACTCGGCGCCACGCGAGGTTTTCGCGAATCGCGCCACACAGTGAAGCCGGCGATCATCGCCAAGCCACACTCGTTCGACCTTCCCGATCAGGTCGTCTCGGTTGTGGTTGAAGAGCAGCGGCATGTTCTGCTGTCGCTGCCCCAACCGGACGCTTCCGGGCGAGTGGTCGAGCACTTCCTCGTAACCCCAGCGATCAACTGGCTCTTCCGAGGAAAAGGACATCTCAATTTCGTGAGATTCTTCCGCTCCCTCTTCAGCCTCTCGAACGACCGGGACAAGCACGGCGGTGCGAACGCCGGGCTTTTCTTCCGTTGTCAAAATGCGTTTCGTCATTTCGATCCTCATAAAAAAGCCTGCTTACCGCAGGCTCGCTACTCATTCTGTTTGTCCGGCACCTCAATGACCTGTTGGTCGGCTGACTGCTCTTCGTTTGTCGTCAGACTCAACCCCAACTCATTGATGAAATCGAGTTCCTTGCGGCGCGCTTTAAAGACGTCTTCAGCATCGAGCCCGCCGCCGGACTGTGCAATGACGTCCGAGATCGTCGTGAATCCCGCCTTGACCGCCTCGCGATACGCGGCCACTTCCTTGGTCGGATCAACCCAAGACCATCCCGGCGGACGGAACCGCACGGACATCAGCCAGGCCTCTTCTTCGAGCGCGGCCTTCGGGATGTCGATCACCTTGGCCAATGTGGCCGCACGGAACCAATGCATAAAGAGGGGATACAGAAAGCGCCGGATCAGCCACTGCTGCAGCACTCGATACCCTTGTCGGTCATCCAAAATCGACAGACGGCTCGATGAGTAGTTGCTCTTCGAGTAGTCCTTCGACAAGGCCTCGTAGGAGACGCCAACGCCGGCAGCAATTTCTCGCACCATGAAGCGCAGGAACGTTTCGGCCGCCGAGTTCGGACGCCCGGGCGTGAATCCGGAAAAGGACTCGCCGTCACGCAGCTTCCAGATCATCCCCGGCTCCATGTGGAAGCGCTCATCGGCTTCCTCATCATCGACGTCGTCCGGGTTGGAATCGTCAGGCTTCTGGATAAAGCCCATCACGTTGGCCGAAGATCGAGCCGCCACCATCTCGCTCAATGTGTACTGATCTGTGTCCCGCAAGCGCAGGATGACCGTCGACATCCACGGCTCGCCACGCGTCTGTGGCCAACGGTTGCAGATGTAGAGGTGGCAACACTGATCGGCAGGGATCCGAACCATTTCCGAGCTGTTGTAACCTCGGAAAATGCCGTCGCCCGGATGTCCCCGATAGACCCAGTAGGCCTGCGGCCGTCCCCAGGAATCCATCTCAACGCCCATGCGCGCGGTGTTTCCATTGGGCAATGTCACCGTGGTCTGTGAATCGACAAGGCGCTCGGCCTCGATCACCTCGATGGCCATCGGCACTTTGGAGTGACCGAAGGCCTGTGGCACGAATCGGATCAGCACTTCGCCGGCTTCAAAGACCTCGCCCACAGCCAGACGCAGGATGTCGGTAAGACTCAGCAGGCCGCCGACGTGACATCCGTCACCATTTGCCCACAACCACCACTGCTGCTCGATGAGATCGTTTTCTCGATCCATACGACGTCCGTCGGTATCCGTCCGGACGCACTGCAATCCGATGCCCTGCCCCACGATGTTGCCCTGGAGCAGATCCCGGATGCGTTTGGCATACGAGTTGTCGCGCACCAGAGACCGAGATCGATTGCGAAGAACTCGAAGACCACCTCGCAGTTCCGCATCACTACTCGTGGTGGATGTGATCCAGTCCGCATTGAAGCGAGTCTTCTTCGCACCACCGTAGGACCGACGATGAAATCGCGGCTCCTTTCGAACCTGCGGCAACGTGTCGCGCTTGAAAATTTTCAAAAGATTCATTTAGAAACTCACCCACATAATTGAGGATCGGCCTCCGTTCTTCTCGGCCTGCACACGGCGCCGCCAGTAGCGAACGATGTCCAGGATCTCGGTTGCCGACGAGAACGTCATTGATCGACCATTGATCGTGTAGGACTGAACCCGCTGGCCCTTTTCGTTGTAACTGGCCAAAGCTTTTTCAGCTTCCTCGAGAGCCTTTTCGGCCAACGTCCGGACGTCGTGTCCGGACTCGATTTCGTCGATCGATGGCAGTACCTTGAGGCGACCGATTCGAGCGGTCTGCTGAAACGCCTCACGCGTGAAGCGATAAGAAACCTCATAGAGACCGGCTTCGAGCTCGCTGCTGGTATTTGCGTCCAGCGTGACGCGCCAACTGTCGGCTTCCGGTACCGCAAAGAAGCTGCACTTGACCGGGCCGACCAAAAAGACTGCCAGTTTCGTCGATGCGGCATCCATGCTCGAGCCGTCTGCCGCTTTGAAAGGCGGCACCACCCAAGTGGCCGAATCTCCCTTTGTTAACTCTTTGATCACCAAATTCCTCCACCATATCCACGGCGTTTCTTCTTGCGAACCGGCTGTGCGGGGTGTGCCGGCACAGTCTCAGCCGGTGCTGACTGTGGCGGCTCAACGGCCGGCGGCGTCGACGATGCCGGCGGCACCGCGCTCTCGACCATGGTCCCGAAAATGTCCGGCTGCCGGATCTTTTCTTCGTATATCCGCCACTTCGACTCACCCCAGAGATTGATCTTCAGAGATCGAGCCGCATGTAAGGCATAGACCTCGCAGTCAAGCGCTTCGTTTCGCTCACCTGATTTCTTCTGCCAGACCTTGCGGTTTCTGATGCTTCGGTGCGGCGCCTTGACTTCGGAAAGCAACTGGCCGAAGTAGTCCGGTCGAACACCCTTGTAGAAGTGGAATCGCGCCGGACCGCTGCCGGTCAATCGGATACGACCTGCAGAAGCGTCGACACCGAGCAGCAGATCCTTAGCTCGGTCAACGCCCACGATGAACGGTCGCACACCGAACTTCCAAGCCTTGTTGTGCCGGTTCTTGTCAATTGACGTCTGCGGCGAGTTGAAGATTTCCGCCCTGTCCGTGCTCGAGCCCTTGATGGCCATGAAGCCGCGATTCATGCGCTTGCGCACGAAGCTGTAAACAGCGTCTGATGTCTGACCGTCCGACGAGTCGATCGAGGCCGCGCTGATGCGCATGGCCGCACCGTTGACGTGCTTAAAGTTTTGCGAAAGAAACCGGTCAAGATCGATCCAGGCACCGGCTTCGGCAACGGCCGTCTGTCCGTGGATTTCTCCCCAGTAGACAAGCCAGCTTTCTTCACCTCGACCCCAAGCCCGGACAATCACTGCCAGTCGGTCGTGCTGGACGTCGATGCCGGCTGTCAGAATCAGACCGCCTTCCGGCACCGTCAGTTCGTCGTAATCCTCGGCCCGGGCCTCAAGCTCTTCCGCGCTCGGAAGATCTGACGTAAAGGCATAGGCAAGCCCCAGCTGATTGTTGACGAACGATCTCATCTTCGAGTCGTCGCCCTCGTTCATGGCCTTTTCGGCCGTCAGGTATTTCTCGACTAGAAAGCGCAGCTTCGAACCGGCAAAGGTCGAATAGATCTCGTTGATGTAGAAGCCGGCAATGCCGTGAAAGTCGGCCTGCGCTTCCCATCGCCCCTGCCGTACGGCCGAGTTCTTTTCAGCGTCCGACCACAAGGCTCCACAGTGCGGACAGACGTAAGCCGCTGTGTCCGGAAGCGCGTGGCCAAAGACCTCGTGATTCACCGTCTCGTCGCTCTGCCACCGGACGTTTTCCCAGCGCAGATCCTGCCACTCACCGCAGTGCGGGCACGGAACCTTGAAGATGCGCTGATCGCTTGCTCGGTAGGCCGAGTCGACTCGGCTCAAGCCTTCAATAGTCGGCGTGCCGCCGAAGATCACCTTTCGGCGCGGGAACGTCTTAGTACGTTCTTCGAGCAACGTGATGGTGTCGCCCTGACCATCCAAGTTTGCATTACAGGCGTCGGGCTCTTCAACGGCCACCACCGGCGCCGGCGTCGACTTCACAGAGGCTGCCGAGTTGGAACCAACAAGCTTCAAAAAGCCGCCCGGGAATGTCTTCATGGCCCAGCGGTTGTCGGCGCTCTTGCGGTTTGAAATAGGTACTCGGCTTCGGAGCTCCGGCGTCACCTCCACCATCGGGATGAACTTTTCCTGGTTGAACTCTTTAGCCGCCTGCTCCTTGGCAAACATCACGATCATCGGGCAAGGATCCACACAGATCCTTTTGGCCAGGTAGTTGAGAAGGACGCCGTCCGTCCAGGCCACCTGCGCGGACTTGCGCGCCACCACTTTGACCACACCCGGATCGTCCAGGGCTTCGTGCATGCCGGCAACCCATGGCGTCACCGAGACGTCCCAACGGCCGGGCTGTGCAGCAGACTTCGGCGACAGGAATCGGTTCTCACGTGCCCACTCGGTTGTCCCCATCCTCGACGCCGGCTGCAGTGTTGTGGCCATCCATTTCAATAGCCGCGCCCTGGCGCTGGAGGGTTCTTGCGAGGTCGTTGAGTGCTTCGTGTGTATCATCCTGCAAAATCGTTATGTCAAGATCGATGCCGTACATGGCATCGATCGCGCTTTTGAGCCGCTCGTTTCTTGAGAGCAGCGCGTTCTTGAAGTTGAGCAATGCAAGCGTGATGTCGCCTTTGATGTCGTCGATGTTGACGAGCAAGCCCTGCTTTTCCATGAGCTCCATCATGGCGAGCTCACGCCGGACGCGTTCGGTCTTGGCCTTTTCCTCGACGAGATCGAGTCCGGACGAACTCACGTGTCCGGATGCTTCGGCTCGGAGTCGATTCAGGTAAGCCAGACGAATTTCATCCATGCTCGACGTTCTCCAGTCGAGCGTCAGTTTCATCATCGCCTTGGAAACGGCCGCCTGAGAAAGACCGAGATGTTCAGCAATTTCTGTTTGTGTAGGCATGGTTGATATAACCCCCTAAAGGGCCCCGTAACTAGTCGATATACGCGTGTTCTCTCCCCGTAGGCTTCAGGGGCCGAGAAGGACCCGTTATCTAAAGCCGCAACTGGCCGCTGCCCATTCGTATTCGTGCCACAAGATGGCCGGGTATCGTTGCTGGAAACGCACGATGACTCGAGACATCACCACCTGGTTGCTGAACCCCTGAGGCAAAGAGAACGTGAAGAACTCATTGATCGGATGGCGTTCTTTGCTGAACTTGAAGTGGCCAAAACTGCTGACCGGAGTGGGTACGTTTTTGTAACCGCCTCGAGCAAACACGCCGATATGCCCGGATCTCATCGTGGCAATGAACGAATGTGGGAAGAGCACAGCACGCCCCTTGATGCGCACCTTGATGCCTGCAGCTGTTTTCCTGGGTTTGAAAGCGTAGATAGGCAATGGGCCGCCTTTGACAGTGATCTCAGCTTTGGGTGGCGCTTTAAAGAACGTCCGGATCTTTATTGATTTACGGACCACTCGACTGGAGATCTTGTACTCATCTTTGATGGCTCTAGCCGTTTCAGCTCTTGAGCCATTGGCCGCCTTGCGCAATGCCCGGGCAATCACTTTCTGACGAACGTCCGTCGCCAAACGCTCAATCCTATCGGCCATGTCCCGAGGATTAGCCTGAATGGAAACACTTAGCACGCAAGCACCTTGAATAAAAAAAAGAGGCTGCCTTTCGACAACCTCAAGACCCCGTGCCGCAGGAGAGAAAACGGCACTAAGGTAGCGATTCTGTTTGGACGCGACATCGATTCGAACGATGTACCCTTAACGGATTATTGGTCCGCCGCTCTACCCTTAAGCTATGCGTCCGGGTCTCACTGGAGGTTGTTGTGGTTTGCGAGGTTCACCTCACCAGCGAGACAAAGTTTTGAATTCTTATCAAGAAAAAAGCCCGCAACTGCGGGCCATGTGTCGAGCTTCTATCGTCTTGCCTCAATCTTGCAAGGCGTCAACGAAGTCTCGTTCGGAAACAATTTGAATAGGACACCCCTTTTTGCGATTTTCAACCGCCTTTTCTACCTTTCGGCCATATTTGGCAAAAGCCCAGCATTCACTACCAACACTTCCCACAACCAGGTAGTCGGTATCCTTCTTCGGCGCCGAATGCAGGACGCCTCCTCTAGCATCAATCGCCTTGGCAACCTCAGTACGCGAACCCAACTTGAATTCGCCGGTCAAACAAAAGGATTTGCCCTCAAACGTAACCTCCGGATCGGTTGCGCATATTCCGGAGATTGTGTATTTCTGCCGTAGCTCGCTAAATGCCTCTTTCGACAGGTTTGCGGAATTCGAGAAATCAATGAAGTCGCTGAAAAATGCCATGAGCAGCTTTCGTTCCTGCTCATCGATAAAACCGTCGGCCAAGACCGCCGTCACAAGCGACTGTGTTTCGTCGAATGGGTACACACCCCGAAGGAACTGCGTATCCTCCAGCCAGTCGCACAAGCATTTGACCTCGTAATCGGAAAGCTGACGATCGGCCAAAATGCCATGGAATATCCCTTCGAGAATCCGAAGAGCAATGGTCACAAGGTCACCAACATCATGGTGATCAACCATCCTTTTGGCCAACCATTTGAGGTCTTCCATTTCCTCGTTGGAAACTTTGCCATCCGCAAGAATGTGCTCGATAAGTGCGAACACCTCCTTCATTTGATGATCATTGAAATGCTTTCGGTTGACCTGAAGCCACTTGCGCAACTCTGCAACTTCGAGGTCATCGATAACATCATCAATCACCATGCCAGCAATCAGTCCGCCCAATGACTGCATGGCCTTAACTCGCAAAGCGTACCGACTGAATTTTTTGAACTCCATCGAGTCATACTCAGCCATCTTTTCTTGCAGCTCTTCGTCAATCATTTTTGTACCTCGCAATTTGGTTGCGCCCATTTTAGAGGTACCCAATGATGGCGGCAAAATCAATCGATTGTGCCCAGGGCATAAAAACGCCCGGCACTGACTGGGCGTTACAAAAACACAAGAACCGCTATTCGGCGTTACTTCTGCCTTCGCGTTCAATGGCCTCCGCCACCCCGAGGATCATGTTCGCGAACTCTTTTGCTTCTTGGACGTCAAGCGTGATGTATGCCAAAGCGGTTTCTGATTTATTGCCAAGCAAAATGTCGATTTCTTCGTGACCATCGCTACGCACCACCACTTCGCATGCCTCTCCTCTTAGAGCCTTGAAGATCCGAAGTCGAGCACATCCCCTCTCCAGATTTGCTCTAGCCCAAAAGGGATTTTGGCTTGTATTTTTCATTGACTACTCCAAATCCGACACGCATCAAAAAGCCCGGTCTGTGCCGGGCCAAGTATCAGAAAGGCTCTCTGCTATTACTCAAACGGCTCAAGAGCCTTTCTCGAGTTGGACAAATAGACCTTTCCATCTTCCTCATACACATCTCCGAGGATTGTTCTGAGAATGATCTGGATGCGTTTCACATCAGACGGAAAAATAATGACCCCGTCCTTATAGCAATGCATATTCAATAATTCGTCAATTCGGGCAAATTTCTCCACGCCTTCAGAAATATTGATCCCCTCGTTATTAATCAACCAAACCAACCTGCTTAGTTTTGTCGAATCCTTCTTAATGACATCTTCGGCACTGGGCTGATCAAAAAGCTTATTTGCAAAAAACTTCTGCATCATCGTGTCATCAGCCCCAGGTGCATAGCACTCATCGAACTTAGGCAAAGCCCCTCGGATCGAGCTAACGCTACGGAAGCACAACTTGCGTTCTTGGATGTCATAGATTGCAGTCACCGAAGAACCAAAAGAAAATGCCGATCTTTCAATATTGGAGAATGTATCCTTTCCAAGCAATCCGTAGAACTTGCTCTTAGCGGCAAGTAAGGAACGATAGAATCTCTGGATAAGTACGTAACGCGTCTGCCCAGGAATGCAAATCAACAGCGCCTTGCAGTCCCCCAAGTCATCCACGTCAGTAAGCTCATCGCTCACCTTTGCCTCGCAAAAGTCCAAAAATGTTTTGATGGTTCCGTCTGGGTCTTGGTAGTCGGAAATCACCAGGCACTCATCGTTGTCAACCTTGTATCGACCGTCATAGGCAACCTGCTCCAACTTTTCAAAAGAAGCTTTCTGTGCGGACAGTTTACTTTCAACAGCCTTCTGCACCTCTTTTCCAAAAGGAATTGAAAGCAGCCTTGCATCACCTTCTTCGTTCACAAAGGCCGCGCACACAAGAAACGTTTTCGAATCGATCATCTTATACCGTAAATACAATAACTTGAAATATAAGCCGCCGCTTTCAACTTCAGAGGTCGAAGCTTTCGATCTTTCACCAGAAGTGTAGCAATGGTTCCGTCAGCTAATTGTGCTTCGTAAAACTGCAAACCGCAAAGACGAAGCAACGGGGAAAACGCAACAGTCATTGACACCCAGGATAGTATGAGAAGAATAATCCCCCCAATGATCCATCCGATCGCTCCCTGCATATCATCTTGGGTGATAAACAACGGCAGCACGTATGGGAGATACCCCATCAGACTATCGGAACCTAAGACCTTTACTGTTTGAATTTTTACTGGTCGTTCTGAAATCTGATGAGCAACTACATCCAAAAACTTTATGATCGCTAGCCCAATTAGAAAGTTAGCCGCCACCGTGATCAAAACAGCGATCACCGGGAACATATCACCAACTTTGTGGGCATTCTCTCCAGTAAAAATCAGCGCATGAATCTGATCAGAAAAAACGTAGACATAGGGGATACTAATCGGCAAAACCGTTGCCAATGAAACCAATGCCCTATAGAGACTATTCATCGTTGCCCCCACTTGGCTGCCATTGAGCAGTTAATTTAACCCAACTGGAACAAAGGAGGGAAACCGAGGCCATTGCGACCTCGAAAGAAGCTCTACTTACAAGCTCCGCGCGATTGTAGAAAAAATCTATCATTTTGTTTGACCCCCAGTCAAGCTATGACATCGAATTTTTGATGTCCTCGAAACTTTTTCCAATAAAATCAAGCTCTTCCGAAAATTTTTGCTCCGCACTACAGACTTGACCATAAAACGTCCTTCGATTGAAGCCTTTCCACTCGGCAATCTGCGATAGATTGCACCTATTCGCCCTTGGCCCCTCGATGTACACAAGCGCCAAAACCGCCTGGTATTCCGGGTCCAAACGGTCAATCGCCTGCTGAGTGCGGCGCAACGAAAACGTATCCTTCGGCAAGTGCGAGCCGAAGACATTGCCGCGCGGCATCCCGTCCAGCTCAGGACTGTGAAGTCCGCCTCCAAAACCCTCAATCCAGGCCGCCCATTCGCGCAGCATGGCCTGTACCCACCGCAACCTAGCCATCGGTACTCTCCTTCAAAGCCTGCCCAAGCGGCAGGTCTCCCTGCAGCCCTTTGCCGAGCACCGGCAACCCCATGTCGAAAATCGCCTTGTCGACGATGAAGTTGACCAGGCAGGAATCGACCCGCAGCGCGTACATCCGCGCCGGCTCCGGCACGCGCTCGGCGATGCCATTGACGATCTCCTTACGATCCAAAACCGAAGGATCGGGCAGGTACTGCCTCAGGGGACTCTGCCGGACGACATCGATCAGCTTTTTGGCATCCGACTCGAGCGTGCAGGAGGCGATGCGGCCAAGCTTGGCCTTCAGATCCCTCACTGCCCACCAGGAGGCGTACTGCGTCACCTTGGCCGTGCAGCGCTTAAAATCGGGGCCACGGTCAAAGAGCTCGGCGTGAAAATCGCAGTAGTAGCGCCCGGCCGAGTAGCTTGAGACCCCGGCGTACTGGCAACCCTCGATTGCGCACTTTTGGAAACTCATAGCCGCCCCTCCGATTGAAGTCGAACGAACCACGGACGAAAACGCTCAAAAAGCGCCTCACTCGTGTACAACGACGTGACAAACATCGCTTGGTAAACCTCACCTGGAGACTTCTGGAAGCTGAGCTTCAAAATCTCTTCTTTGGCTTCAGGAACCTTCACAAGCTCCCTCACCCACCGGGCGAGCAACCCTTCGTTCAGGTTCGAGTGTTTGATGGTGGCGGCGTCTCCCTCGCGCGCGGGCGTGCGTGCGCACACGCGAGGTTGTTTTTGTTGTTTTTGTTCTGTTCTTGTATAGGTATGCTCACCATGAGCATACTTATCTGCTCGCTGTGAGCCTTCTGTGTGCTCACTATGAGCAGATATGGATTCTTTTAAATGCTCACCGTGAGCCGTATTAGGCTCACCATGAGCAGATAAAGGTTCGTTTATATGCTCACCTTGAGCATTCTTATCTGCTCGCTGTGAGCCTTCTGTGTGCTCACTATGAGCAGATAAGAATCTAGGAATTGCCAGCTCGTAGCTGTTCCCTTGACGTCGATTTCGCGTAGGTACCAACCAACCTCGATCACAAAGCTCGGTCACAGCCCTCGTGACCGTGGCGCGAGAAAAGCCTGAGTCATCAGCGATCATCTCTCGCGTCACTGGCCATCCATCGGAGCAACGAGATGCCACCCAGAGCGCAATGCTTCGAGTTGAACCTGTCAGGTCGCTACCCCGTAATGCAACCATGTACTCAGTAAAGGAAACAGCCATGGTTATTCCTTCGGTTGCGAATCGTCAGATTCAGGTCTCACCTGCTCCCGCGAAACGAGGCCATGCGAAAACGCTTCAACCTGTACTGCGATATATCTTGATGGCCTTTTACAGCCGTAAACGACATTGATTAGATGCTTGAGCGTGCAATTACACTCGCCAGCTAATTGCTCTCTTGCAGGTTTGGGAAGAGAAAGAAAGTAACTTTTGAAATCCATTTCAGCCACCTTTTAGTGGCGTTCATGTTACCACGTTTTGATTTTGCGATAACCACCATATGGCGGTTAGACTGATTCAACAGTTACTTTTTGGTGGTACAAGATGTCTTTCGACGTGCGTAAAAACCGACAAATCAACCTTCAGCGGGTGGTAAAAACTCTGGGCATCAGCAAGGTTTTGGAGCTGACCGGAAGACAGCGCAGTCAGGTGTCTGACTGCGCTGCTGGACGCAGAACCATCGGTGAAAAGTTAGCCCGTAGCTTCGAGACAGAACTAGGCCTAGAACCTGGTTGTCTCGACCTTCCGCTGATTGAAGGAGAAGGATTGTCTATCAAACCGGTAGGTCAGCGCCAGGTGCCCCTGCTGTCGTGGCTATCCGTTCGGTCCGGCAGATTTGATGAACCGATAGACATTCTCACAACTGACATGAAGTTGTCTGAAAACGCCTATGCGCTCGAAATCACTGACATCGCCATGTTTCCTGTTTTCAAACCAGGTGACAGAGTCATCATTGATCCCAACATTGAACCTGTACCTGGCGATTTCGTCCTGGCCGTCTCGAAAGACAGAGACCATGCAGAGGCTTATTTCCGAAAATTTCGGATGCAAACGCAGAGCAGTTTCTGCCTTGTTCCTCTAAATGCAGACTTTCCTCAGATTGATGGAGAATCGGTGAAAGTAATAGGCGTCATGGTCGAGCACCGGATCTACCGCAAGTAACTTTTCTTTGACAATCATCAAAAGGTGGCGATTTTATTCTGAGATCGCCACCTTTCTTTTTTCTTGTTTTTCCACTTTTTGGTGTACCATCCAGAGCATCAAAACCACTTTTAAGTGGTTATTCATGCAAGGACTGTTATGCCATCCATCAACAAAGCATTCTTACTCGGCCATGTCGGCCACACCCCGAAGCTGAGTCAAACCCGCAGCGGCCAGCAAGCGACTCGCGTCTCACTGGCGACATCACAAACCATCTACCGCGCCGACGGCACCAAAGAGCAGCGCACCGAGTGGCACAACGTGGTCGCCTACGGCCGCCTGGCCGAGAACGTGTGCGCCTATGTCCAGAAAGGCAACCTGCTGTGGGTTGAAGGCGAGATGCACATGCGTGAGTACGTCACTCGCGACGGCATCCAGAAGCAGCTCACAGAAGTCATCGCGAACAACGTCCAATTTTTCAGAAACGAACCTGTGAGGTAGCCATGCTCGAAGACATCAAATGCGTGGCCTACGCGCTAATCGCAGCATGCGGCGTTTACGCCTGGTTGTACGCCCTGGCATCGATGCCAGGACATTGAAAGGAGAAGGAAATGGCAAACGAAAAACCAATCAGTAAAGAACACGCTGATCAGATTTGGGAAGCAGTTTTGACTGCAACCGGCAACGGATCTCTCGATGCCGCTATAGCGGCGAACGAGTTGATCAACGTTCGCCGCTACTTGGATGAGCAAATTACTCCTTCTTTTCAGACTGAGACAGCTTCTTCAGTTCATCCACAAGAGTCTGAAGGTACAGAGCATCCAATTTTGCTGCCGACTGAACCTTATCCGCGGTTGTAAATGCCGAAGGCGTAAAAGTCGTGCTCGGTAAGCGAATTAGCTCAGCTTGAATCAGCATACCCAGAGTCTTGCCGGCATCTAAAGAAACTTTTTCAGAACTCATTTTTCCCTCCTTGGGTGTTGGTTATTCGGACGTCAAACGTGGTGGTCTGACAACCCGATGATCTCACCCGGGGAGAGAAATCACAAACGAAAGCGGACTTTTCACATGAAAGTCATGAACTTCAAGACCCTCTGCAACCACATCACCAAGTCGGTGTTCTGGACCTTAAAGATGACCGAAGACGACAAGTCTCGGATCTCGCGCTGGGAGAGTGACGACGGAACGTCGCTGACGATCACGGAATGCCCGGGCTACGAGATGAACTTCGTCACGTACCGCCCGTCACAGGCATGCTCTGAGCCATCGCTAAAGCGCGGATACCTCACGGACCATGAGCTGAACTACGTCATGGGCCTGTTGACTCGCCGCCAGTCCGGCACCCCGATCGAGACGTGGCCATTGTCAGTCACGACCGAGATGCGAGGCAGCGACCGCTACGCATCGATCACAACCACCTACGACGTCCAGGCCGCCAAGGGAACTTGGAAGCACCAGGTAAACGCGCTCCCGGGCGAAGGCAAGGCAGCCATCCAGTACCAATGCGAAAGCTACGGCAAAGACGGCCTGAAGCTTCACAACACCCTTGTCACTCGAATCTGCAAACAACTTATTGGAATTCCGGAATGAGATTTGTAACCCCCATGGCCAAGGCATCGGCCCCGGCCGAAATGACTATTGATCAGTCGCTCGATGAAGTCAAGCTGCGCATCGCGCGTCTCGAACGAGCGGTTGAAGACCACATACGCCTCACCACGGCCACGCTGTACCAGGCCAAAGAGTTGTGGAAGCCCTGCTGGATGCCTGTGCAAGCCGACGGCGCGCACTTCAGCCCCGACCACGACGGTTGGTACTTGGTGAGTGTGCTCAACGAAGCCGATCAACCGCAGGTCGAATGCGATTTCTACGACCGTGACGAAGACCGGTTCGACGCCAACGACTGGCCGCAAATCAAAGCCTGGGCAGAGATGCCGAAGCCCTATCAGGAGACGAAATAATGACCGACAAAATCATCACAGACGCCCAGGTCGAATCGCACATCAGCAAGCTGCGGGAGATGGCCGGCTCAACCGACCTCAAAGAGATGATCCGGGCAGAACTCCGGTACTGCGACAGCGCCTACGCCTGGCACCGTCGCACGCGCGAGTTTTGCGCCCGCTTCGGCGTTTGGTACGTGACAGCCTTGACCGGCATCGCCTCCGGACTCGGTCTGCACTACTGGATCGCCGACAACTTCGGCCCCATGGCCGCTGGCGCCTCTGTCATTGCCGGCCTGCCGATCGCCATCTGCGGCTTTGTTTGGCTTTGCAGTCACTGAACGGAGGCAGGCATGAAGGAATGGTTTCAGATCATTTTTAGGCTGGCCATACTGGCGGCCATTGCACTCCTGTCGCTAGGAATGGTGTGCGCCGGCATCAAGTTTTGGTTGGATTTGTTTTGATTGATAGGGAAGAAAATGAGAACACGCAGAAAAGACGAAGTGACGTTCCCGGCTCCCGCGCAGCTGTTGCTTTCGGACACCGAGGTTGCGGCCATGCTCGGTATCGGAGTGAGTACCGTCTGGAAGAAGACGAACGCGGCGGATAGTGACTTCCCGCAACCGTTTTACATCACGGAACGCGCCCGGCGCTGGAGGAAGTCTGACATCCTCAAGTGGGTCAAGGGACTCAATCACGACAAGGCCGCGCAGCCGGCTTAGAAACAGAGACCCCGCCGAAGTGGCGGGGATTTATTCTAAGTGCAAATCTAGCTAACGAGAAACAGACACAGACCTTGATTGCACAGCATATACCAACCCTGTTTGATTACAAATGATTTTTGTTACAGGTGTCTGATCAAAGCAAATGCAGAAAAAGTGGTGAAGCGTCAAGAGAGCATCTTGCAGCTTTTGATCCGATTCAATCTCCCGTATCTTGATGCCAACCTCACTTAATTGCTCTCGAGTTATATGTCTCTTGTGATTTTTAGAGGTTTTCTGTTCCCCCAACAAGGCCGTAACTTTCTTCAAATAATCTTTTTGCAGATCCTCCGGCATAGACCTAAACATGCCCTGAGACAAGCTCTTTTCTAGAATCTGATTGGACCACTCTATGGCTCTAATACAGTTCAGCACCTGTGTGGGGGCAAGCTTGCCAAGGATTGCCTGCCAGAGAGGAGCAGCAGATGGGTTCGTCGCACACTGATTCATCGCCAAATCAAATTCTTCAAGAATAGCTTGCGCAGGCATACCTCCCATCTGTGGGTCTACGGGGCCTAAGTTGGAGTGCCTACCCATCCAAATTTCCTTGCATGAAACCGCAATGAGAGTACCTCCCGACATGGCCATCTGAGGAACAAAAGCTCTTATGTCATTGCCAAAGCAAGAGCGCAAATAATCAATAATGGACTCTGTCGCAGCAACATCTCCGCCAGGGGTATGTAGGATCAGATCCAATCCCTTAGATCGATCAAGCCCCTTTAGGCAGGCCATGATTCCCGTTTTGTCAGCATCTAAAATTTGAAATTGGACGTCCGCTACAGCTGGCTTTTGGAGCCAGCCCGAGTAGTAGACCAACACATTCCTCTTTGTCAGCCTC
>ERZ856578.2768-NODE-2768-length-27920-cov-5.267428_pt1 | contig 27920 bp, 29 predicted proteins | sample MGYA00514384_ERZ856578 | MGnify/ENA primary metagenome ERZ856578 (study PRJEB29103, sample SAMN06111958) | human gut metagenome | biome: human gut; feature: ankylosing spondylitis patient; material: healthy_person | host: Homo sapiens | place: China:Hangzhou... | reverse complement strand
GAAATATACTTGTTGATCAAAGTATACCACTTGTTTACAATTTTTTGGATAGTGTCTACTTTTAGCTTACCACTTCAGCGTGAAGCAAGTTACTTGAGAAGTTGGTCAGCAAGCGCGGAAAAGAAGTGTCAGCTGCCAAAAAGCAAGCCCACCAAGAAGCCAACGGAATAAAAAGCCCGCGGGAAGCCAATACAAGCCCACAAAAAGCAAATGGGCATACCCCGTTTATATAAAGAAGAATCAACGTGAACTGGCAGAAAAACTGGCACAGCGTGAAATAACAGAGATGAATTTGAAAAATGCTGGACTGCGAACAGGTTGAGAACATAATAAAGGAAACTTTTTTGTGATAGGATACACTGGAAAATTGTAAATACATCTGCTACAATAAAATCATCTTGAGTCTTGAGGAGGACGAGTAAAATGAAAGTGGGTTTTGGCTGCGATCATACAGCGATTGATCTGAAAAAAGAACTGATGGAGTACATGACCGAGAAGGGTTATGAGTGCGTAGACTACGGTGCATATGATGCAAAAGTTCGAGTAGATTATCCGGATCAGGGACAGAAAGTTGCAGAGGCTATTATTGCCGGTGAAGTTGAGAAAGGTGTTCTGATCTGTGGAACCGGTATCGGAATCTCTCTGGCGGCAAATAAAGTGCCGGGAATCCGCGCGGCAGTATGCAGCGAGCCGTATTCAGCTGAGATGACAGTCAGACACAACAATGCACAGATCATCGCATTTGGTGCACGTGTTGTTGGAAATGAGCTGGCAAAGAAGATTCTTGACGCATTCTTCGGTGCAACCTTCGAAGGCGGCAGACATGCAGAACGTGTGCAGAAGATCTGTAACATCGAAGCAAAATATAATAAATAAGTATTTTATGCTCGTGTAAAAAAGACGCTGCTTCCTGTGAATGTGGGGAGTAGCGTTTTTTATTTGTTGAAATTCTTTCATTCGTAGATGCATAAATATTATTTACATACTCTGTTTCAATACTTCTCTCAGTTTTTTCGAAATTGGCAGGCCCATATGTTCTGCATTAGTCAAAATCGAAATGCCTTCATGACTGAGGTAAAAAAGGAGGACTGTTGTTTTCAGCGCAGAAATTGTACCAAGGACCCGCACATCCAAAATATTTGCAGCTTCTACTATTATAAACATAAGTATTTTCCTGCAGATTCCCTTGAATCCTATTTCAGGCAGAAGTTTTTTATCAAAAATAGAGCACATAACTCCTGTAAAATAGTCAGCTATCATAAACAGAATCAATGCAATTGTTAAATTGTCGCACCTTCCTATAAAACAATTCAATCTGTTTCCTGCTTCTGAAAATATTATCTGTATCACATTCCAAAGTGCTTCCATACAGTCTCCTTTTTTACTTTGTTAACATTAGTATGTCCCCCAAATAAAAGAGGATATTTGGTCCAGATCACTATAACCCACATCAAATGTCACATATCCTTGCTTTTTTATGCCATCAAAATGTATCTGAAATCCAGACTCAGCCAGACACATGATTTTTTCTATTTTTGTCATTTTATCAACATCAATAGGATACTCACTTGCTGTTTCTTTAAAAATCTGTTGTAAACGTTCCACAATACGGTTTCGCTCTTTATTATAATTTTTTAGAAATCCTTTACTTTTGATTTCATTTAACTGATTTTGCAGCCTGACAAATTCTTCATTTGATGCAAGTTTATTGCCTATAGCAATCGCCCGCTCAGAAAATTCCATTTCTTCTAATGTGATGGGTATAGAATTTGCTTCCACATATGCCTCTCGCGCTTTCCAAGTATCTGTGAATAATTGCCGGACAGTATTTGTATATTCATCTGTAATATCCTTTACGCCATCCAGATAAGCAATACGATTCTCATGCGTCAGATTAAAACATGGTTGCTTCATGTAATTCACGACATCTTGGAATAAGTTATAAATTTCCACTTGTATATTCCACAACCTTACTTGGATGTGATAATCCGTCTTATTATCTATTAATTCTGTCTGTGCTTGACGAATCAAATCATCAATTTCAAGATGTTCCATAATTTCATTCAGTCCATTAATCAATTTATATGTAAATCCTATATCTGCTTTTACAAATTCCCCTTTCCTGATGAGTTTCATCTGCGGATCTGTATATTTTTCCAAAATCCATTGAATAAATTCTCCATCTTCCTGCGGGATATGATATTCTCCATCAACTTTCAGAAGTTCCGCGCAAAAGTTAACCGCATCCAGTATTTCCAGCAAATGTGCGTTATCATTATCGTATAACTTCTTAAATCTCTCCTCCGAGTTATCACATTCCAACTCCGCCTCTCTTGTCTGTCTCACAATCTGTTTCAAGTTTAAATATCTTTTCATTTTTATTCCCTCCCTATGTGTATTACTCTAATACAATTTTCATCAATAGTCATACCCCAAAAATCAATTTCATTTTAGGGGGTCGTATTTCAATTGTCCAATGGCCTTCTGAATTCCGATTTGGCACCGCGGCTTTGGATAATTGTCAGCCTGATTCCGCGGTGATTGTCCAACGAGGGCAGAAGTCTTCTTGCGCGAAGAAGCTTTTGGAGAATAGGAGCTTACAAAATACCGGAATTCTCCAAAAAAAGTCCAAGTTGTCACCTGTGTGTAGCCGAAATGGACAATTACCCTTAATAGAGTTCAGGAATTCTCCAACAACTTGCAAAAACCAGAAAATCACAGGAAAAACGGACAATTGCGACTCGCAAGACAGTAGAATTTTCCAATCGCTAGTGAAAAGGCTTCACGCGAGGAAGCTTTTGGATAACCAGGGTCTGTACCGCGTTTGAATTGTCCAAATGACCTCCCGGCAGGTGCCAACGCCATGCATCATGCCTCCCGGCAGACCGCCGCGGAGCAGGTTTTGGCACATTCAAGACTCAAAACCGCGGCGATCACCCACCAAGTCCACCTCCCCCCAACGAAAAAGAGCCCATACGGGCTCTTTTTCGCAAATAGTTTCTATATTAGGAGAAGTTAAACTTGTTAACACATATATTAGGTACTCGTGGCCCTTAGATTCTCATACATAGATATGATATCTACTCCACTCGCACCTGGTGATCAGGTGTTGCGCCGCTCGCGGAACCTAGGCTTATCTAAGTAACTAAGCTATCTACGCCACTCGCACCTGACAGTCAAATCTTATTCCGCTCACTACACCTCGAACATCATCTGTCCATAGGTCGGTACTGGCCAGTACTCACTGTCCACGATGGTCTCCAGTTCATCGACCGGTGTTCTAAGAGCTGCCATTGCCGGAAGGACTTTCTCATGGAAGTCTTTTGCGGTCTCGGCTGCATCGGTAGCTGCTTTCAGGTTATCGAGAGCTTGCTGAGTATCTGCCAGCAGGGAGCTTGCTTTTACAAGAATGGTCTGCTGTGCGGTAGTATCAGCCTGTGCATATGCGTTCTTAACGGTGCTCATGGAAGATGCAACGCTGTTGACATAAGCGATAACTGACGGAATGTACAATTTTGCAGCCATGTCGATCATGGTACGAGCCTCGATGTTGATCAGGCCTGCATACTCTTCCAGCTTGATCTCGCGGCGGGCTTCCAGCTCTCTCTTCGTCATAACGCCCAGTTTTTCGAACATCTCAATACTGCTCTCATCTGTGTATGCCGGGATTGCATCCACGATACTCTTCACGTTCGGAAGACCTCTCTTAGCTGCTTCCTCTACCCACTCATCAGAGTAACCATTACCGTTGAAGACAATGTTCTTATTCTCTTTCATGGTCTTGTAGATGTAGTCAATTGCAGCTTTTTCAAAGTCCTCAGCTCCTTCCAGAGCGTCGCATGCTTTGTTGAAGGATTCTGCCATCATGGAGTTCATAACCGTGTTTGCATCACCGATGGATACAGAAGATGCTACCATACGGAACTCGAAACGGTTGCCGGTGAAGGCAAACGGTGAAGTACGGTTTCTGTCAGTCGGGTCTTTTGGCAGTACCGGAAGGGTGCTGACTCCAAGATCCAGAGTTCCAACCTCTGCACACGGAAGCTGATCAAACGGAACACCTGCTACAATGGCATCTACGATCTCGCCAAGCTGATCGCCCATATAGATGGAGATGATTGCTGGCGGTGCCTCATTAGCTCCCAGTCTGTGATCGTTACCAGTGTTGGATGCCGCTGCACGGAGCAGAAGAGCATGCTTGTTGACTGCTTCCATCAGGCAGGCAAGTACACACAGGAACTGAAGATTCTTGTTCGGTTCTTTGCCCGGTTTGAACAGGTTCACACCATTGTCGGTTCCCAGAGACCAGTTGTTGTGTTTACCGGATCCATTGACTCCTGCAAATGGTTTTTCATGAAGAAGGCAAGCCAGACCATGCTTGGTTGCGGTGCTCTTCAGTACATCCATTACCAGGAAGTTGCTGTCCAGTGCTGTGTCAGCCTGTGCGAAGATCGGTGCGATCTCATGCTGTCCAGGAGCTACCTCGTTGTGCTGGGTCTTAACAGTGATACCCAGTTTCCAGAGCTGCTCATCCACATCTGCCATGAAATCTGCGATCTTGGTCTTCAGCGGTCCGAAGTACTGGTCCTCCATTTCCTGTCCTTTCGGTGCCGGTGCTCCGAAAAGAGTACGTCCCGCATAGATCAGGTCCGGGCGCTCCAGATATTTTTCACGATTTACAATAAAATACTCCTGCTCAGGTCCGACATAAGAACTGACCTTTTTAGCATCGGTATTTCCAAACATTTTTACAAAACGAACACCTGCTTTGCTGACAGCATCACATGCTTTGAGCAGCGGAATCTTGGTATCCAGAGACTCGCCGGTGTAAGAGCAGAATGCAGTCGGAATACAGAGGATTCCATCTTTCACATATGCCGGTGATCCTACATCCCATGCGGTATAACCTCTTGCTGCACAGGTTGCACGGAGTCCGCCGGACGGGAAGGAAGATGCATCCGGCTCGCCCATCATCAGGTCTTTACCGGAAAAGCAGTTCTCGATCTTGCCACCCTTCGGGATATCTGCGAAGGAGTCGTGTTTCTCAGCTCCGATACTTACAATGTACGGCTGGAAAATGTGTGTGTAATGAGTTGCTCCTTTTTCGATCGCCCATTCTTTCATGGCTTTTGCCACGATGTCGGCCAGCTCCAGCGTAACCTCGCCGCCCTCATTCATCAGTTTTACCATCTGCTTGTAGGTCACTTCTGGCAGACGTTCTTTCATAACTGCTTCGTTAAATACGTCCTGACCAAATACTTCAGCCACATTTACACTCATACTTCTCTCCATCCTTTCCTTGACATATAGCAACTTCCTTACTCCCGTCAGAGTTGTGATCTGCTCTGCAAACCCGGCTCTGAACAGCTGTCGTCAAATATCCGTTCATGTAAGCATGCTGTCCATTTTCTCGTCGCTATAACAAAAAAAGATGCTCCACCCCTAAAAGTGGAACATCTTTGTTCGCTCAATCTTTATGTCAGAAGCTTTTGCTGCATCTGATGCTATTAAAATACACGATACCCCATAAAAATGCAAGTAGTTTTATTTTTTTTGTGACCTTTTTCAATTTCCGGTACGAATCTGCAACGCCTTTTGATGATTTTGAATAATGACATTTTGAGATTCACCGCCATATTCCCCATCCAGAGTCCAGGGGATCTCCTGCTGTGCTTCGATGGTTAACCGGGCAGTCCGAAATGAGATCATATAGTGTGTATCCATCTCTTTGAGTACGATGGCCGCCAGAATCTCCTGCAGTTCTGCCGCATTTTTCGGAAGGCGTACAAAAGTCACTTCAAATACACCATCATCAAACCGCACATTCTTTCCTATGATGCTTTTGAATCCGCCAACAGAACGGGAATTGGTCACCATTCCAAAGATGAAATCGCCTTCCCCGCTGCATTCCTCTGAGGAAAATTTCAGGTGATAAGACGGAATATTGGCAAGGCGCTTGACTCCCTCCAGAAGATAAGCCATATTGCCGAGAACATTTTTCATATCCTGCGGTGTGGAATATGCCACATCCGTGAAGATGCCAAATGCTGCAATATATACAAAATGACTGTTGTTGAAAGTACCCACATCACTCAGGAAATCTTTTCCGGACACTGCCAGACGGGCGGCTTTCACCATATCCCGCGGAATCTTCAGACTTCTGGCAAAATCATTGACAGTTCCTGAAGGAATGTAGCCAAGCGGCAGCTTTTTCTGCCGGTGCATCATGCCTTCTACCACTTCATCCAGGGTTCCATCACCGCCGCTGCACACAACCAGATCGTATTGATCTGACAGATGCTCGATCTGACGGGTGGCATCCTTCGCCTCCCTGGTAGGATAGATGGTGATCTCATATCCCGCCTCGGAAAATACCTGAACGATGTCAAATAATTTTGAACGGATATTTCCTCTTCCTGAGTGAGGATTATAAACGAAAAACAATCTTTTTGCATTCTCTCCCATAACAGCCTCATCCTTTTCACAGAACGCATATGCAAGTTTTACGCTTTGTGCCGGTTTCCCGGCCAGTATGTGTCTCTAGTTCTTAGTGGATCAACGCGCCCAGCAGTCCATAGGACACGATGGACATGATCACTGATGCCAGTGCGATTCCCAGCAGCACCGCCGGAAATGCTTTTTTGAATTTCATGCCGAGCAGTGCAGCCAGCAGAGAGCCGGTCCATGCACCGGTTCCGGGAAGCGGAATCCCTACGAACAGTACCAGTCCCCAGAATTCATATTTTTCTACCTGCTCACGCTTGCTCAAGGCACGCGCTTCCATCTTCTCAACCATGGGACGGAAGGTCTTCGTCTGTTTGAGCCAGTTAAAGATCGGTGTGATCAGCAGCAGGATGAACGGAACCGGAATAATATTTCCGATAATGCAGATCCACAGTGCTCTGGTAATATTGATGTTCAGCACAGATGCTGCCAGCAGACCACCTCTGAGTTCCAGGATCGGTACCATGGAAATGATGAAAACGATCATTTCCCGGGATACATGGCCGCTCAGCGCGGAGATTACCCATGACATAATTGATTCCATTATTTTTTACCTCATATAGTCTCTCAAAAATTCATAAAATGCTTCCATCTGCTCATCGGTTCCGATGGTCACGCGGAGATAATTGTTGATCCGCGGCTGGTCAAAGTAACGGACATAGATATCCTTCTGGCGCAGCGCCTGGAACAGTTCTTTCGCCGGGTAATCCGGGTGGGTGATGAACAGGAAATTTGCCTTGGAGTCCGGGAAGGAGAATCCCATCTCTCCTAACACTTCCTTGGCATGCTCCCGGGTCTTCATGATCCGGGTGCGGGTCTCATTAAAATATGCCTGATCCTTCACAGCTTCCACGCCGCAGGCCAGAGAGGTCTGGTTCAGGGTGTAGGAATTGAAGGAATATTTTACGTCGTTTAAATATTTGATCAGCTTTGGAGAACCGATGGCAAAGCCGATCCGCATACCGGCCAGGGAACGGGATTTGGAAAATGTCTGTACCACCAGCAGATTCTCATATTGTTCCACCAGCTTCAGGGCAGACTCCGCACCAAAGTCCACGTATGCTTCATCTACGATCACGACCACATCCGGGTTATGACGGATGATGTCTTCCACATCGTCAAGTCCCATAGCAAGTGCTGTAGGCGCATTTGGATTCGGGAAGACGATACCGCCATTCTCCCCATAGTAATCTTCCTTGCGGATGCAGAAATTCTCATCCAGTGCCACCCGCGTATGTGGGATCCGGAATTCTTCTGCCCATACAGGATAGAAGGAATAACTGATATCCGGGAACAGGATCGGTTTTTCAGAGTTAAAGAAGGTCATGAATGCCATAGCCAGCACATCATCAGAGCCAACTCCCACAAACACCTGCTCCGGCTTTACATGATAATTCTCAGCCAGTGCATTTACCAGTACAGAGGCTGCCGGGTCAGGATAACGGCGCAGCGCATCCTCGTCTGGATGTCGCAGTACCTCAGCCACGCCTGGGGCGGGCGGATAGGGATTCTCGTTGGTGTTCAGTTTGATCATCTGCGACCGGTTGGGCTGTTCTCCCGGTGTGTAGGGAGTCACCTTCCGGACATTCTCTTCCCATGTACTCATCTTATCTTATTCTCCTTTTAAGGTCGCAATACCTTTTTCCACCATAAATACCGGATGATAGGACAGCTTTGCAGTCCGCAGACCTTCCTCTCCTGTGTCATCCTCACGGTTCACATATTTGTACCCGGATACTTCATGCTCCAGAAATTGCTGGTTGATCAGTGGATAAGCACCTCTCACATCTGCATATGCCTTTTCGATGTGCACGACAAATGTATCATCACACACAGGCTCGCCCAGGGTAAATGCCACTACCTTTCCTCCTGCACGAAGGAGTCCGCCCTTCAGATGCAGTTCTTTGAACAGCCGCAGGGAGTTCAGCGTCACACACATCTCCTGATTCTTCTCCGGGTCTTCCTCACAGCCATTGGCTCCGCGCCATTTCAGAGCCATCTGAAAGCATTCTTCCACATTGGAATCCGTGATGGTCTCATATGACCAGTCCGGGTATGCTGCCTTGAACTGGTTGATATGGTTCTTCTTCCCGTGATATTTTTTTCCTGATAAATTGATCAGTTTTTCTGTCTCATAGACATAATCTTCATAATCTCTGGGCCAGGTCACCTGGAATTTTCCTGGGAAATAACTCTCCAGTTCATTCATTTCTTCTGTACTGAGAGCATGCAGCTGAAACGGATATCCTTTTTCCTGTGCATCCTGCATCAGAAGCTCTACAACCTTCTTACGGTCCCCGGCTCCGATCGGATACGTATAAGAATAGGCACCTTCTGGGCCTGTCCGGAAAACTGCTGTTCCTTCGATCTCCGCCCAGCCCTCATTGTAGAAACGTGCCCACAGATAAACATTTGCAAATGTTCTCTCACAGCCTCTGAGTCTGCGTTCAGACAGATGCTTCAGAATCGTCTCCCTGTCATCCAGTTCGGGTCTTCTGAATAAAATCTCCATCATTTAGTCAAACAGCCTTTCTTTATACACGCCGGCATCGATCAGTTCCCTGAAGGAACGGACTACCAGCGGCTTGTCCTCTTTATAGGTTACACCAAACCATTTGTCGCGGGATTCCAGAACAGTTACATTGCACACACCGGTCTGGATCAGCTGATCCACAACGGTAGGGATCAGATACTCACCCTTGGTCTGGTCTTTGAGTGCACCTAAAAATTCTGCAAATCCTTTTTCCAGAATGCCGAAAATCTCCGGAGTGAAGCCCCACATGTTCATGGATACCGGACAATGTGCCTGAACTGCTGTGAGACTGCCATCCTCTGCCTGTACGGCTGCACCTTCTGCGGTCTTTACGATATTTTTGGTCTCTGTTACTTTGGTCAGGTGACCCTGCTCATTGACACTGCAGATGCCTCTGGTCACGCCGCCATTTTCACTTAAGGTATTTTCCAGAAGGAAGCCTGCCATGCAGAAATCCAGTTTATCACTGGCCGGATGTTCTTCCACCAGATAGTCATGCACTTTCACAAATGCTTCTTTTCCATAATAGTCATCTGCATTGATCACCGCAAATGGCTCATTCACCAGATCCTTACAAGAAAGGATCGCCTGACCGGTACCCCACGGCTTGGTTCTGTCGGCAGGTTTCGTGAATCCAGCCGGAAGGTCATCGATCTCCTGAAATGCATAAGCGGTCTCCACCAGCTTCTCCATACGGTTGCCGATGATCTCGCGGAAATCTTTTTCCAGATCCTTGCGGATGATAAATACGACTTTATTAAATCCTGCTTCCAGCGCATCATGAATCGAATAGTCCATGATGATCTCACCGGACGGTCCTACTGGCTCCAGCTGTTTGATACCGCCGCCGAAACGACTGCCGATTCCTGCTGCCATAACTACCAGTGTTGTTTTTCTCATGTTTCCCCTCCTGTATTCCTACATGATACTCTTCATAGTTTCAATTACTTTTCCAACATATTCTTTGCAAAGCTCCTGGGTGGTTGCCTCTACCATGACACGCAGCAGCGGCTCCGTACCGCTCTCACGCACCAGGATACGTCCGTCGCTTCCCAGATCTTCTTTCACCTGTTCGATCACTTCTTTTACCGCCGGATGCTCCAGCACTGCTTTCTTGTCTGTCACTCGTAAGTTCTCCAGCAGCTGTGGATAGATCTTCACCTCAGATGCCAGTGTTCCCAGTGTCGTCTTCTTCTCCAGCAGCACTTCCATGATCTTCAGGGAAGTCAGGATACCGTCACCTGTAGTCGCATGTTTGCTGAAAATAATATGGCCAGACTGCTCACCGCCCAGACGATAGCCGTTCTCCATCATATTTTCAAATACATATTTATCACCAACCTTGGTCTGCTGGTAATGAAGTCCAACTTTGTCGCATGCCTTGTACAGACCAATATTGGACATGACGGTGGTAACGATCATATCATCCTTGAGCTGTCCGATCTCTTTGAGATATTTACCACACACATAGAGGATCAGGTCTCCATCGATCACATTTCCATTTTCATCTACTGCCAGGCAGCGGTCTGCGTCTCCGTCATAAGCGAATCCTACATCCAGTCCTTTTTCTTTTACAAATGCCTGCAGTCCCTCGATATGGGTGGATCCGCAGTCACGGTTGATGTTGGTTCCGTCCGGTTCGTTGTTGATCACATAGGTCTTAGCCCCCAGTGCATCAAATACACTCTTGGCAATGGAAGATGCACTTCCGTTGGAACAGTCAAGTCCTACACGCATGGTCTTGAAGGAACGTGTCGGCAGGGAGATCAGATAACCGATGTAGCGGTTACGGCCTGCAGAAAAGTCCACCGTGCGTCCGATATTTTCTCTGGTTGCAAATGGGATCTCTTCGGTCTTGCCATCAATATAATCCTCGATCTTCTGCTCCACATCTGCTTCCAGCTTGTAGCCGTTTCCGTTGATGATCTTGATTCCATTGTCATAGAACGGGTTGTGGCTGGCAGAGATCATGATGCCGCAGTCAAAGCCTTCGGTCCTTACCACGTAAGATACGCTCGGTGTGGTGGTTACATGAAGCAGATATACATCTGCTCCGGATGCAGTCAGACCTGCTACCAGGGAGTACTCAAACATATAGCTGGATCTTCTGGTATCTTTTCCGATCACAACCTGTGCTTTGTGTTCCCTGCCATAGTACCAGCCAAGAAAACGACCTACTTTGTAGGCATGCTCAACGGTCAGATTTACGTTTGCTTCTCCACGAAAGCCGTCTGTTCCAAAATATTTTCCCATGTTTTGCTCCTTACTATCCTACTTAATATATTTTTTATAAGGTCATCTGACAGTGAAGACCTTAATCGTTCATATTTGCCAGCTTCTTTGCCTGATCGGCTGCGATACAGGCATCGACGATCTCCTGGATATCTCCATTCATGATCTTATCAAGCTTATACAGTGTCAGGTTGATCCGGTGATCGGTCACACGTCCCTGCGGGAAGTTGTAGGTACGGATCTTCTCGGAACGGTCTCCGGTACCGATCTGGCTGCGGCGCATCTCTGCCTCCGCATCATGTCTCTGCTGCTGTTCAATATCATACAGCTTTGCACGAAGCAGTGCAAATGCCTTTGCTTTATTCTGGAGCTGTGATTTCTCGGTCTGACTGTATACCACGATTCCAGTCGGGTAATGCGTCAGACGCACTGCGGAGTCTGTGGTGTTGACACACTGTCCACCGTTACCGGATGCACGCATAACGTCGATACGGATATCTTTGTCCTCGATCTTGATATCAATATCCTCATCTACCTCCGGCATCACTGCCACACTGATCGTTGATGTATGGATACGTCCACCGGACTCTGTCTCCGGCACACGCTGCACACGATGAACGCCAGACTCATATTTCATCATGGAATATGCGCCCTGACCATTGATCATAAAGGTCACGCTCTTCATACCGCCGATACCGATCTCGTCGCACTCCACGATCTCCGTCTTCCAGCGTCTGGACTCTGCATAATGCACATACATCCGATAGATCTCAGCTGCGAACAGAGCTGCCTCATCTCCACCTGCGCCGGCACGGATCTCCACGATAACGTTCTTCTCATCATTAGGATCCTTGGGCAGAAGCAGGATCTTCATCTCCTGTTCCAGCTCTATGATCCGCTTCTTCGCGTCAGACATCTCTTCCTTGAGCATCTCACGCATCTCATCATCAGACTCGCTCTCCAGCATGGCGAGACTGTCTTCTACGGTTTCCTGACATTTCCGATATTCTGTGTAGGCATCCACCAGCGGCTGCAGGTCAGACTGCTCCTTCATCAGCTTGCGGAAACGATTCTGGTCATTGACTACCGACGGTTCGGTCAGTTCGTTGGTGATCTCTTCAAACCGTCTTACCAGATCTTCCAGTTTATCAAACATCTTTTTTCCTCCATATCATTAACCACAGTACACGCCGCTCACGACCCGGTCAAGTCCTGCCAGATCCTGAATCACGCGCACCTCTGCAAAATGTTCCTTCATAAGGGCGCTGACTGCTTCTCCCTGATCGTAGCCGATCTCAAAGAGCAGCCGTCCGCCTTTTCTTAAATACTGCACACTCTCTGCCGTGATCTTCCTGTAAAAATCAAGGCCGTCTTCTCCGCCATCCAGTGCCATACGTGGCTCATGAATACGCACCTCTTCTTCCAGTGTCTCCACCACTGCTTTCTCAATATATGGTGGATTGGACAGAATCATGTCATACTGCCCCTGCACTTCTGCGAAGAGATCGCTGTGCAGAAATGTGGCTTCTACCTGAAGCCGCCCGGCATTTTCTTCTGCCACCTGCAAAGCCTCTCTGGACAGATCCACACCGGTTCCGTGAAGGATTCCACGGCACTTTTTCTCTCCCAGCTTCAGAACGCTCAATAAGATGCATCCCGATCCGGTACACACATCCAGAATCTCCATGCCGCTCCTCACATAGTTCAGCGCCTCTTCCACCAACACCTCGGTGTCCTGTCTGGGGATCAGCACATGTTCGTTGACCTTGAATGTAAGGCCCATAAACTCCTGCTCCCCGGTCAGATGCTGCAGCGGAATGTGGGTGCTTCTCTTGTCTATCATCTGACGGTACGCGGCTTCCTGTTCCTGCGGCACTTCCCGCTCTGGGTCCAGAAAATACTGGCTGCGGCTCACACCTGTCACATATTCCAGCAGATACCAGGCGTCCAGATCCCACTCTGCGATCCCGGCATTCTGAAGAATCTCTCTTCCTTGTTTTAATAAGGTTCCCAGTGTCATCTACAGATCCTCGATCTTGATCTCATCCAGCTCTTCCAGTTCCGGTGCGTCTGTCTGCCCGGATTCCAGCTTTGGCATATCCAGCGGCTCCTCCTCTTTGAGTCCCTGAAATGCTCTCCAGTCAAAGACTGCTTCCACTGCTGCGATGGCAACCTCGATCATGTCATCATCCGGCTCTTTGGTGGTCAGCATCTGCATCCCTTTACCCGGAAGACTTAAGATCCGCATGACAATATTGTTGCTGCGTCCTGCCAGGCGGATGAACTCATATGCCACTCCGGCAATGACCGGAACCAGCAGCACACGGATGACCACTCGTGCCACCGGTGACTCTACCCGAATGAAGATAAAGAAAATAATACTGATCACCATAACGATGAACAGAAAGCTGGTGCCGCAGCGCGCATGATAACGGGAGCTTTTCCGCACATTTCTCACGCTCAGTGCTCTTCCGCGCTCAATGCAGTTGATACACTTGTGCTCTGCACCATGATACATATACGTTCTGCGGATATCCTTCATGGAAGAGATCAGTGCCACATAGAGAATGAAGATTCCCATGCGGATACAGCCTTCCACAATGGCCAGCAGTGTATTGGATACGATAAATTTCCGAAAAAGTCCGGACAGGAAGTAGGGAAGCAGCATAAAGATCAGCACTGCCATGATCACAGAAAATGCCACGGTCGCTCCCATCACTACTTTCTCTGCCTTCTCACCAAACAGCTTCAGAAGAAATTTCTCAAATTTTCCCGGCTTTGCCTCTTCTTCCTCATCCTCATAAAAGCTTGCGGACCAGGACAGAGTCTTCATTCCCAGGATCATAGAATCTATAAAATTCACCATTCCCCGGATCAACGGCAGCTTCGCCCAGGCTTTGTCTCCTGCAATACCAACATACTCGTCAGTCTTTACCTCGATCTCGCCGTCCGGTCTTCTCACGGCTACGGAGTACTGGCTCTTATTTTTCATCATAATGCCTTCCAGCACTGCCTGACCGCCTATTCCTGATGGTTTCAATATTTCACATCCTTTGGTTTAATTAAAAATAGGTTGAGATTACTTCTAACCTCAACCTTACTTTTAGCAATCTTATTTGCTGATACCATATTTACGATTGAACTTATCAATACGTCCGCGGGCTGCTGCCACTTTCTGCTGTCCAGTGTAGAATGAATGACACTTGGAACAGATCTCCACATGGATATCAGATTTGGTAGAACCGGTAACAAATGTGTTACCGCAGTTGCAGGTTACGGTTGCCTGATAGTACTCCGGATGGATTCCTTCTCTCATATTCTTTTCACCTCTCTTATTATTCGTGAACTTCCAGCACAGGTGCTGATTCCCGGCCAATACCGCTCCGATACTTCCACGGTAAGATATCCCGGACTAACCCCGCAAGTCCCTGCGGTTCTCTGATTGCCTGTTGGCAATCACCTACATTATCCATTAGATTATAGCACAGGCACATGCCTGATGCAAGAATTTCTTAGAAAAATCTTGTCTGTTTTGCATTTTGTGCAAATTCTTTATTGTCTTTGGTCCGTGAGAACAGGTTGAGGATGGTCTCTACGGCATCGTCTGCTTTCATTCCATTGAGTGCTTTACGGATATTGTCCATAGCCTGCTGCTCGTCCGGATCAAGCAGAAGATCATCTCTACGGGTACTGGATTTGGGAATATCGATAGCCGGGAAGATTCTCTTCTCGGACAGTTTCCGGTCAAGCACCAGCTCCATATTGCCGGTACTCTTGAATTCCTCGTAGACCACGTCATCCATCTTACTTCCCGTATCAACCAGAGCCGTTGCAAGTATAGTCAGGCTTCCGCCTTCTCTTAAGTTTCTCGCTGCACCGAAGAAACGTTTCGGCATATGCAATGCGGCCGGATCAAGACCACCGGACAGGGTACGTCCGCTTGGCGGAACGATCAGGTTATATGCACGGGCCAGTCGGGTGATGCTGTCCAGAAGGATCACCACGTCCTTTCCTGACTCTACCATACGCTTTGCACGTTCGATCACCATCTCTGACACTCTCTTGTGACGCTCTGCCAGTTCATCGAAGGTAGAATAGACAACCTCCACATGCTGTCCCTCGATCGCCTCTTTTACATCCGTAACCTCCTCCGGACGCTCATCGATCAGAAGAATGATCAGATACATCTCCGGATTGTTGGTGGTGATAGATTTTGCCACTTCTTTCAGAAGGGTTGTCTTACCTGCTTTCGGAGGAGCCACGATCATACCACGCTGTCCTTTTCCGATGGGTGCGATCTCATCCATCACACGGACTGCCGTACTTCCTCCTTTCCGTTCCAGACGAATCCTCTGATTCGGGAAGATCGGAGTCAGATCTTCAAAATTCGGACGTTTTGCATTTACATCCGGATTCAGACCATTCACGCTTTTCAGATATAACAATGCACTGAATTTTTCTTTTTCCGTCTTAATCTTCGTATTTCCAACCAGGATATCACCGGTCTTCAATCCGAATCTACGGATCTGTGCCGGAGATACATAGACGTCATGCTCTCCCGGAAGATAATGATCACTTCTGATAAATCCAAAACCGTCTGCCATAACTTCCAGAATACCAGTCACGGTCTGTCCACTGTCCAGCTGTTCCATATCAGCCACGGTGCGTCCGCTGTCTGCAGCCTGCGCTTTCACTGACTCTGCAGCTCTTTCCTTCTCGTCTTCTGCCAGCATCACCTGGATCACGGCCTCTTTCCGCATGGTAGAGGTTCCTTTGATGCCTCTGCTCTTCGCCACATCTCTTAATACTGCCAGAGAAAGAGACTCATATTTTTCTTTCATATTATCTGCCATAAAATCCTCCTGCGATTTTTTTCTTCGTCATCTGTTGTCTTAACTAAATGGGGAAATGTTCCGCCTGACGTGCGAAATAGTTGTATGGAATCTGTCTGTCAGTGAATACCTGTCTTTCTTCGCCAACACTATTTTTAGTATACTCTCTTTATCCCTAAATGAAAAGGGAAACTTTCATTGATTTTTATTTTTTCCTATGATAGATTGAATATATGAGACTATGGAATGACAAACCTTACCACTCTCTGGACTATGAGTTAAAAAAACGGTTCGGAGAAAAAGTATATCGACTGGCGTTAAACGGCGGCATGACCTGTCCTAACCGGGACGGCACTGTAGGTCACGGAGGCTGCATCTTCTGCAGCGGCGGCGGTTCCGGCGAATTTGCCTCCGATCCGGCCCTCTCCATCCGGGAACAGATTGAATCCGGCAAGGAACGGCTCTCCCACAAACGCCCGGTCAATGCATACATTGCCTATTTTCAGGCATTTACCAATACCTATGCACCGGTGGATTATCTGCGGACCATCTTCACAGAAGCCATTGCCCATCCCCAGGTGGTATTATTATCTATCGCCACCCGCCCGGACTGCCTGCAGCCAGAGATCGTGGAGCTGCTGGCCCAGTTAAATCAGATCAAGCCTGTCTGGGTGGAGCTTGGACTTCAGACCATGCACGAAGATACCGCCCTTGATATCCGGCGCGGTTATCCCCTGTCCGTCTTTGAGGATGCGGTGAACCGTCTGCGTGCGGCTGGTCTGGAAGTGATCGTCCACACGATTCTCGGACTTCCCGGAGAAGACCAGGAGCGGATGTTTGAAACCCTGCATTATCTGAACGATCAGGATATTCAAGGCATAAAGCTCCAGCTTCTGCATATTTTGAAAGGGACAGACCTGGCAGTCCGCTACGCGGAAGACCCGTTCCACGTATTTACTATGGAGGAATATGTGAAGCTGATCCCTGCCTGTGTGGAGATCTTGCGCCCTGATCTGGTCATCCACCGTCTGACCGGTGATGGTCCTAAGGATCTGCTCATCGAGCCCCGCTGGAGTCTGGCAAAGAGAACTGTGCTGAACAATATTCACCGGGAATTCCGTCTGCAGGATACGTGGCAGGGAAAAAAATATAGAAAGAAGGAGACGCCCCATGGCTGATACGCTGAGTTTATATAAACTGATCATTCTGAAAATGCTGGAACAGGTGGAATATCCGCTGACCAATTCTCAGATCACGGAATTTATTCTGGACAAAGAATACACCAATTATTTCACCGTTCAGCAGGCACTCTCCGAGATGGATGAGACCGGTCTTGTAAATGTGACTACCAAGCGAAATAATTCTCTGTATCACATCACCGATGCCGGAAAAAATACACTGGAATTTTTTGGGAATAAGATCTCTGATGCGATCCTGACAGATATTCACAATTACCTGGAGGAACACAAGATCGCGATCCGTGAAGCTCTGTCTACCACCGCTGATTATTTTGCAGGAAATAATGGCGAATACGTGGTACGCTGCCGCGTCCGTGAGCAGGATTCCAATCTGATCGACCTGACTTTCCAGGTTCCATCAAAAAAGCAGGCGGAATCCGCCTGCAGTCACTGGGCTGAAAAAAGCCAGAATATTTATGCTACGATCATGAAAGAACTCTTGTAAACCTTCAGAGTGCATCCGCAAATGCAATTTTGCGAATGCACTCTGAAGGTCATTTTATCCTCTTCTCAATGTATGAATATCTTCTCTCAATTCTTTGATGCTTTTCAGGATATGGTCGAATGCTCCTGCCTCCGAAAGCTTCAGGATGATCAGTCCCACCGGAACTGCAACGATCATGCCGATCAGACCGGCAGCACGCCAGCCAATGAACATGAATACCAGTGTGGTCAGTGTATCTATGCCGATGCTGTCACTCACCATCTTCGGCTGGATCAGCTGTCTTGTGACCTGAGTCACGGCATAGAGGATCACCAGTCCTGCTGCCAGCGGGAGATTACCGCACAGCACCAGATACAGCGCCCATGGAATCATCACTGTTCCGGTTCCCAGCATAGGCAGGAAATCCAGAACCGCAATGATCAACGCAAGGAATACTGCATACTCAATTCTCATGACCAGGAATCCAACAAATAGAATGATTCCTACGATTCCCATGATCTTGAACTGTGCACGGAAATATCCGCCCAACGCATAGGTGAGTCGATTCCATACCAGCTTCAGCTGTTCTGCTGTATCCGTTGGCACCAGCTTTCTCGCTATCTTCTGGATCCGGTCTCTCTGCGCAATAAAAAAGTAAGCGAACAGCAGAGTAAATAAAAACGATATCAGAATTGACGGAATGTTCTTTGCCACATTTCCTGCAGCACCTACCGTAATGCTTCCCAGACTTCCGGCAATCTGTCCCAGATTGGAAGTGATCAGATCCGTCAATTGTTCGATCTTATCACTCATCTCCGGAGACATACGGCCAACCAGCTGCTGCAGCTGGTCTCCCAGGTGATTCAGGCTATCCAGCAAGGTCGCATAATAAGTCGGGAAACGCTCCACGATCTTCGCACCTTCATAAAACAACGCAGTGATCCCATAATAGCATCCCAACACGATCAGCAGGATCGCACCTAAGATCACCACAAAGGAACTGTGCTTCCGCACAATGTGCAGCCGTTTCTCCAGGAATTTCACCAGTGGATTGGCAATACAGGCGATCAGCCAGCCCAGCACCACCGGCATGAAAAACTTCAGCAATGCCGGTCCTGCCAGTATCAGGAACAGGACTTCCACAAGGAAGATCCCCACATTCAGTACATTTCGTCCGATCCGCTTTATCAACACTGCTCCCTCAGTTGTTTTATGCGCATCTTCGCTCATCTTAGACTCCTTCTTCCGATTCATCCTCTCTCAGAGAATTGATGACCTCCCAGATCTCATCACGACCCTGTTTGGTCTCTGCAGAGAATGGGATCACTTTTGTTCCAGGCAGCAGATTCAGTCCTTCTTTGATCGCTTTGATCTGCTTCTGCACCTGACTTCTCTTGATCTTATCCAGTTTTGTAGCAATGATAATGGGTTCAAATCCCTGATGGACCACCCAGTCATACATGGTCTTGTCATTGGCCGACGGGTCATGACGGATATCAATGAGCAGAAACACTGCACGCAGCTGCTTTGATCCATGCAGATACCGCTCGATCATTTTACCCCATTTTGCTTTGATCTCATTGCTTACTTTTGCGTAACCATAGCCCGGCAGGTCCACCAGGTACAGGTCACCGTTTACTTTATAAAAATTGATGGTCTGGGTCTTACCCGGCTGGGAAGATGTCCTGGCCAGGGACTTCCGATTCAGAAGTCCGTTGATCAGGGAGGATTTTCCCACGTTGGATTTCCCCGCAAATGCCACTTCCGGCCATTCATTTTCCGGAAGCTTGCTGGTGATGCCGCATACGGTCTCCAGCTCTGCCTGCTTGATGATCATATATTTTCTCCTTTCCCGATCTGCATTGTTCAAGGCCGCGACGCCTGCGCAGTCCTTCATTACTGCACAAATGCATGCGAGATTACATCATTCATATTCTGTGCATAGACCAGTTCCAGTCCGCCGGTGATCTCTCTGGACAACTCTTCCACATCACGGCGGTTTTTCTCCGGTACAATAACAGTCTTCATGCCAGCCCCTTTCGCTGCCAGAAGCTTCTCCTTCAGGCCGCCGATGGGCAATACCCGTCCACGGAGAGTGATCTCTCCGGTCATGGCCACATCTGCCCGCACCGGTTTATTTAACACTGCAGACAACATGGCTGTTGCCATGGTGATTCCTGCTGACGGACCATCCTTCGGCACTGCGCCTTCCGGAATATGGATGTGGATGTCATGCTGCTGGAAATACTCCGGATCCAGCTCATAGTCATCGCTGACGGAACGGATGTAGCTGATTCCCGCCTTGGCAGACTCCTGCATAACATCTCCAAGCTGTCCGGTCAGTTCAAATTTTCCTTTACCAGGCATAAGGTTCACTTCGATCTCCAGTGTATCTCCGCCTACGCTGGTCCATGCCAGACCGCGGACAATCCCCACCTCATCGTGCTCAGCCTTCATGTTGGTCTCATAGATACTTTTTCCCAGATATTTCTCCAGATTACGCTCCGTGATCTGAACCTTCTTCCGGTTCTTCTCCAGAATCTCACGGTCTGCTTTTCTGCACAGGGATGCAATCCGCCTCTCCAGTGCACGTACACCGGATTCTCTGGTATACTCATGGATGATCTTCTGCATCGCCTTCTCACTGATCTGGAATCTGCTTTCATCCAGTCCATGCTTCTTCATCTGCTTCTGCATCAGATGTTCCGTGGCGATGTGGTATTTTTCATTTTCAGTATAACCACTGACCTCGATGATCTCCATACGGTCAAGCAGTGGTCTCGGTACGGTGCTCAGATCATTTGCTGTACAGATAAACATCACTTCTGACAGATCCATGGGAATCTCCACATAATGATCCCGGAATTTGCTGTTCTGCTCGCTGTCCAGCACCTCCAGAAGTGCTGAGAAGGTGTCTCCCTTATAATCTGCGCTGACCTTGTCGATCTCGTCCAGCACCATCAGCGGATTCTTCACACCTGCCTGACGGATGCCATCCACGATACGTCCCGGCATGGCTCCGATATAGGTTCTGCGGTGTCCGCGGATCTCCGCCTCATCATGAACGCCGCCCAGACATATGCGTACGTATTTCTTATTCAATGCTTCTGCAATAGAACGGGCTACAGATGTCTTACCAGTTCCAGGCGGTCCCACCAGACAGAGGATCGGACTCTCACTGGCATCCAGCATCTTGCGGACTGCCAGAAATTCCAGAATACGCTCTTTGACTTTTTCCAGTCCATAGTGCTCCTTTTCCAGAATATCTTCCGCCACTTTCAGATCCAGCCTGTCTTCGCCTCTCTTGTCCCACGGAAGATCCAGCAATGTCTCAATATAGCCGCGGCTCACCGATGCCTCTGCAGAATTAAAGCCTGCATTCAGAAATCTCTGGATCTCTTTCTCGATCCGCTCCTTCACTTCATCAGAAGCTTCCAGCTTCTCTACCGCTTCACGGAACGCCTCCGCTTCTGTATTCGGGCCATCATCGCCCAGTTCCTCTCGGATCACCTTCATCTGCTCCCGCAGATAATATTCCTTCTGCTGCTTATCTACCCGCGCTTTTACCTTTTCCTGCACGCTTCGGCGATATCGTTCGATCTCAATCTCATTATTCAGGGTGATGCACAGCATCTCGTAACATGCGGACAGGCTCTGTGCCTCCAGCAGACGCTGCTGCTTCTCCCAGTCAAAGGGCGCATGTACCATAACCTGTGTGATCATATCCTCCAGGGTTCTGCTGTCCAGCACCTGACGCACCAGTTCCTTACTGTTTCTGCTGGCTCCTTCGCAGTAGGTCTGAAAGATCTCCTTCAGATTGCGAAGCATGGCTTCCTTTCCAACCAACGGCAGATCGCCGAAATCTTCCGGCTCCGACTCCTCCACCTGAGCATTCAGATACTCACCGGTCTCAAGTTCCACCAGTCTGGCCCGGAACATACCTTCCACCAGTACCCGTAATATATTGTGCGGCATCTTCACGATCTGCTTGATCTCCACGACCGTTCCGTATGTAAACAGATCCTCCTGCTCCGGCGCATCTGTATCCGGATCTTGCTGTGTCACCACAAACAGATTCTGCTTCTGAGACAATGCCTGCTCCACAGCCTTGATCGATCTGGATCTGCTCACGTCAAAATGCGTAACCATCTCCGGCAGAACAACCATTCCACGCAGTGCCACCGCAGGAATTCTGTATTCTGTTGTCTCCATCTGCCATCCTCCTTCTTTATCTAAAAAAGCCGTACCACCTGAGGGGTCTGGCGTGTATATGTTAACATACACGCACCAGACCGCGCAGTGACACGGCTCCCTCATTTAATTTCTTCAACAATTTGGAACCGTCTTCTCACGCTTCTAAATTGTCACTCATTTTCTGTCAATCATCGGGACTCCGCTGCCATCCACCGCTTCTTCTGTGATGGTACAGCTCTCAATCGTGTCATCCGACGGAATCGTAAACATCAGATCCATCATGGTCTCTTCCATAATAGAACGCAGTCCTCTGGCTCCTGTCTTGCGGGCAATGGTCTTATCCGCAATGGCTTTCACCGCATCATCTGTAAACTTCAGATCCACGCCATCCAGTTCAAACAGCTTCTGATACTGGCGGACGATGGAGTTCTTCGGCTCCAGCAGAATACGGACCATATCATCTCTGCTCAGTGGATCCAGAGATACAGAGATCGGCACACGACCCATGAACTCCGGAATCATACCGAATTTGATAAAATCCTCCGGCAATGCATTTCGCAGAAGTTCCCCTACATTTTCCTGACGCTTGTCACGGATATCTGCATTAAATCCGATGGACTTCTGATCCATACGTGTCTCAATGATCTTATCCAGACCTTCAAATGCTCCACCGCAGATAAACAGAATGTTGGTGGTATCGATCTGAATCAGCTCCTGATGGGGATGCTTTCTTCCACCCTGAGGTGGTACGGATGCAACGGTTCCCTCCAGGATCTTCAAAAGAGCCTGCTGTACGCCCTCTCCGGATACATCTCTGGTGATGGACGGGTTCTCTGATTTTCTGGTGATCTTATCGATCTCGTCAATATATATAATGCCTTTCTGGGCACGTTCGATGTCATAGTCTGCAGCCTGAATGATCTTCAGAAGGATGTTCTCCACATCCTCACCCACATATCCGGCCTCAGTCAGAGTCGTTGCATCTGCAATGGCAAACGGAACGTTCAGAATGCGGGCCAGAGTCTGTGCCAGAAGGGTCTTGCCGGAACCAGTAGGTCCAAGCAGCAAAATGTTGCTCTTCTGCAGCTCCACATCCAGATCCTGCTGTGCAAGGATTCTCTTATAATGATTATAAACTGCCACGGACAGTACCTTTTTTGCATTTTCCTGTCCGATCACATATTCATCCAGAAAGCTCTTGATCTCTTCCGGTTTGAGAAGATGGATATCTTCCTCAGATGTGTGATTGTTCTCTTCCTGCATCTCTTCTTCAATGATCTCTGAGCAAAGTTCTACGCAGGCATCGCAAATATAGACGCCATTTGGTCCCTTCAGAAGCTTCATGACCTGACTTTCTGTCTTGCCGCAGAAGGAACACCTGATTTCATTTCTAGCCATGTGTGTCTCCCTTAGTGTCCTGCAATTACCTGATCGATCAGTCCGTAGGACTTCGCCTCTTCAGCAGTCATATAGTTATCGCGGTCAGTGTCGCGTACGATCACATCCAGCGGCTGACCGGTGCGCTCTGCCAGAATACTGTTCAGCTTTTCCTTGGTGCGCAGAATGTGTTTTGCTGCGATCTCGATCTCCGTTGCCTGTCCCTGTGCTCCGCCAAGCGGCTGATGGATCATGATCTCTGCGTTCGGAAGTGCAAAACGTTTGCCTTTTGCACCGCCTGCCAGAAGAAATGCACCCATGCTGGCTGCCATACCAATACAGATGGTAGATACGTCGCACTTGATATAATTCATAGTATCAAAAATTGCCATGCCGGCAGTTACAGAACCGCCCGGGCTGTTAATATACAGATGAATATCTTTTCCCGGGTCCTCGGACTCCAGGAACAGAAGCTGAGCCACGATCAGGCTGGCTGTGGTCTCATTTACCTCTTCTCCAAGGAAAATGATACGCTCCTTCAGCAGTCTGGAGTAGATATCATAATTTCTCTCTCCTCTGCTGGTCTGTTCAATCACATAAGGTACTAATGCCATTTATTTGTCCTCCTCCTGAATGATGTAACTCCCTCGTCTGTGTATATCATTCGTCTATAAAAGGGCACAGCGAACTGCCATGCCCTTTTGTATCTTTCTTTTTAAGCCTCTACTGCAGCTTCCGCAACCAGTTTGGCAGCTTTCTGGACTGCGATATCCTTCTTCATCTCTTCCATCTGACGCTCACCTAACAGCTCTTTGATCTTGTCAGCTTCCATCTTGTACATGTCAGCCATCTTCTTGATCTCTTCTTCAATGTCAGCTTCCTCAGCAACCAGATTCTCAGCCTGAGCTACTGCTTCCAGTACCAGACGGCTCTGGATGTTCTGAAGTGCTCTCGGTTTCATCTCTTCCATGTATTTCTCCTCGGTCAGGCCGGTGAACTGGAAGTACTGATCCAGAGAGATACCCTGAGACTGGATTCTCTGAGCGAACTCATCCAGCATCTGACGGGTCTGATACTCTACCATAGCATCCGGGATCTCCATCTTAGCTCCCTCGATGATCTTGCCGATTACAGCATCCTCTTTTGCTCTTGCAGCCTCATCCTCTTTCTCTTTGAGGAGTTTAGCCTTAATATCTGCTTTATATTCATCCAGAGTATCAAACTCAGATACTTCCTGAGCGAACTCATCATCTACTGCCGGAAGCTCTTTTACTTTGATTCCGTTTACTTTGCATTTGAATACTGCTGCTTTTCCAGCCAGTTCTTTTGCACCGTACTCCTCCGGGAAGGTTACGTTTACATCAAGCTCTTTGCCGATCTCAGCTCCAACAAGCTGATCCTCGAAGCCCGGGATGAATGTATTGGATCCGATAGTCAGATCATAGTTCTCACCTTTGCCGCCCTCAAATGCAACACCATCAACAAATCCCTCGAAATCAAGAGTAACGATGTCGCCCTGTGCTACTGCACGGTCGTCAACGGTTACAGTACGGGAGTTAGCCTCGCGCTCTTTGGTGATCTGTGCCTCGATCTCCTCGTCTTTTACTTCGATCGGTGCTTTCTCTACCTGGATTCCTTTGTACTCACCAAGCTCTACAGCCGGTTTTACAGCTACAGTTGCAGTAAATACGAACGGTTTGCCGCTCTCGATCTGAACAACGTCGATCTGCGGATGGGAAACGATCTCCTCGCCGCACTCTTCTACTGCATCAGAATATGCAGACGGAAGCATTGCATCGATTGCATCGTTGTAGAATACTTCTTTTCCATACATTTTCTCGATAAGCTGACGCGGAGCTTTTCCTTTACGGAATCCCGGAATGTTAATGCTTTTTTTCATTTTATTGTAAGCACCCTGGATTGCTTTCTCTACGTTCTCTGCCGGTACTTCTACGGTCAGTTTCGCCATGTTTTTCTCTAATTTTTCAACCTGTACACTCATTTTTATGTTATATCCTCCTTGTATTCTTAGATCAGTATACCCTGATTCACATACTCATAGACATTTTAAGAGTATAGCACAAAAAAATAAGACTGTCTAGGCTTTTTCCTGCTCAATACACAGAAAAAAGCCCGTCCAGCCTTGGTTTTTCACACTTTTACGGCTTCAGTCGTCCGTTACTGACCGGATGACATCTGCTGTTCCTGCTTCATGATCATCTTTTTGACCATCTCGCCACCGATAGAACCGGCTTCACGGCTGGTCAGATCACCATTGTAACCGTCTTTTAAGTTCACGCCAAGCTCGCTGGCAACCTCCTCCTTAAAACGGTTCATGGCAGATTTCGCCTCCGGTACCGCCATACTGTTGGTTCCGGATTTGCTGTTCTGATTTGTCATGCTAATCACCTCCATGCCCATAGTATTCACATTTACATGGAAGAAATACTGGAAAGTGTTGGAGATTCAGAGCCATGCACATGCGGTTTTGCAAATGTGGCTCTGGATCTTCCCGATGCTTTGCGAATGGTTCTAAATCTTATACCTTAAAAATAATGCTCTGCGCCAGCTCCTGTGCTTTTTCTTCTGACACCATCTGGCTCACCAGCGACAATGCAAACGGGATTGCAGTTCCCATGCCACGGCTGGTAGTCACATTTCCGTCCTGAGCCACCTGATCAAATACCACCTGTGCTCCGGTCAGATGCTCCTCGAATCCCGGATAGCAACATGCTTTTTTCCCTTTCAGGATTCCCAGATCTCCCAGTACACTTGGTGCTGCACAGATAGCTGCGAGCTTTTTCCCTGCTTCAAAGGATGCTGTCAGAAGCTCTGTCAGTGCTTTGCATGCTCCCAGATTCTTCGTTCCTGGCATACCTCCCGGCAATACAAAAAGTTCTGTTTCTGAAAAGTTTTCCTGTCCAATACAGGTATCACACTTGATCTCAATTCCATGCGAACCGGTCACTTTTGTCTCTCCGGTAATGGATACCATATGGATCTCCACACCTGCTCTTCTTAAAATATCTACAACTGTCAGTCCCTCGATCTCTTCGAATCCATCTGCAAGAAATATACATGCTTTGCTCATGTGCGTATACCTTCCTTCCCATGATAGGTGATGCCATGTGCTGTCCAGCCTTTATGGCATTTGTTTATGCTTTTTATATGTATTGTATCATTTGAACACGGGTTATGCTATATTAAAATGTAAGATACCCAGGACACAAATTTAAAGCTGTCATGTGTCCATACATTATATAAAACCAAAAGGAGTCTGCCATGAAATCATATGAAATCGAACGCAAATATCTGATCCATACCATTCCCTTTGATCTGAAGGAGTATGCATTTCACGATATCGAACAGGGTTATCTCTGCACCGAACCGGTTGTCCGCATCCGCAAGCAGGATGATACTTATTATCTCACTTACAAATCCAAAGGGCTGATGGTCCGGGAAGAATATAATCTGCCCCTGACCGCCGAGGCTTATGCACATCTGCGCGAAAAAGCTGACGGCAAGCTCATCACCAAGCGCCGTTATCTGATTCCCTTTGGAAAATATACTATTGAGCTGGATCTCTTCTCTTCCCCGAGACCGGACCTCATGCTGGCAGAAGTGGAATTTTCCTCTGAGGAAGAAGCTCTTGCCTTTAAAGCACCTGACTGGTTCGGCGAGGATGTAACCAGTTCATCCGAGTATCATAACAGCACACTAAGTCAGTCCTGATCTTTTTCGAATCTCTTCTAATAGCTGCTCCTGCGACTTTCCATCTTCCGATTCCGGCATCCGCACAAAGTGAAGCCGCAGGAGTCTCCATGCCAGCCACATGCGGGCATAAATCTGTTTCATGATTTTCTTCATACTATAATCCTCCGTTTTATCCTTATAAACATTATTCTCTGTTTATTCATTTTTGAATCCCAACAACAACTGTCCGTTTCATAATTTCTAATCTATCATTGCTGGTTTGATTACAAATGTATGCTTTATCATACAATCCGCTTTATATCTTCTCCATTTTTTCCTCTTTATCGTACTACGTTCGTGTATTTTATTGCAACTATTACTTTTATTTCCAGTACAAATAGAATTAGTTTTCCACGTTTCTGTTCATATAAACAAGTCAAATCGGGAACTTGCTATAATAAGCGCAGATTCAAGAAGGAGAAGATCATGACCAGTTTAAAAGTTGCCGAAACGCTGAAAGAGCTGAGACATCATCGCGGATTTACTCAAAAACAGCTCAGTGAACAACTTCATATTTCCAGACAGGCTTATTCCAATTATGAGAATGGTACGAGGCTTCCGGATCTGGAGACCGCCTGCGTGATTGCAGATTATTTTCAAATCTCGCTGGATCAACTGGTTCGTGTCGGACTCCATCCCGAAAAACCGGCAGATCCATTTGCCTCACTTCCAAAAGATATGCAAGATTTTTTGTCAGATTACCACTGCCTGCCCGATGAGAAGCAGAAACGGGTACAAAGCTATACACAGTTCCTGCGCGATCGGTAAGTATGGTTATATTCTGTTGTGAGCCGTTACGGGTTACGATATCTACCCAATCGGTATAATTTTTA
>ERZ856578.2752-NODE-2752-length-27987-cov-8.858939_pt1 | contig 27987 bp, 35 predicted proteins | sample MGYA00514384_ERZ856578 | MGnify/ENA primary metagenome ERZ856578 (study PRJEB29103, sample SAMN06111958) | human gut metagenome | biome: human gut; feature: ankylosing spondylitis patient; material: healthy_person | host: Homo sapiens | place: China:Hangzhou... | reverse complement strand
CCCCGCCTGCGCCGCCGTCACCCCGTGGGGGTTGTCCGCGCGGTCCGTGTGCGCTTTTACAAGGTCCCGCAGTCCGTCCAGCACCGCCTGCAGCTTTCCCGCCGGCACGGCCGTCACCCCCTCGGGCGCCGCGGCGCCGATGTCGGCGGCCGCCGTTTCGGCCTCCAGCGCGTCGCACAGTCCGTTGTGCTTGTCCTTCACCTCGCTGTCCGTGCGCGCGTCGAATTGCTTTTTCAGCCATTCAGCCCGGTTCTCTATCTTGTCCGGCAGGGCGGCAATGCTTGCCGCGTATTCTGTGATTTTGTGTTCCTGAAAGCTCATTTTTTCACAAGCCCTCCCACTTTGAAATTGATTTGTATTGCCAGCAGGCCGAACGGCTCATTGGGACGGGCATTTTCCACCTTCAGCTGAAACGTCTGTATTTTCTTTGCCTTCTTCCGCATCGGCACCACCACCGGCCCGTCCAGGCTGTTGAACGTAAACCGGTTGAAGTCGATGTCGTTCCAGTCGAAAATATCAATGTTGTAGCTGCGTCCCAGCCGCTCATAGTCCTTGTTGGTGATGAAATACATCTCGCCGCCGCTTCGGCTGTACGGCTTTCCCACCACCCACACGTTCGTGACGGTTTTCACGTTGGACCATGTGCCCAGGTTCATCAGAGGCGTGCACCAGTATGCCGTCACCGGCTGGCTACCGTCGTTGTACTGCCCGGCCAGCGTCCCCGGCCAGAACTCCCGCACCTCGCCGCCCGCGGTCCCAAACCGCAGTGCACCGTTTTCCACCCAAACGCAGGTGGCCGGAATGCCCGGCCAGTAGTAGCTTTCATATTGATAGGTCGAATACGGGTTTTTGCTCTCGTAGCTCTTTTGCGCGCCGTCCAGCAGGTACAGCGTCCCGTTCACGGCCAGAACATAGAAGCGTCCCCACACCGTTGCGCACGCCTTTTCCAGCGCCTGTTCCCTTGTCAGTGCTGCGCCGATGTACCAGCTTCGCTCCTGCGCATACCGTTCCCCGGTCACGTCGCTGGGCGTCAGCGCATACACGCCGCGCGCCGTCAGAAACAACGGTTCACTGTTCAAAGACGCAAAGCTGCGCGTCGCCACGGCCCCGTCGCCCTGTATCACATTGGTGATCTTAAACACGGCAAAGCCGTCGCTGTCCAGCTCGCCCTTGCGCACAAAGGCGTTCCGGCCGTTTTCCTCGCCCTGCTTATGCGTCACCAGCGTGTCGGCCAGCACGCTGTACCCCATGATCGGGCTGCTTTCCTGCCCGAGGATACTGTAAGAAACATCCCCAAAATACGCGGGGTCGCTCCACTCGCTCCAGTAGTCCACGTTCGGCTCGTCCGGGCTGCCTGCCGCGAAAACACGGTCCAGTGCTCCGTTCACGCCGTATAGAATACAAAACCGGCATTTGTTGATGGTGTCGGCCCTGTCCGCCACCTCGTAAGTGATCTGCACGTTGTCCTCGCCGTCCACCGGGCTTTTCCCCGGCGCGGTCTTAAACGTCACCTTGCCCAGCGGCCGGTCCACGGTGAAGTCCGTGCCTTCCGCCTTCGCCGCCCAGCTTCCGTCTGCCTGCAGCACCTGCGCCGTCACGGCCGTGTCCGTCAGCGCGTTAAAGCTCAAATAATACACGGTTTCCGCTTTGGTTTCCTCGGTGCCCCGGTAGCTGTCCGTCCGCTTGCCCGTCAAAAGGTTTACGGGCAAATAGCTGGTTGCCCCGCTCTTTCCGTTCGGCGCCTTTGCAATGGTGATTTTCGGCACCGTCGCAACAGCGCTGGCGGGCTGTACCGTTTCCCCGTCATACACAAGGTACGTCTTGCCGTCCAGCAGCCACAGCTTTTCGTTCAGCTGCACGCCGCTGCTTTCCTGGTCGGCCATCTCTGTGTAAACCGCGGCCGCCGTTTCCGCGCCGTCCTCTCCCACCGTCACCCTGTACAGCGTTGTTCCCGCATGCACAAGGCGGTGCGCCGTGCCGTTTTTCACAAGCGTATAGGCTCCATGCACCTCGCCCTCCAGCGTCAGCACCGCGTGCCAGCCCGGACGCTTCACCGGGAAGCCGTCCGCGCTCGGCATCATATTGGGCGCGGCCGGGCTGCGCGTCGCCGCTACGTTCGTCACGCTGCTGCTCAAATCCACACCCCGGAACTTTTCCAGCGTCACGGCACGGGTGGAAACCTCCGGGATGCTCTCATTTTCAACGATGCGCTTAGGCATAAACATCCACCACCGTTTCGGCCTCTCCGCGCACCGCTTCCTCCAGCGCGGCAATGTACAGATCCCGGAACTTTTTCACACGGTAATTGTCGTCCGCGTCCCGGTACACCTCGCTTGCCAGGCCGTAAGGCAGAGCGATCCGCGTCAGCGCGTCGTGGTACGATATTTCCATGCTCATCGTCTCGCCGCTTACGCGCGGGGCCTCCTCAAGCTCCGCCTGCCCGTCCATGCGCCGCAGTGTGTTTTCCGTTTCCAGGCATTCGGCAAGCAGTACGTTCAGCCACGCCGGCGCAAAGCCTATAATATCCTCGCTGTCCTCCACGGTCTGCGAAATGTAGCTGCACGCCGTGGTGAATATCTCCATTGCAGTCAAGTGCAAAACACGCTCCTTTCAGAAAAGGCCCCGCGCTTGCGAGGCCTCTCTCTGTTTTCTCTCCTGTCAGGATGTCAGCTCCTGCGTAGCCACAGGCGACGGGAACGCGCCGTCCTTCACCTGGTACGCCTTCACCACAACGCCCTTGCCGCCCGTGGGCGCGGTGCCCGCTTTGGCCGTCAGGCTGTAGCGCGGGTCGGTGCCGTCCGTGGTGTAGTATGCCGTCGCGCCTTCTGCAGCAGTAATCGCGCCGCCCGCCTTGGCAATCGTCGGCGCGGCCAGCACCGTAACGCTGCCGCCCGTGGTAACGTCCACATACACGCCGTCCGCCTTGTGCCCGTACACAAACAAATCATAGTAGAAGCGGCCCTCCACCAGATTGCCGGAAATGCCCGGCGGGTCAATGTGCGTCTTGCAGTCGTGGATTTTCTCCGGCGCGGTCGCCGCGCGCTTGTGCAGCAGAATGAAATTCACGCCTGCGGACAAATAATCCTCCGGGACCTCCACAACCGGCGCGCCGAACAGCTCGCCCACCTGGCCCTGTGCCACGGCCTTCGTTCCCAGCTTTTCCAGGTTCTTGAATTGGTCGCATTCCACCAGCGCGGTGAATACGTCGCTGCGCACATACCAGGTGCGGCCCTTCAGCGGCACCTTTCTGTCCAGCATCCACTTGCGCGCCGCGCTCATGCGCTTGATCACGTTCGTGCCGCTCACAGCGTCCGTGCTGCCCACAATTTTGCCCGCCAGCATGCACAAACGGCCAAAGCAGTATTTGTCATACGCCGGGATAACTTCCTCGCTCATTTCCACGCCCAGGAACTTGCCCGCTTTGTTGATGCTCTGGTCCATGTTGTTGCCTTTGTCGATCACGCCCGAAAAGCTCTTGTCCTGCGTCATCGTCAGCTCCTGCACCGTGTCGCCTACTTCGGCCGGCTCGCCGTAGCGGTTTGCGGATGCGCCGCGGTTGTAGTCGTTCAAGGGCACCGTGTTGATGTTGTGGATGCGCACCGTGCGCGCGCCCACAAACTCGTTTTCCGCCGAAAGCCGCCCTTTCAAAAGGCTGGCGATGGTGAACGCCTGGTCTATCTTTTTGCTGTACTTTGTATCAAGGTTTACAGTCTGGCTCATAGTTCAATCTTCCTTCCCTTAAAAATCGAAGCCCGCGTCAAATCCGGCTTCAAAATCGTCTTTTCTCTCTTTGCCTCCCAGGCCGCCCGCGCTGCCCGGCGCTGTCTGCCTGTTCTTCTGCGCGGCGTCCTTCGCCGCAAGCTGTGCGCGCATCTGCGCCAGCTCAAAGGCCCGCATCGCCGCAAGCGGTGTTTCCCCGGCCGCCACGCGCTGCGCCACCTCGGGCGGCAGCTCCTTCGTGCCGGGATACTCCCGCAGCAGCTCCATCCAGGGGGAAAGCTTTTCCCGCTGCTCCTGCTGTGCCCGCTGCTGCGCGGCCAGCGGCGCGATGCTGCGCCGTTCGCGGTCCAGCCGCAGGCGTTCGGCCACAAGGTCCTTTGCGGCCGGTTCCGGCACGCCCTGCGCAACCAGCTGCGCCACGGCCTGCTGCTCAAAGCCCTGGTTTGCAAATTGCAGATACTGCTCCACCGTCATGCCGTTGGCCGCGGCGTACCGCTCCACCAGCTGCACGGCGGGCGCGCTTTGCTGCGCCTGCTCCAGCCTCGCGCGCACGTTGTCGTAATCCAGGCCCTTTTGGGCAGCCGCCACAAGCTCGGAAACGGTCATTTCCTGCTCCTGGCCGTAGAACTTCACCTTGTACTTCGGCTCCGCCCCCTGCTGCTCCTGCCGGCCCGGCTGTGCGTCCGCGCAGGTTCCTTCGGCTGGTTCGGCCTCCGGCTCCTGCGTTTCCGCTGCGCCCTCCTGTCCTTCCGTTTCCTGCGGCTCCGCGGTCACTTCGCCGCCGTCCATGTCAAACAGGCCGTCAAAATCTGCGCCTTCCGCGCTGGCGTCTGTCCCGGTCAGGACGTCCGCCGCCATGTTTTCATCCATTGCTTTTCCTCCCCGGGCTTGGTCGGCCCGTGTTATGCAAACGGTTTGGTCCACCGTTTATGCCTTTTCTTCGGGTTCGCTCTGCGGCTGTGCCAGTGTTTCCACGGCGCAGTCCTGCCCGTACAGCCTGCACCGCCTGTTTGGGCACAGGTAAGTAACCTCCACACCGCCCGGCGCGTCCTCCTTCACATGGCAGACACGCCCATCCGCGCCGCATTCGGGACATTTCATCCTAACGTCACCCCGCTTCCCGCTGTTGGCGCTCCCGCCGCCTGTGCAGCGGCCATCTGCGCGGCCTCCATCTCCTGCTGGCGCTTTTTCAGCGCGTCGATCAGCTCCTGCCGCCCCGGGATATAGCCGCGCGGCATATTTTCCAGGTACGTCACCGCGTCGGAAAGTACGCCTTTGGCAAACAGGTTGTCCAGCGTCTGCACCTGCATAAGCTCGCTCCAGTACGTGGCCGCGCCAACCTCCACATTCAGCCGCAGGTTCATGCCCTTCAACTGCGAAAAATTGAACGGCGCCGTTTCATAAGCATCTTCCCTTGCCGGGCTTAAATCGCCCTCCATTTTGCTGCGCAAAACCGGAATGCCGCTTGCAGGCCCCGGCGCCGCCTGCTGAAGCATTGCCCCGGCCATACCGGGCGCGCCGCCCGCTGCCTGCGGCAGCATCCCGGCGCCCATGCTGTCCGGCAGCGCAGGCACGGCTTCCGCCTCCGCCTCCGGCGCCTTCATCCGTACCATCCGCACGCCGTAGTTCTGCGCCATCATGTCCATCCAGATGCGCACGCTGTCCTCCACAAAACAGTAAAAGTCCTGTCGCTGCAGCTCCAGCGGCATGCTTGTCGCTTTCTGCACGGCGATAATGGCGGACGTGTTGTCCGGCGTCACGTTGCCCAGCGCCGCGTCGGATGCGCCCATGGTGTCCCGCGTGTATTCGATCACCTTGTCGATCATCACCAGCACCTGCGCCGACATGTCCGGCGCACGAAACCCCGTTGCCACCGCCACGTTCGGGTCTCCGTTCACGCCAATGGCCTCGCCCACCCGGTTGTTCCATTTCCGGCCTGCCATCAGGTTGCGGTTGTATATCACCTTCGGGAACGCAAGCTGCTTCACATGCTGCATGGCCATGGCAAACAGCTTGTTCACAAAGATCTGGTTTGGTATCATCCCGGTAATAGCCGCCTGCCCGTGGTATTGGTTTTTCACCTTTTCCCAGGGCATAAAGGCGATGGGATACCGCGAATAGCCCGTATCGGTCGGTCCGCGCACCACGGCGCCGGCCGTCATTTCACAGAACCACACGGTTTTCCGGCCATTCCTGCCTTTTTCCTTCCAGTACCGCCGCACCACCGTGACCTTGCCTTCCTCCGGTGCGTCCCCGTGCTTATAGGCGTCCTCGTCAGGCTGTATTGCATCCGCGTCGCCGCCGTTCTCCCGCGCGGTCCTCCGCACCTCCTCCACCAGCCGCCGGAAATTCAGCAGGATATACGGCTGGCGCTGCACGTCTCCGCTTTGCGGGTTTCCGAAATGCACGTTCGTGTTCTCGATGATCTCCGCCTCAATGTGTCCGGGCGTGGGCGTGAAGCCGAAGGATTCCGCTGTGCCCGCCGCGCCCTGCATGTCGTCCTCCGGGTCGAAATAGAAGTGCATGCAGCCGTCCCCGTCCACGGCGGAATTGCGTATCACCTCGCGCGCCTTGCGTTTGAACCCGCACCCCTCCATGATCTGGTCGAACTGTACGCCCAGCATATCCAGCACGGGCTTCATGGCGCTGCTTTCATCGAAATCCGTAACAGATATGCCGATATCGTCGCTCATGACCGACGAAATAAAGAACTTCACCACCCGGCACAGCATGTTCATCACGGGATGGTCCAGGTTCGGCGCGTTCACGCCGCGCCACTGGTTTCCGATATAGAAATCCTCGTTTTGCTCCACGGTCTCGTAAAGCTCGATCGCGTTGTTGAAGTTCTGCGCCCTTGTAAACTCCTGCCAAACACGCTGCGGCGTCATTTTCTCCCGCATCATTCGTCACCCCGTGCCGTCTGGTCGCTGCCGTCGTAGGCCAGCATGTTTTCAAACTGGCGCTGCATGCTGCGCTCGTATTCCTCCTGCCTGCGCAGATCCTCCGCGCGTGCCGTTTCCGCATCTTCCAGCTTTCGCACCCTCTCACACAGCGCGTCGAAGTCTTTTTTGCTTATAAACACGTCAACCACTCCAATCCAAAAAATCAGCGTCTCCGCCGTCCCCGCTCCATTCCTCCGCGTATGCGCCGCCGTCCCCGCTTTCCTCCGGCAAATAGCTTTGCTGCCCGCGTATCGCGTGTGCAATGGCAAGCCCCATCACAAGGTCGTCATGCTCGCCCTGCATCGCCTCCGGCCTGCCGCGTTCGTTCTTTACGAAAACCAGCATTTCCCGGATGGTGTCCGCGTCCCGCAGCTCCTCGGGATGCTCCCGGGCGTACCGCACAAGCTCCGCAATCGCAAGCGGGCGGCTTTTCGGGTCGGTGCGGAAGCCGTACCGCCGTTCCAGCCGCTGCGTGTAGCTGTCCGTCACTTCTCTGGCGTATTGCCGCGGGTATCCCAGCCGCGTGCATTCCTTGATGGGGAACGTGGAAAAATTCGCCTCGATGCCCAGCAACGCCGTATTATAAAAATATCCCAGGCACATCATCTGCCGCGCATATTCGTCCTCGTCAAACGGCTGCTTCAGCACCGCCACCTGCCCGCCCGTGGTGTTGTCCAGCACCTGCCCGGTGAAATTGTCGCTCCCGTCCCCGGCCGTGTCGCCGCCCAGCACATAGGGCTTGCCCGGCTCCGGCTCCCGGTAGATCAGCACAGGCCCCGCCTTGTCGTCCACAGCGCCCACCAGCGTCAAAAGCCCTCCGCGCTCGGCGTATTCAAACCGCACCCGGCGCAGCGGAGGCTCCAGCGCCTGCAGCCGCGCCATCAACGCCGCTTTGTCGAATATGCAGGAGCCTGTACTCAAAAACGCTTCCTCCGGGCATGCGGGATATTCCTGCCGGAAAAGCTCAACGTCTCCGCCGCAGTTGTTTTCAATGGCCCAGCGCCTCCACGCAAGCTGCTCGTGGTCCAACCCGTACAACGCGGCCAGCCTTTCTTCTTCCGGCGTAAGCATAAAGCCGTCCCCGCACGGCCTTCTGTATTCCGGCAGTTCCCACCACGCGCAGAACACGGGTACAAAATCATTCCGTTCCGCCACAGACGCGTCCCAAAGGTCCTTGAAAAAATCAAATCCGTTTGCCGTGCTTTCCACGATCACCATGGTTTCCGGTTTGTCTGGCACGGCCTGCATCAGTCCGGTGAAGGTCCCCAGCTTATCCCCGGGCCAGAACGCAACCTCGGAAAGGTGCAGGTTCTGGAAGGTTTCCGAGCGTCCCACGCCCTTGCCGCCCGCCGTCATTACACGAATAGAGCTGTTCAGCCCATGCCCTTCCGCATCGTTGAAAACAAGCTCCCGCGCGTTCAGCGCCCGCCGCTGCGGCTGCATCGGCTCCGGCAGGCGCTCATAAAACAGCTTTGTCATGCGGTACAGGTTGTTTGTTGCGTCCTCGTCGTGCGCCACAATGCCGCTGCGCACGTTTTTCCGCGTCGCCGTCCGCTTGAATATCATTGCCTCGGTCAGCGTGGAAAAGCCCATCTGCCGCGCCTTCAGAACAATGGCGCGCAGAGGCTTCCCCGCACGGGCCTGCGCCGCCAGCGCGGCATACAGCTTTTGCTGCGGTGCGTTCAGCCGCAGCGGCACCACCTCGGCGCTTTTGGTGCGTATCTGCAAAAACTGCTCGATGTACTTTTTTGTGTTGATCGCCATTTACCATTCGTCTCCCGCCAGCTGGTCCAGATAATCTTCATACCGTTTCCCGCCTGCCTGCGCCGCGCCCTGCTCCCCCGCGCCCTTTGCGGATACGCTGGTAAGCGTCCGCGTCATATTCGCCAGCGCAAAATCCCCGGGGATGATGCGGTCGCGCTGCTGCCGCTCGTCCCGCAGCCGTTCCTCCAGCTCCCTGCCCAGCTTCGTGCGCTGGCGCTGTTCGTCCACCGCCGTGTCGCCCAACAGCACAAGGCCCTCGCTCTTTTCGCTGCCCAGCAGAATGCGGTCTATCTCGTCGCAGCGCTGCATGTTCCGCTGCCCTGCTTCCAGCCTGTGGACGATCAGCTCCGTGCCAAGCCTTGCGCCCTGTGCCGCCTTCAACACGATCTGCTTCACCTGCTCGTCCCGTGCCTGCGCCCACAGGCTCTTTTCACCCTCCGGCCCCAGCTTTTCCGCTTTTGCCTTCCAGGTGCGCAGCGTGCTTTCCGGCACTCCGTGCTTCTTTGCCACGTCCGAAAGGTTGTCCACCACAAGCAGGTCGCACATGCAGGCCGTGCGCACGGCTTCGCTGTACTTTTTGCCGCGCTGCTTCCCCGGCACGCTGTTTTTGCGGTATTTCACGCTGTCACCTCCGCCCCTTTTCCTCCTTCTGCATACCATTTTTCCATTTTTGTGCAGGCCTGACTATACCAGACATTTTCAAAGCAAAAAAAATGGCCGAAAGCCCTTGAAAATCAACGGTTTTCAGCCATTTTGCCCTGCATTTGAATGCAAATTTTATCTATAAAAGCCCTTTCTGCGCAGCATGGAATGCAACGGTGTCCAGGACGTCCTTTTTCCACGCATAATAGGTATTCCGGCTCGCGTTTATAAAATCCATAACGCTTTCCTCCGTCAGCCCGTCAAAATACCGCAGCACCAAAAGGCGGGCCTTCATCGGCTCGCCTCCGGTTTCATATTCTTCCAGCGTCTCGCGCACCGCGTCGCACCACGCCCGCGCCTCGCGGTCCTGCCGCCGCTGGAGCTTCCGGTACTGCCGCAGATGGTTTTCCACGGTCAAGAGCACAGCCCGCTTCACAGCGTCCCTCACTGTGAAGCCTTGACGATCTCGATCAGGCTGTCAAATCCCTGCACGCCGCGAAAGCGTTCACTGTCCGCGGCCGCATCCTCCGCTTCCTCCAGCTCCCGTTTTGGCAGCGCAACACGGATGCGCCCGGTCAGCACGCGGTATTCAAAAAGCTTCGCCTGCCGCCGCGTCAGGGGCTTGTCCTTTTCAATGCCCTCAAACCGCTTGAAATCCGCGATTGCCGCGCGGAAATACGGGTGCGTAAGGTCCAGCATCGGGTCTGTGCTGCACGTCGCCCGCTTTGTCTCCGGCCGCCTTCCTCCGTTGCCCCGGTATGCGTCCGGCACATGATACTTGTATGTACGCGCCACGTTCGTTTGCTCCTTTCCTGCAATGCTTAATTTATCTGTAATTCGGGAATGTTTAAAATCAAGATTTGCGAAGTTTCGCAAAAACCGCACTTTTTCTTCGCGGGACCGTCCTGCGAAGCTTCAGGTATATGCTCCATTCCTTTGTCACATCGTTTTGTATGGGCGTTATGTCGTTGATCTCCCAGCCCTGATACTTCCGCCGCCAAAATTCCGAATCGAACACCGCGCCGCTCGTCACCAGCCGTTCCAGCTGCCTCCGTGTGTATTTCCCGTCGTTCGGCCGTGGCCGCTGCGGCTTTTCAAGGCCCCGGCTCTGCCGCCAGCGGCGTTTCCGGTTTGTGTATTTTGTCAGGTAGTTCGCCAGCCGCTCCAGGCTCTCCCGGTCAAATTGCAGCCGGTCCGCATTGGTAATGCCCAGCCGATCTTTATCTTTCCCCCTGTACCACAACCTCTCCAGCTCGTCGCGGGAAAGCCCGCAGCTCAGTACCACATGATGGTGGACCCGCACCGCGGGAAGGCCGTCGCCTTCCTCCCGCCACTCCGTCACGGCTATAAAACGCGGCGCAGGCAAGCCCCGCTTTCTGCTTTGGCTTCTCACCCGGCGCAAAAACAACTCCAAATCATGGTCCGCCTGTTCGATACTGTCCGGCAGGTGCGCGTCGTCATACGTTCCCGTCCAATGGATGTCACTCTCCGTAAAATTCGCATTCAGCAGCTGGATGAAATACCGCCTTGCATTCCTGGCGTTCAGGTTCTGTTGGATGCGGCTGCTTGCCTGCCGTCTCTTTGCTGAAAGGCTGGCGCCCTTCTCCCGCTCCGAGATCGGGTACAGGTCTATCTCCATGTAGTTGTCCCCACACACGTGCCGCTGTTCCCGCACAAACCTGCACCGCGTTCCCATCTTCTTTTCTCCTCTCTGCGTCCTTAACTTAATACTCCATACAAGCCCTTTCGCGGCCCTATGGCCGCGTGTGTACGGAAGTGTCCGCGGCAAAAAAAATGCCGCGGACGGTATCCTTTTTATATCTCTTTTATGTACTTATCCCGAAAAGCCACATACCGGCCGTAACTCACCGGAGCCAGCCCCATTTGCCGGCGTTTGGCATTGAACTGGTCCAACTCCCTTAAAAGCTCGTTCATCGAAAGGCTGCGCGCAGGCGCCAGCTTGTGCATTGCCTCCTGCGCCTTTCTTTGTTCTTCCTTTTTATGGTAGGTTTTCCGTTGTGACGCGCGCCGCCGTTCGGCCCGGCACGCGTCGCAGTATTTCGGCTTGCACCCCGGCCCTTTTCTCTCAATCTCCGTCCCGCAGATTTTACACTTTTCCGTTTTCATCGCCCATCCCCCGCGATAATACTGGCCAGCGTGACCACAACCGACAGTGAGACGGTCAAGACCGCCAGAGTTATCAGAATTTGCATCTTGTTTCCTCCGTTCTTGTCCATGTCCAATCCTCGCAAACGAACCACCGATGCCACCAGCGTTTGAAGCGGCCACATGTGCGCCGCTTGCAGTACCGGCAAATACCGTTCGCCCTATGGTACGGAATCGCTTCATGCTCTGCCGCCTCCTGCTCGTCCAATTGCCTGCGAATCTCATCATGGAGCTGTTTCCACTTCTCTCCCTCGTCATAGTGGCACGCTATCAGCAGAAGAATATCCAGCACATCGATACGCCGTAGCTTTAGCCTGCGTGTCTTATAATTCCTGTTCAACACGGTCATTCCCCCCTCGCCAGCTCCGCCGCCTGTCCCAGCAGCTGCGCCATTGCGCTGCCCAGCTTGTCCGCTTTGTCTGTATTCCCCTTGCCCCGCATGCTGTTCAGCAGTCCCAGCGCTGTGTTCATGTCCCGCTGTATGCCCTCAAACAACAGGCTGAAGCGCAAGGTATCCTGGTCCCCTGCAATCTCCAGACGCTTTTCCAGCTCATGCGCCCGTTCCTCCGCCTGCTTTGCGGCGTTCTCCAATTCCACCCGCTCCTGCTCCGCCTGTGCCTTCGCCCGGGCGGCTGCGGCGTCCTCCGCTTTTTTCACCGCATCGGCCTGCGCTTTTTCAGCAGCCTTTTTTGCTTTTTCCCGCTCGTCCGCCCGGGCGGCGCGCACAGCCTCGGCCTTTTCAGCTTCGGCCAGCTTCTGTGCCTCGGCCCGGGCGGCCATCGCCGCTTCCGCGCGCACCGCGTCAAGGTCAACGCACTGCTCTGCGTCCCCGCCTTCCTCCGCGCATGTCTCCACAGGCTCCTGCCTCAGCTTTTCCAGAAGTTCATCCTTTTCCCGGCTTTCCGCCTGCAGCCGCGCAACCTCCTTTTTCAAAAAGGTCTCGCTGTTCTCCGCGTCGGCTTTTTCCGTTTCCAGCATGCTGATCTGCTGCGCAAGCCCGTTTTTTTCCGATATCAGCGCCTTTATTTCCTCCACCGTCATGCCCGCAAGGTCGTTTTCCCCGGCAAATTCCGCCCTGTCCGGGGCGGATACCTGGGTCAGAAGCAGCAGCTTCGTTACGCCCAGCCCCGCGTTCTGCTCCAGCAACTGGGGCGATAACCGTTCATATACCTGAATGTAGTTGTAAGCCTGCCGCCACTTGATGCCAACGGCCTGCTCCGCATAATCCTCGAACCGCGCAAACCCCAGTGCCGAATACAGCTTGCGGTCGCGCATTTCCTTCAGCTGCCTGCAAAACTCCACCATTGCCGTTGCCGCCGCCCGCATATTCGCCATAATATCGCTGTGCAGCTGCATGGCCTGCCCGCGCTCGTCGGGCTTAATTCGCCCTCCGTTTTGCTGCGCAAAATCGCGCTGGCCGGTTACCGGCCCCACAGGGGCCGCTATTTTGCCGTTCCCGTCACGGCTGCGCCGCGCCGGGTCCCCGCCGGCAAAATCCCGGCGCTCGTCGGCGCGCTCGTCCAGTGTTTTTACCTCTTGTCCTTTCATTTTCCTGTTTCCTTTCCGTCACGCGGCCTTTCCCGCCGCCTTTTTCTTTTTCATCCACACATTTTCACGCCATTTCTCCGCCCATGCCTTTACATCCTCCGGCGGATGGCAGTTGCCTTTTCCCAAAAGCTGAATGATCTGTCCGCTTTTTATGTCCAGATTGAGCGTAAAAAACGGTACGTCCGGCTCGTCGGCGCGGCGGATAAAAAAAATCACCCGGCCCGCAAGCACATTCTGGGTATATCCTCCCACACAATGGTGCAGTGCGTGGCCCTCGTCCACAAGCTCCTGTGTGCTTTTAGCAGCCCGGATGCTGTATGCGCCCTCCTGCCAGTCCGCCCGGCGGATGCGTTTCCACATGGCTGTAAACTTTTCCGCGTTTGCCTTTTCCCGCTCTGCCTGCTGTGCGCGCTCTTTTTCCTTTTGCGCCTCCACCAACCTGTCGTGGCGTGCAAAAAGGTCATACGGCATTGCGCTGTCCCGGTCAGGGTGATTTGCTGCCCCCGCCTGTGCGGCAAGCCGCCTGTAATCCAGCCACATGTTCAGCGTATGCCGCAGCGCTTCTTCCTCCGTTATGGCGGCATGTCCGCAGCCGTGCCGCATTTGCCGGTCCAGCTCCCGGCGTGCGGTCCGTTTCAGATACCTCCAAACCTGCGCCAGCCGTCCCGGCTCCAGCCGCTCTATTTCCCCCAGCTTCCCGCCGGACTGCAATACACGGACAATCTGCTGCAGGTCGTCCAGGCCGGGTTCATATCCGCTCCGCTTCATTGCCGCATAGATGGGAAGCCAGTCCCACGGCCAGTCCTCTGCCCGGTAACGGTCGTATTCCGGCCGCGTCAGTCCGAGCGCGCGGTGCGGTTTCGTCTCGCCCCGTTTCAGGGTTATCCTTCCGGCGCATATCCCCAGCACCGTGTCCCAATCTTCAAAATCGCAGAAGCCTTCCATCACGGGCAGCCTCCGGCCGATGGTTGCCATCCGCACCGGGTAAAGGCACCGCTGCTTTGCCTGGGCATAGCCGCGCAGCCTTGCATTTTCAAGCGGCGTTCCGTTCAAAGCGCCCTCCTCGGGCGCCATCAGTACAGGCACCCCGCGGAAAGGCCAATTGTCCAGCATCCTCGCCTGCGCATACCATTGGTCCAGATATGCGCGCTGACGTCCCATGCACCACGACTGATAGCGGTTAAAGGCATAATCTCCATAGGGTCCCCAGGCGTAAATGTGGGAGGGGACCGCCGCCCAATGCTCCACGGCGTCATTGCCCACCCAATAATTCACTTCATATCCCTGCGCCACTGCTGTGTCCTTGTGGCGGTGAAACCAAAGCAGGCTGCCGTCCGCTTCATATGGCAGCTTTCCGTTTCTCTTGCGAACGGCCATACAGTGCGCGCCGCAGGCGTCGCATCCCGTCATGGTCCGGTTTTCGTATTCTCCGCGCCATTCATAACGCACGGCGCCGCACGCGCTGCAGGTGCATTTGTCCATTCGTTCCCGGATGCCGGTTAAAGGGTCTGCCTTCCATACGCTTTCCATCAGCAAAACGTGCCTTGCTTCAAGTCCGCGTTCCTGCATGTACTGCTGCCATCCCTCCGGCAGCCTGTCCGAAAAAAGCTCTTCCGGTGCATATCCTCCCGCATTCCCCGCGCCGCTGGCGGTAAAAGTGCCGTCAGCGCCGCGCCGGCCATGCTCTGCAAGGAAAATCATTTCCGCCGCTCCCCGTGTGATTCCCCGGGGAATATTGAAAAACGCCTCCATGCGTTTTCCGTCTGCCCGGGATGCCCATGCAAGGGTGTGGCATCCTGCCGCTTTGAAAAGGCCCTTTGTCGTTGATGCGCCGTCCGGCCAAAAAAACACACGCCGCTTCCCCTGCCCGTCAAAAAATTCCCGTGCATACAAACCGCCGCGCGCCCACAGGTCCAGTGCCAGCACCGGCCCGTCCGCCGTTTCATGCACCTTCGCGCAGATCACGCCCGGCGCAGTGCACGGCCTCGCATGCTCCTGTGCGGCGCGCATCGCCTTTGCAGGCTTTACCGCCCGCGGAAGCGCCAGCAGGTCATCTTTCTTTATCACGGCTCTGCACTCCCTTATAAAAAGTCTGCAAGGTTGATTGCCAGCCCCAAAGCACGCTGTTTCGTTTCTTCCGGGGCCGGTATCCCGTAAAATTTTCGGATGATCTGTTCCGCCGTGTCAGGCGGAACGCATACGCAGCTGCCGCCCTTCTTGTGTTCATCGGCCCATGCTTTGATACGCTGCTCGCAGTCCGCTATGCCCATTCCCTTTCCCTGCAGGTCATGCAGCACAAAGCCTGCCGCCTCCGGCTGCATTTTCAGCAAATCCATAAGCTGGTGCCCAACCATCACGGCCGGGCTGTATTCCGGCAGCTTCCCTTGCTGTTGCCGGATGATATCAAATGCCTGTTGCATTTCATTCATGGTCTTTTTCTCCCTCGTTAAATTCATATAGCCAATACCCAATGCGCCTTTGCATGGGTGCCAGCGGCCAAACCGGAGCAAAATAGTGATCGAGCAGCGGAATGCTTTCCAAATAAAGAAGGCCACCGCCGATAATCTGCATCTGATATATGGCCCGTCCGTAGCTTATTCCTACGCTTTGCAGGCGTATTTTGCGCGGCGCTCCGTCACGTTTATGCAGGTCTATCCCCAGCTTGTCGGCATCAAACCCGCTAAAATCCCAAATCCAATACGGCGGCACGATCATGATTTTCGGCTCAAAAGTCCAGCACTTGCTCCATGGCCTCGGCCCCAATCCAATTTTTATGTTATATCCGCCATGCGGCATCAGAAGATCTTCTTGCCGGTTCACTGCACAATGGTTTCCACGACCGCCCATCCAATCTGCCGACACACTCAAAAGCCATCCGTTTCTTCTATTTCCCAGGTCGGTGTATTCAAATTTTTCTCCCAAACGGCACGGCGCCCATATTTCATTGTCCCACGGCATACTCCTGCCTCATTTCTTGCATTCAATTGCAATTCCCCATTTCCGGCACAGCCGCCGTCAAAAAGTTCATCTGGCACTTCATGCAGCGTCCCGGCGTTCTGTTTTCCATTTCGCAGAACGCGCCGTCATTTCCCAGCAGTTCCGCGCTGCGCTCCGCCGGGCAGGCCATCCCCTGTGCCGCAAGGTCAGCGGCCCGCATGCCCTCATATTCCGGGTGCAATTCCAATATCCTTGCGTAAAAGGTCATTCTTCTTCCCTGCTTTCCGCGTAAATTTCTGCGGCGATCATCCGCCGGAACTCCGCCCAGGTCACCCGCATGTCCCGTGTGCCCTCTATCATTTTGCGGTTGGAAATTTCGTCCATTGCCTGTTCGTAGGTGATGATCTTGCTGATCAGCGACGCCGTGCCAAAATAGGCCTCGTCCCCCATGATCTCCCGCGCCTGCACCTCTCCCCGCAGGTCCCGCAAAAGCCTCGCCCGTTTTTCAGGCGGTACGGCCTCCGCCTCCTTGTAGTCGCTCACAGCGTCCAGCGGCACCGGATGTGCGCCGTTCTTGCTGATTTTATACAGCAGATACTTCACCTGCTGCTGAAAGCTCAAAATCTCGTCCATGCTCGTCATGCCCGCAGGGGCGCCCTTTCCGTTACCCACAACGCCGCCCCGCTTCCCCCTTGTGTTTTTTATACGCACATGGTATATTTTTAGTGGAGATAGCAATTTCCACTTCCTTTGCCTCGTCCGTGTTCCCGCACGGCCGGGGCCTTTTTGTTTCCGGGTCTTTCCCCGGGTCCAGCAGCTCCGCGCGCACACCCAGCCCCATGCCGCCCACGGCAATCCCCATCGCCAAAAGCAGCAGCGGCCAAAACGCCTGCGAGCTGTACGGCCGGCTCCCGGCCCCGTCAACAATTCCCGCGGCCAGCAGCAGCATGCCCACACAGCCCATACGCATTAAAATAGGTTTCACGTCCCAACGTCTCCTTCCTATGCAAATAACCTTGCCAGCTGCTCGCAGGTGGTAAGCCCGCGTATCCCCAGCTCGCGCAGATAGTCGGGCGAGCAGCCCATAATTTTAGCCGCCTCTTTCTGTGTATAAAGCAGCTTGTCCGGGTAGATCCGGTCCGCCCGCCCCCGGATTCGTTCCAGCGTTGGAACATACAGTTCTTTTTCTCTCGTCATACCGTAACATCTCCTTTCCGCCCCGCTCCCTGCGGGGCATTTCTTATGCCGTCTTTTCCGGCCCGCCCGGAACGAGCAGTTCCTCAATGGAGCACCCGAACAATTTTGCCAGCTTTGGAAGCAGTTCGGCACGCGGACGACTCTTGCCGCTTTCCCACATTGCAACGGTTGTGCGCTGTACCCCTACATCTTGTGCCACCTGCTCCTGCGTCAGATTATTTGACACTCTATGCTGTTTGAAATTCATTTCTTCACCGCCTTTGTCAATATTCTTGACAATAAAATAGCATATGTTTTCCCGTTTGTCAACATATTTGACATAATTATTGGCAAAACTTATTGAATGTCAATTTAATTGACGATACAATAAAACATGAGGTGAGAGAAATGGAGATTTTAAAAGAATTGCGGTCCAGCATGGGATTTAGCCAACAAAAGCTGGCAGATAAATTGGGAGTTTCCCGTTCTACTGTTGCAATGTGGGAATCTGGCGCCAGCCAGCCCGATAACGATTCTTTACTGCATCTGGCAAAGATTTTTAACACGTCCACGGATTTTCTGCTCGGAAACGTCGAAGAACGCTATACTTCTCCAAAAGGTGTCAAGGTTCCGGTGCTTGGCTATATCCGCGCGGGGATACCGCTCGATGCCGTGGAAGAAATTCTGGACTACGAAGAAGTAGACCCCGCTATGGCCGCCAAAGGAGACTTGTTTGCCCTGCGTGTAAAAGGCGACAGCATGGAGCCGCGCATCCGTGAAGGCGATGTCATTATTTGCGCGGAAACACCTTGCGTCGAAAGCGGCACCGTGGCCGTGGTTTTGGTGAACGGCAACGAGGCTACTGTAAAAAAGGTTGTAAAACATAAAGAAGGCCTTTCCTTGGTGGCGTTTAACCCAGCTTACTCCCCCATGTTTTACACCAATGAAGAATGCGAAACTCTGCCCGTTCGTATCGTTGGCCGCGTGATCGAGCTGCGCGGCAAATTTTAACTACAACTATCTTGTGGAGGGGATGTTATGGAAATCAAAAAAAGCTATGTATATAAATCAATCCGGAAAGCCGGAATAGAAAGCCTGTTTTCCTATCAAACCATCTTTTTATGCCTGATGACAATCGGTACTATAAGTTCTATCGCTTTCTTTTGGGCTGGCGAGTTTGAAGTGTGGATGATCGTTGCCGATATATTATTTGCTCTTTTCTGCAGTGCTGCCCTATGGTATGCCATACGGCAAAATACAGCCAGCTTTACCGCAATCATTAACCCGTGTAAAAGCAAATGCGCTCTTCGATATGCGCATATGATACCATTTGATGAAATGTGCGCGATGGCCGAAACGGAATCTGAAAGTGCTAATCTTGTACAGGCCCTTGGCGATGCCAGAGTAACCGAACATTTTATTATTATTTCTTCATATGGTTCTTTTTGGGTTATACCGCATAAGGCCGTGCGCGGCATTGTTCCAACTTATTACAGGTCAAACATTGAATCTGCAGAATATATTTCCATAACTGATTTCCAGGACAATAAATATTCTATCGTATGCGATGACATTGAAAGAAAAGCAAGTGAATTAGCGCTTGCAATCGGATGCAGGATTGGATCGGAATACTAATTTTTAATGTAGAATTGGCTGAAGCAAACGGTTATCGCCCGTGCGAAGTTTGCCATTAAAAACATAATTTTTGCTGGAATACCAAAACTTGAAAGGGGTTTATGACGTGAAAATTTTTACTGATGAGTTCACAGGTTCGGTCCGCAAAATTGTGAAGAAGAAAGCTCTGATAATTACAGCTTCTTCTCTTGTTGGTATAACTGCAATAGGAATTGGGTTCCGGTCTGCCTATTTGGCCGGACAAAATAGTGTTTTGCCTGTAAGTGCGTTTACAGAGAACAGTTCATCAACAATCTCTATTTCAGCGTCATCCAGCCTTAGTGACAGTAATGCTGTGTCAGCTTCATCTTCTGTTCAATCCGCTTCGGCTTCGGCTTCGTCCACAAAAACTTCTTCCAGCTCAAAACGTTCGAACGATTTTCCCACCGTCGCCACTGCTCCCGCTGCACCTTCTGCAGCTGCACCAACTCCTGTTACTCCAACACCAATACCAGAACCTACAACGCCACCCCCTGCTGCAACGGCGCCCTCTGCATCAACGCCGGTTACTTCAACACCTGTTGCATCATCCACACCGGAAGTTCCGTCTAAACCAGACAACAGTGCCCGTATTGCTGAAATCAATGCACAAATTGGAGTGCTGCAAGCACAGATCAGCACCGCTGAAGCCAAGCACGCCGCAGCAAACATTCCGGGCCTGCAGGCCACTGTTGACTACGAACGCAGCCGCGAACAAGCTCTGTTCGACGCTAAAGTACAAGCTATGCGAGAGCGCGATGCACACCCGGGTGTTGTATCGTATGAAGCAGCGTATAACAATGCTTCAGCAAACTATGGTAACTGTTTAAGCAATAGAGATGCCGCACAGGCTGCCATTGATCAGGCGAATAACGAATATTATTCCACTGTAAATTCCTGTAATTCTCAAATTGCTGCGCTTCAAAGCGAACTGGCAACGCTTCAATGAAAGAGGTATCATACTATGAACAGATTGCTGAAAAGAAAGGACAAAAAGCAGGAATCCCCAAACGAAATCCCCACCCCACAGGCACAGCCCGCTCCACCGCCGCCCCCACCAGATCCCTTTATCGAAAAAATCGTACAGTTCCGCCAAAAAATAACAGATCGCATCCCGTCCAAAAATGCGCGAATCGCATTGTTTTCGGCGCTGGCACTTCTTATCGTGCTCTTTTTGGGCGCCGGTTATGGAGCGCGCTATGATTCCGGCTATAAAGCCGGCTTGGCCGCCGCATTGGAAGTATATGGCTCTTATGACGAGGGCTTCAGCGCTGGCAGCTCGGAAGGATACGCCAGCGGACATGATGCAGGCTATGAAGAAGGCCACGCCGCCGCCCTTTCTGAAGCATCGTCCGCGGCCCAGGCTACATACGACGAAGGCTATGCCGCCGGATACGATGAAGGCAAAAACGCTGGCTATGCCGAAGGTGAAAAAGCAGGCTATGAGGCCGGAGAAGCCGCGGGTGCTTCCTCTGGATACGATAAGGGCTACGCCGAGGGAAAAGCAGCAGCCGCCCCGCAAGCCAGCTATTCCAGCCAGGGCACTGGCACGCAAAATGCTGGTGAAGTCCAAACGCAGAGCGCTACGGTTTATGTGACCAACACAGGCGAAAAATACCATAGCGCGGGCTGTTCTTATCTTCGCAAAAGTCAAATCGCAATTTCTCTTTCAGACGCAAAAGCGCAGGGCTATTCCCCCTGTTCCCGCTGTAATCCTCCCCGCTGAAAGGCAATAATTTTAAAGGAGGCAGCACCATGGAATATAACGAAGAACAAGAAAAAGAGTATATCTCGCGTGAATCTCTTAATCGTCTCTGTAAAGAAGCACAGGAGCTTCGCTGGTACAAGCGTTACCGTTCCGGAGCTTCCAAGGCTTGGCTTGCTTCCTGTTATATCGGCGGATGCTTTGCCGGCATACAGATGCTGAAGCCCTGGGAAACAGCAAATGCGTCTTTCGGGCGTGCGCTTTTGGAATATGGCGCTGTAATATTAAGCGGCCTCTTGTTTGGCGCTGGTTTTTATCTTCTTTCCTATTTTGTTTACATGTTTTTCAGCAGCGATGAAGATACCGCCGAAAGTTCTCGTAAAACAAGACTCGCCATTACAATCATTTTGCTTTTGCTCATTCCCTTTTTTGTTGTTATGTTCTTTTTCATGCCGCGCGAATAAAAAATATAGTGTAGTCAGTATCAGTGTATAGATCAACAAAACAAAAAAATCCCCGCAGTGCTGCAACACTGCGGGGACTATATAGAAACAGCTTGCCCGAAGGCGCGCCGCTCCGGCTTTGGTGCTCCTTTCGGCAGGCTTATCTTTCCTGTACCCGAAAGGAGATTTTTTTATGCAAACCAGCAAAACACTTGCCCGCCTGTATTGTCCCAATCCAAAGGATCCTACCGAGGGGCTGCGGCAAAAAGCAAACGGCGTGTGGGAACGCAACGAAGTAATAGACGGGAAGCGCAAAAGCTTTTCCAGCCGTGACCCCATCGAAGCATGGCGAAAACGCAGCGAGTATATCATCACCCGCGAAGAACGCAGGCAGGAAGAACAGCTTCTGGAAGAACTCGGCCCGCTCTTTGAGGACGTGGCCGAGCGTTACCGGGCACAGGTGCTGGAAATGAAGCACGGCACGCAAAAATCCTATTTGCCCGGCATAACCCGCGCGCTCGGGCAATTCAGAGGCCGCCGGATAAAGTCCATCGAACCATGGGAAATAAAGGCGTTTCTTACCGGACTCAACGGAGCGCATACCACTGTATCGAATCAAAAAACCGTGCTGAACGCGATTTTTCAGCTTTATATCGACGACCCGCAATGGCACGGGAATTACAATCCCGCAAAAATGACAACCTTGCCGCGCGGGCTGCCCCGCAGCCGCCGCCAGCCGCCCAAGGAGGACCAGGTCCAAATCGTCAAAGCCTCCCTGGGGGACCCCGAAGCATTGCCTGCCATTATCTATCTGTGCACCGGCGAACGGCGCGGAGAAGCCTGTGCCATCCAGTTGAAAGACATCGACTTCAAAAACGATATCATAAATATCACAAAAGCAGTGGAATGGATATCCAACCAGCCCCACATAACGTGCCCTAAAACAGACGCGGGCATCCGGCAGCATCCATTGCTCAACCTGTTGAAAGAAGCGCTTCTGCCCTACCGCAATTTGCCGCCGCGCACCTATATCGTGGGCATGGGTTCAAAGCCCGTCACAGCCTCCGAATACTCCCGCAGATGGGCGCGCTTTTGGCGCAAGCACGGCTATGCCCATCCCATCGAACGCACATACAAAAGGATCCGCAACGGAAAAGAATATCAATACCATCAAACAGACTGGAGCGCCGACGTCTGCGCACACCAATTTCGACACGAATATGTCTGCATGCTCTGTGAGGCTGGCGTCCCGGAGGAAATCGCAATCCAGCTTGTCGGCCACGCAAATGCAAAAATGATTCATGAAGTATATCTGCACTTAAAGCCCAGCATGATAAAAGCAGCCGGAAAATTGCTGAATGAAAAAATCACAGCCGAGCCGGTTCTGCAAAAGAAGGCATAGTCCGCAGTTGGTCCGCAAGTGGTCCGCAGGTTTTCGCCATTTCCGTTTGTTTTTACCTGTTTCCATCCGTTTTTAAAATTATGAAAAAACCGCATTGTAAAGCCATTTTGGCGCTACAATGCGGTTTTCTCAATGGTCCGAGTGGCGAGAGTCGAACTCACGGCCTCTTGAACCCCATTCAAGCGCGCTACCAAACTGCGCTACACCCGGACATTGCCGCCCGTTCCAGCGGCAAAAATTATTATACGTCATCCTTGCACTTTTGTCAACGTCTTTTTTTCATTTTCACGGCATGATATTTTCATGCAGACCTGCGGTTCCTGTCTCAGACTGTTTTTGTATTGGTCGTAACAGAACTGGATGATGCTGTTACGCTTGATCAGGCCGATAAAACTATTTTTTCCATCAATAACAGGCACAAAGTTTTGCCGCATTGCCGCCGCGATCAGTTCTTCCATGTCCGTATCCACTGAGACGCATTTGTTATCCCGCTTGCGCGGGATGCTCATGATCGGCATATCCTCGGCGTCCTGCAGATTCAAGTTATAATTCCGCTTCACCGCCCACAGGATATCACCCTCTGTAATGGTGCCAACATACTCTCCTTTCCTATTTAAAATAGGTATGGAGGAATAACGGTGGTACTCCATTTTCTCAATCGCCTGGCGCAGGGTGAAGTCATCATACAGATACGCCACCTCGGCCTTCGGCGTTAAAAAAAACAAAAGATTCATGCGATTATCCTTTTCCTCTCCTAAATTACTGAGGATTAGCCCTGATTCATTATATCATACTCACGAACAGGATGCATGAAAGATTTGTTAATTGAACACGCAGAAAAACCGGGGCTCGTTCCGATGAAACAAGCCCCGGCTTCTTTAGCGATACATTGTCCGGGCTGCATTCAGCAGGACTTTGGGGGCCTTGTTGTAGGGTGTGACAGGACATATCTTTTTGGGGATATCGAACAATGTGTACACGGCGATACGGGCCGCACGGACAGAATATTCCTCGGTGAACACCATATCCTCCGGTATCTCTACAAACTGGCTCACCATCGCAAAGTTTGTGCTACCCTGCGGCACCACCGGCGGCCGGTCGGCCATTGCCCGCGGCTGGAATTGTGCATCCACATACGGCATCATACACGGAATGACATTAACGACATCCGCCATGATCTCTTCCTGATGTTCTTCCCAGTGCAGTTGATGCAGCAGCTCTTTCAGGATCTCTGCGCCGGTACAATCTCTCATGGGCTTTTTCACATAATCTCCCACATGATCCGTATAAAGGCCGTAGCCCCAGAAAATCGTGGTATCCGGGTTCTGGGCTTTGAAGTGCGGTTGTGCCGCCACCACAATGCTCATACGCCACGAAGAATCCTTAAAGGTCATCAGCGCTCCGGAGCCGGGGATGTTGCCCGAATAGTTTTCGATCATCTTCAGCAGCCGGTTTCCTTTGCAGGTCACCGTAAAGCTTTCCCAGTTGCTTTCATTCACGTTGCCGAAGAACGGTTCCGGATTGCCCAACCCCGGCCGCTTCGCCGCCACCTTCGCCCACAGCTCAGCGGAAACCGGCTTTCGTTCCGGTGCCGGAGCCGGTGCATGCAGGCTGCCCAATGTAGCGGAATCCGTCATACAGGCATTCGTCATGATACATACGTCCCCCTCGCGCAGATCGACCGCGGAACCGTCCGCAAAATGCAGCGCTGTCGCCGTCAGCGCCTCCCCGGGTGCAAAATCGATATCCGTCACGGTACGCCCTGTTTCAAACCGAACGCCGTTCGTCTCCAAATAGGCCTTCAGTGGCAGGATCACGCTCTCATACTGATTATACGGCGTTCGTGTGACGCCCTCCAGCGTTTCAATACGCGGGAACTCAAAAATCATGCGGTTCATATAGCGCCGGAACTCGAACAGACTGCTCCATTTTTGGAAAGCAAAGGTCGTCTGCCACATATACCAGAAATTCGTTTCAAAGAAATGCGGGCCGAACCAATCCTCGATGGTCATATTGTCGAGCCGTTCCTCCGGTGTAAGCAGCAGCTTTGTCATTGCCAAGCGGTCCGCATTGTCAAAGCCCATGCTGCGGACATCGAGAATTTTGGCGTCCTTGTCGATCAGACGTGCATGCGCACATGTGGGATGCGCATGGTCAAAGTTCAAAATTTCCTCTGTGACGCTGCGCTGCGGTTGCTCCAACGACGGAATGCTGCGGAACAACTCCCAGAAATTTTCATAGGTCTCTTCGTTGAGCATACGGCCACCGCGGCAGACAAAGCCCTGCTGTACACTGCCCGCACCGTCGTTTGAGCCGCCCAAGACATCCATGCTTTCCAGTATGTGAATGTTGTGACCGTCAAAATTCGCATCCCGTACAAGGTATGCAGCCGCCGCCATAGATGCCAGGCCGCCGCCCACAAGATAAACCTGCTTATCGCCGTAATTACGGGACTGGAGGCTTTCCTTTTCCCTGCGCATTTCCTGTGCCTGCGCCTGTTTTTTTACTTTGCTTGCCGCGTAAACCGCGCCGCCCGCTGCTGCGGCTGCCGCTGCGATGCCCAAAACCTTTTTATTCATAATTGCTCATGCACCCTTTCTCTTCGGGACATATGCCCCGTTTTCCTTTCGGTGGCATCAGTATACCGCCCGTCCGGGCGCATGTCATTATACAGTTGTACGCCCCTGTAAAAAAAGCAGACAGTAACCATCGGTTGTACGTTTTTTAGACAAACCGCACATTTTGTCTATGGGCAAGTGTACTTCCATGGCGTAGGATAGAAGCGAAGTAAGGTGATGAGATGACCTTTGAACAAAAGCTGAAGGCTGCAGCGCTGGAAGCCGCCCTGCATCCCGCACTGCGGCACGCAGCCAAAAACCCGGCGCGAACGGCACGCAACCTCGTTGAATTTACCGCAGGCGTCGCCGGCGGCTTATTTGACGATGCACAAAAAGCCAAGCTGTATGATGCAGTCTATCCCATGCTGCAGGAAGCGGACCGGGAACACCTTTTCGCTCTGCTGGAACACGCCGCCGGACTTTGCGAATGACAAGAAGGACGCCGCAAGATCTGCGGCGTCCTTTTTGTTGTACATATTTCTACAAAGCAGGCTTTTCGCCCCGCTCTTCAACATAACGCCGGTATGCCAGCTTCTCACTGTCCTGTGCAAGCCGTTTTAGGCTGCGGGCCAGCTCCTCCGGCGGCGTTTTCATACCGGCAGCCACCCAAGCTCTGACTGTTCCGCAGCTTCCGTAGGCATAAAAGTCTGCAAAAAACGCCTTGTCGGCATCCGGTACCGTGCCATTGTCCAGAGCTTCGACGGCCTCCAGGAAAAGTGCGCGCACCACTTTGAACAAATAGTTTCCAAAGGTGTCCGGCGTACAGCGCACCGTATTTTCGTAGAACTTTTTATCCGCGCGCATGGTCTCGAACAGCACTGCGATATGGCTGTCCCAGTTTTCCAGCGTAATTCCGTCGACCAGCCGCGCAAACCCCTCCGTATAATAAATCCAATTCAGCAGCTCATACTTGTCTTCAAAATGATAATAAAATGTCTGACGGTTGAGGCCGCAGGTGGAGGTGATATCCGCAATGCTGATCTTGTCAAAGCTTTTCTCGCGGCATAGTTCTTTCAAGGCTGCGGCAATGGCGTGTTTCGTGATATTGGAATCCGGCAAATCAGCGTTCCACCCTTTCCTTTTATTGTTTCCAGTATACGACGCCCACCGTATTTGTGCAAGCGCAAAACATTTTCGCACAATATTTTTCATCATTTAAATATTATTTTGTTGATTTGACTCATTATATATGGTATACTTAAAAAAAGCGTTCAACTTTCTGCGTGGAAAGGGGGACGCTTTTGAAAATGGGAGGCTATTATGGAAAAGCGCATCGTTAAATTGTACGCAAAGAACAACACCGTTCCCCTGAAGGTCGTTCCGGGCCATTTTGCCACCAACCATTCTCATGTAAATTACTATATCGACATGACAACGCTCAAAACGCGCCTGTCAGAAGCCGGGTCTGTAGCCGCTTCGCTGGCAGGCCTTTATATGACGAACACTATCGTGGACACCATCGTCTGTCTGGACGGCACCCAGGTCATCGGTACTTTGCTCGCCCAGGAACTTACACGCGCCGGATATCTCTCCATGAACGCTCACGGCACTATCTACGTGGTCACGCCGGAATACAACTCCAATAGCCAAATGATTTTCCGCGACAATATCCAGCCAATGATCCAGGGTAAGCATGTCATTGTCCTGATGGCCTCCGTCACCACAGGCATCACCATCCGCAAAAGCATGGAATGCATCTCCTATTATGGCGGCATGCTCGTGGGAATATCCGCGATTTTCAGCGCAGTAGACGAGGTGGAAGGCCAGCCCGTCAACGCAGTGTTCCACAAGGATGATATTCCCGATTATCAGAGCTGCGCCATGCACGACTGTCCGCTGTGCAAAGAGGGACGGCGCATCGACGCCCTGGTAAACAGTTTTGGATACTCCAAGCTGTGATAAAGCAAAAAAGAGCGGCTTCACGCCGCTCTTTTTGATTTGCGCTTCCCGCCCGCCTTCGTACGCAGCGGCGCACACGAGCCGTTTCAAATACCTGCGCCGCGCAGGATATCATTTGCAACAGGCGTATAAAAGAGCTTCTGCACCTCGTTGGGGTCATCCGTCAACGCAAGCAGCCACATCAGCTTTGCCACCACGGCCTCAGTCGTCATATCAAAGGCTTCCAGCACGCCCAGGCTGTTTTTCAGGCTGTGCCCCACATTATATATGCTCAGATCGCTGCCTTCGTTCTGCACCTGTGTCGTAACAACAACGGTCTTCCCTTTTGCTGAAGCCTTGCGGATAACCTCGTAAAACTCCCCGGTCTCACCCGACGGCACGCCGCCGACGCCAAAGCTCTCCAGAATGACCGCATCGTTTTCATCCAGAAGGAAGCGGAGCTGCCCCGCCGAAGCCCCCGGAATCAGCTTGAGCAGTGCCACACGGCTATTCAAAGCATCATAAAACACGGGTTCCGCCTGAGCCTGCGGGCGGATATAGGGTACCAGACAATTGTCCTGCACAACCCCCAGAACCGGATAATTAATGCTGGAAAACGCACCAAAGCTTTTGGAATAAGTTTTGCGCGCACGGGTCCCCAGGATCACCGCACCGCCGAACACAACCTGCACGCCCGGGATGCGTCCGTCACAAGCGCAGACAAAGCTGTCCAGCAGATTGGTCTTGGAGTCCGTAATATCCATATTGATGGGCTTCTGGCTGCCGGTGAGCACAATGGGCTTGGGGCCCTGCTGGACAAGGTAGCTGAGTGCAGCGGCGGTATACGCCATCGTATCCGTGCCATGGCACACCACAAAACCGTCAAAGGAAGAATACGCTTCGCGAATGGCACGAGCGATCTCCAGCCAGTAAGCAGGAGACATGTTCGTGCTGTCAATGTTGCATACCTGGCGGCAGGTCACATCGCAAAGCTCGCGCACCGCCGGGACATATTTCAGGAACTGGTCCGTGGTAAGCTCCGGCACAAGCCCTGCGCCGGTCATTTCGGACGCGATGGTGCCGCCGGTACCAATCATAAGAACACGCTTCATGTCCATCACTCTCCCGCTTTATATTCTCCTGTACGCTCAAAAAAATACGAAAAGCGCCGGACAATTTCGTCCGGCGCTTTTGCATTGGAGGTGCCGACCAGATTTGAACTGGTGCATAGAGGTTTTGCAGACCTCTGCCTTACCGCTTGGCTACGGCACCATAAAACTTTGGCGCCGCAGTTGAAGCTACAGCGCCAAATTTTCATGGAGCGGATTACGAGGCTCGAACTCGCTACCTCCACCTTGGCAAGGTGGCGCTCTACCAGATGAGCTAAATCCGC